>ERZ772772.2647-NODE-2647-length-10509-cov-2.662808_pt1 | contig 10509 bp, 8 predicted proteins | sample MGYA00511484_ERZ772772 | MGnify/ENA primary metagenome ERZ772772 (study PRJEB29015, sample SAMEA2737913) | human oral metagenome | biome: human oral; feature: human-associated habitat; material: dental | place: China | collected 2088 ... | reverse complement strand
GATCTCACGAACAGCAGCGGAGGCGATTTTCCGCACATACGCTTCTTTGTCTCGCCCCTCGTAGTCGGTCGCTCCCATCAAAAGCTGCGCTGCGGTTTCCTCCTGTGCGTTGGAATCCCGAAGAAACTGCGTAATTCCCTCGCCCTCGCGCACGGCAATGGGACGCGCTGCCTCCTTGCTGCGACGCTCCCAAACTTCTTGAAAAAGCGACTGCATCTCCTCCGTCTCCGTCTTGACCGATGCCATGATCGCCGCACGGTGCTTTTTCCAGACGCGATGCTCGAATGCGGTGCTCTCTGCCATATCTCCGGCAAGCGTACCGTAGAGGCTTCCACCGAGATATGCCTCGCGTACTTCTCCTCGTGGAATATGCTGCTCCCGCATATTCTCGAGAATCCCCTGATCCGCAGCCGCAAGGATTCCTGCAATCTGCCGCAGTGGCTTTTCATAGAGTGTGTTAAAGCGTGCGCCCGGTGCAGGAAGATTGAAATTTGTTTCTTCTGCTGCCCCATGCGGAAGAATCTCACGAAAATATTCGTTTACAGCGTCCTGATCGTCGAAAAGAAGGGGATAACGGCTTTCGTGCAGGGTCGTACGCAGCTGATTGATTCCGTACCCCTCGTTCTTCATGGAGAGCAGCACATTCTTTTCGATGCGCCACACGGCAGCAAGAAGATTCGGCATGGCAAGGGCTTCCGTGCGGTAGGCGAGTGCAGCGTCCACCCTGCTCACCTCTCTTTCCATGCGGATTTGAGTGCCGACCAGAAATCTCCGATGCCCCCTGCCCCGCCGCCGAATGGCTTGCCGAGTATCTTCGTATCAATTTTCCCTTCCTTGACCGCTTGGTTCAGTGCTTCTTCGAGCGCATTCATACGCGTCTCAATGCAGTTGACCCGAATTGCGAAATAGCAGATCATGAGGACGCAGAGAAAGATAATGCTGGTTGTCATAATGCAGCTGCCTCCTCTTTCGGATATTCCGGAACGACAAGCTCATTTTCCTTGATCCAATACTCATTGAAGTTCTCCGCGCCATAGTTTTCGATGATGCGCTGGCACTTGGCAAGCGCAACGTCCCCTACGGCTGCGTATGAGAGTGTGAACGGACAGAGATCAAGCGCGAGGTTGTAAAGACGCGACCCCTGCGGGCTGTCATAGTAGTATTCCCGCTGCGGCTGTGCATGGGCAAGCAGATGAATCTGCTGCTTGTTGAGACCGAATTGCCGATAAAGCTCCATCCGGCTCTCCGTGATCGCGAGCTTATCCGGCAAAAAGATACGAGACTGACAGGAGGAGAGTACGGTGTCAAGGATGGGAGACTTCGCAATATCATCCAGCGACTGCGTAGCAAAGAGTACGGACGTGTTGTACTTGCGCAGCGTCTTGAGCCATTCCTTGATTTTCTCCGCAAACATGGGATTTTGAAAGAAGACCCAACACTCATCAAGAACAATGAGTGTCGGCTCCTGATTCTTCTTCTCCGCGCTCTTCACGACCTGTTCGATCCGGTGAAAGATATACATGAGCGTCGTGCCGACGATGCGGCGGGCATTCATCAGGTTTTCCATTTCAAAGCTCTGCCAGCTGGTGATCGAAAGATGATCCTCGTTGCTGTCGAATATCTCGCCGTATTCGCCCTTGTTTCCCTGATTGTCGGCAAGGGACATCGGATAGAACGCTGTTTTGAGTTCCCTGCTTTGCAGAAAGCTGATGAACGTCGTCATGGTACGGTCGCTCTCCTGCATTCCTGCTACCGTGGCAAGCGAATCACGAATGATGCTCTTTTGGTCGGGCGTAACCTCAACGCCCTCCTCGCGCAGATAGTCACAGAGCCAATCCAGTGCCCATTGACGCTCATCCTCATCATCGATGCGGGAAAGCGGCTGAAAGGAAAGTGAACGGGATTTGCCGACATCGTAGAACTTGCCGCCCACACCCATCGTGAGGATTTTACTAGATGCGCCTTTATCAAAGATAATGACGCGTGCATTCGGATATTTGCGGAATGCCGCCTCAATACAGTTGAGATGGACGGATTTACCGGCTCCTGTCGGTCCGATCATGAGTGAGTGACCAACGCCTTTGATGTGCAGATTGAGCCGATACGGTGTGCTTCCATCCGTCTGCGTATAGAGCAGCGGCGGTCCATTCAGGTGCTTGTTTCGCTCGTCTCCTGCCCATGCAAGGGCAAGCGGCATCATGTGGATGAGATTGCCGGTCGAGATCAGCGGTCTGCGGATATTTGCCCCAACGAGACCCGGAATGCAGCCGAGCCACGCATCGATAGCGTTAAAGTCCTCGATTTTGACACGCTGCATACCACGCTCGATAAAGATCTGCCGAATGAGTTTTGCTTTTTCCTCTACTACCTCCCGATCCTCGTCCATGACGATAATCGCCGTCGAGTAGTAGACGAAAGAAATGTGATCGCCCTCAACGGCGTTCATCGCATCCCGAATCTCGGCGATGCGATCAACGGCGACATCATCGATGTTTTCGGCGTTCTGTACGCTGTCGCGCACGGTGACATCGGCAATCGTAGAGGAAATCGACTGCGTTTTCCCCTTCCATTGCCGACGTTCACTATCCAGCTGGCTGATCACGTCATTCTTGCTCATGCAATAAACACGCGTCACCCAGCGATATGCAAAGTCGAGACGATGAAACTCGTCAAAGAGTCCAAAAATGGACTCCTTGCCGTAGGAGATCGGAGCAATGATACGCATGTGCTTTCGCCCGAGCTGCGGCTCAAGCCCTCCATAAAGCGGCGTATCATAGAGGTACTTATCCAGAAGAAACGGCGTCTGTGGATATTTGAGCGCACGCGGACGATCGGAAACCGTCGAATGGAGATAGGTAAAAAGCCCGTCTTCGTCGAGAAATTCCGTATCAATGCGCAGATTACGGCACATCAGGTAGAGCTTGTGGAGCTGCTCACCAAACGATTCGAGCACATCATCCGCTTTGGTGACTTTGCGCTCGCGCCCCTCAACGATAAACTCCTTGAGCTGCTCCTGCCGATCCTTCGGCGGCAAAAACAGAAGTGTTGCATAGAAATGAGACTCGAAATACATACCGCTCGAAAAAAGGCGGCAGCGTTCTGCATCCATCCCCCGCGTTACGATGTCCGGAAAAGCATTTGTCGTCTCGTATGCAGTAGACGGAACACGCTGCGCCTCGAAGTAGAGCGTAAACCCCGTCTTCATTGCAGCGATCGATGCCTGCATCCGATTTGCGATAACGGAAAGTTCCTCCTCCACAGAGGAATCCAAATCGGGACCGCGATAACGCCATGTTGCAAGGAGCGAACCGTCCTTGTTGATGCAGACGGCAACGCGCTGATCCGCAACGCTGATGCTCGTTATGCGCCCGAACGGCATGATATCCGAGAGGCGATCCACCTTGCGCCGGAACAGATTAAGTCGGTACATATTCACTCTCCTCCCAGTCCTGCGGAAGATCGATCAGCTCCTCCAGCTCCGGCGGCAGAGGAAGCGTCGGGGCTTCCGGTGTATGCTGCGCTATGCTTTTTGTTGCAAGAAGCTCCTCAATCGTCCGGAAGCCGCAGATCGGCGGGACAACTGCCGCACGGAAAAGTCCGGGAAGACTGCCCCACCAGAGATCTTTGGCGTTATAATCCTCAACGATATACGGAATCCCAAGCGTCCCAAGAAGTTTTTCAAGATATGCCTCCGTCCGGGCGTAGTCTTCCTGTGAGACAAGGGCAACGGTTTGATTGTTGTAGTAACCGTTCAGCCGCTGCAATGTATGCCCCGTCAAAATATCTTTGATATATTTTCGTGACGGACACCATTTCCCTGTGTAATTGCGCAGCTCTTTTTCCGCTTCCGTCTTATCAAAAAGCAGCAGACGCTGCACATGACGGCACGGAATCCCGGCACCATGAAGATCCTCTGTGATCTGACGCAGCACAAGCTCCTGTGAACCGACGACGGAAGGAAGGGTCAGGACGAGGAACTGCTCATCCCCAAGGCGCACATGATTGCTCGCAAAGTCAAGATCAATCCCTGTTGTCAGAAAAACATCAAGATCGACCGGAATATCCGGCATAGCAACATGTGTACGTCCAAGCGTCAAGGAAAAGGTAAGATAATCGACAATCTCCTGATAAGAAAGGACGGTCGCCTCCGCTTCCTTCGGAAAACTCCATGCCATGCGCCGCAGCGTCACCGCGAGATCATATTCCATGTCGCAGATGGATTGCGGCTCATCCTGCAAGCCGTTCACCACTTCACCGTCTTTGAGGAACGGATTCCAGCAAAGGGTGAGAAAGCACTCCACATCCCCATCTTCCGCATACTGCTCTTCGAGCCAAATACTCCATCCTCTACGGAACGACGGAAGATAGATCGGGTTTTTCCATTCATAGAACGGAATCCTCTGCGGAGGGTCGAACCGCTTGTAGCGGATCACCCCCAAAACGCTGTCGTCTTTATTGCGCATGACGTTCTCATGGGTCAATGCACCCCAAGGCAGCCAGTCGGCGATTGTTTTGTTGTCGAGATGATACTCTTTCCAAGACATAGCATACGATCCTTTACGTTGAGTAGTAGTCGCGCTTTGACCAGTAGCGACTGAAGCACTCGAAGAATTGAGCATCTTCCATTGAGAAATAACGCACAGCGAAATGCACAAGGACATTCACGCTCAGAATGTACCAATAGGACAGCCCAAAGGTCAGCAGAATAAGAAGAGCTGCGCCTACATTCCAGACAATGCAGCTGCGTGGCACATCCATAAATAGGATGTACTCTGTCAGCGACCGGTAGATTGGAAGATGAATCCACGAGGCACCCTGCACATTTTTATTCTCATCCATAGTGACCCCTTAGAACAAGGTACCGCTGATACCGGTGCCAAACATATTCTCCATGAACTTGCCAACGCCGAGTGCGATTGCTCCACCACCCGCACCCTTGACGCAGCGCGTCATGATCTGCTGTTCCCATCCCATTGCCCAGCTCATACCGCCCATCGCAATAGACCCTGCAATGACGAGCTTCGGAATCGGACCGGTGAGTGCGGCGGAGATGGTCTGAAGAGGCTTGTCGAGCGGGTCAATGCCTGTCGTGATCGTCTCCGTAGCCCCATCATTTGCAAAGCCAACAGCTGCCGGAAGCATATAAAGCCCCATAAGGGCAAGCGTCGGCAGAGATGCCTTTGCGAAGGACAGAACATCCTTCTTCGTGATGCTGCGCATCGCCGCGACCTTGCTGCACAGCTCCATCTTTACACGCTGGATTTTCATTGTGTTTTCCTCCCTAAAATTTCATCTGCTATCCTGCGGGATAAAGAATCCCGCATTCTATTGTAAATCCATGCAGTAAAAAAATACTGCACGTTTTTATAAGTCTGCTGTAATTTGCCCATTCACAGCCGGTATCATTCTTTCCTCTGATCCAACCGATGCGTGATGTAATCATGCGTCTCTCTGTCCCATCCATCAATAGAGAGCACTTCCGCAATAACACGCGATGCCGCCCTGCGCTCGATGTAGACAATCACATCGATGGCGCGGGCGATGCCCGCTTGCTGTGAGGAGATGGAAACGCGACTGACAAGATCCTCAAGACGGAACAGCGTATCATGGGCGCTGTCACTATGTACGGTGGAGCAGCCCCCGCGATGCCCGGTTGACCACGCATCAATGAGCGTCAATGCCTCCTTGCCGCGCACCTCACCGACGACAATCCGATTCGGCGAGAGCCGCAGCGTTTTCCGCAGCAGGTTATCCATATCCACAGTGTCTGTGGTTGAGAGTGCGACATAGTTCTCCGCCGTGCACTTGAGTTCTTTCGTGTCCTCAATCGTAACGACGCGCTCATCCAGTGCGGATATTTCAGCAAGGATGGCATTGAGCAGCGTGGTCTTTCCAGAGCCGGTGCCACCCGCTGCAATGATGTTTTTCTTCCCATGAATGGCAGCAAGGATCGCTTCCCGCTGATGCTCTGTCATCGCCCCTTGCCGCACATAGTCTTCGAGTGTAATAACGACCTTGGAGTGCTTGCGGATGTTGAAGCTCGGCGCATTAACAATCGGAGGCAACTCTGCCTGAAATCGACAGTTTGCGAACAGGCGGGATTCCGGGATATTCGCCTGTAAGGATGGATCCGTTTTGAGATCGATCACCTGCCCGGACATGTCTGCAATGCTATAGATAATGCGTTTCGTATTTTCCACCTTCATAATGACTTCCGTCTTCTGAAAGCCCTTGTCAAAGGTATCAAGCCAGACCCTCCCATCCGGATTCACCATGACCTCGGTCACATTGTCATCGTGCATATAGTGCATGATGGATGGACCGAGACAGGTCTCTAACACCTTCAGACGACGCTCCCGTACCTCTAGCTCTACTTCACGATTGGATTCACTCATCTGTTATGCTCCTTTTCGTTCATCCTGCCCGTCATTCTCCTTTGCCCATGTAAGGATTGCCGCATGACAAGCCTCTAAATAGGCAGCACGGCGCTCCGCATCCGTCAGCGTTTTCGGACGTTCGGGCTGCGCTGTTTCAGTAACTCCTCCACTTTCTGAGAGAGTGTTCCCGGCGGCTTCACGAGACTCCGCTTCATTTTTTCCTTGAGTGAGGAAAACTTCACCTGTTTGAAGTTTGCCATTATCATCGCTTCCTTTCGTGGCTTCGACTTCATCGAAAACGGATGCTCCTTCGGACAATCGCTCCGCACCGAACCGTGCTTTGGCAACGGTCTGCTGCCGCTCCTCGATCTTTTGGCGTTCCGCTGCGTGTACCGCAAAGAGCTGCGAAAAGCTCTGTATCTGTGTCGCTGTATCGGAAAAAAGCGGAGGATCCATGATGCGATCCATGAAATACTGTTCCTCGTAGTAGCGGATTTTCTTCCCATAAATGGGACGGAATCCCGCAACAAAGACGAGTTCACGGTCAGCGGGCATACGCCGCACCTCATCCGGTGTCATAAGTTTACGCGCCATATTCGAGGTTGATGTAGAACCTTCAAACGGTTTTCCGTTGTTTGATTTTGAATAGGAATGAATGGTCTTTTCACCGAGCGTGTCGGAAAGTGTCTTTGCCGTACCGCCTCCATCCTCGAGTGTCGGTGTAAAGTAAATCTGAACGTGACAGTTGCCGGGAATGGCATTGTCTTTCGTATAGATTTTGTTGAGCTGCCCCATGCTCTGCGCGACAATACAGATTTTGACACCGTAACCTGCGCAGATAGCAAGTGACTTCTCGATGCTCTCAAGTTTGCCGAGCTGCGGAAACTCGTCGAGCATGAGAAGAAGCCTCTGCTTCTTTGGTTTTTTCTCCTTTGCCGGATTCCCCTGTGCGTCCTGCTTGCACTCAAACTCCATATCCCGCACGAGTTTCGCAAGCATGGTATTGACAAACAGGCGCAGGATCGGGCGCAGCTTGTCAATGTCGTTGGGTTGTAGGACGAGATAGAGGGAAACTTCCTGTGACGGGTCGAGCAAGTCGCGCAGCGTGAAGTCAGAAACAGCCGTATTCTTGCGGATCAGAGGGTCTTGATAGACAGCCATTGCCGTCTGCGCCGTCTGCATGATGGATGCGGCGGTCTGATCTGCACCGTTATACATATTGGCGGCAGCTTCAGCCACTTTCGGATGCACGAGAAGAAGATACCACGGACCTTCTTTTTCAATGTGCATCTGGATGATCTTGTTGATCTCTTTCTTATCTGCCGCAGGAGAAATATCTGGCGCGGAAAAATTCAACGTGCGCCGCTGCGCCTCATCTGGATTCGTTTCAAGGCTGCGAATGGTGTCCCGAAGCAGGTCAAGGTTACTGAGCGGAGGCGCAGCATCTGTTTGTCCGGCAGACAATGCCTCCTCATAGCGGCGTGCCCGTATTTCGTTCTCCTCAACCGCCTTTGCAAATTCAGGACACGCCTTTGCAAAGGGGCGAAAATCCTCAATGTACTCGCCGTAGATTTCTTTGAGGGGATTCGTATATTTGCGCTTATCCGTTTCCTCCTCCAAAAACTCTGCTTTTGATATATGCGGGTACATTTTCATCGTGGCAAAGAGCTTTTCCGTACTCATGGACGGCGATGACAGAAACGTCATAACATCGGACGGGCAGGGCAAAAGCCGCTTTTCCTGATGATGCTTATAGAGCAGGTGGAGGATAATGCCGTTAATCAGCGCAACGGCAGAGTTCTCCCAGAAGGGATCTTTGCTGCCTCCCTCTCCCGTTTTCACCATCATCTCTGAAATGGTAGATACGTCGGTCAACTCTTCAAAGGACTGGAAGTCAATTTCCGCAAAGGGATTCCATTTTGCAGACGAGCCGTCTTTACAAAGAGGCTCGAATTTCATCACTTTCTGCCCCATGTGCTTCTTGCGCCATGCCGCCGTGAATGTCCAGAGTTCGCCCTTCGGATCAAAGAGAAATATGCTGTGCTTCCAGCAAATGCCCGTCGGTACCATGTTGCAGACGCCCTTGCCGCTGCGTGTCGGAGCAACAAGTAGAACGTGCTCGGGTCCATTATGGAGCATGATCTTGTCATTGAATGGGTTCCTTCCAACAACAAAGCCGGTTTCTTTGGCAGCAAGCCCTGCTTTCTTGATGTCGGCAGCTTTGGCGAAGTCTGCCGTTCCGTGTGAACTCATACGAATCATACTGCGGTAAACCTGATAGCAGATAAAGATCCCCACACCGTAAACGATCCACGCCACATAGAAATATTTGCGTATGGTAATCTTGATGGCATCATAGAGTGCTGCATCCGATCGCCACTGGTCGATTGCAAACGGCTGAAAAATGCTGCCGTAGATTCGTCCGGGCAAAAGTTCATGATAATCCAGCGCATCGGCAATGATCTGTGTCGTTGCCCAGTTCCCGACAACGTAAGCAGAGGCAAGAACGGCAACGCAGATCAGAAAGAATTTTGTGCGATCTTTTTCATCCAGTTCCCACACAAGAAAACCTCTCTTTTCTCTATAAGATTCAGGTGCCCAAATTGGGCACCTGAACAAAACTTACTTTTAATTCATTTTTATGGCGTACCGAATGCAACAGGCTGCACAACATATACCTGAAATGTATGCCCCGGCTCTACTGTGATATTCGGCTGGACATTTGCTCCCTGCGACATCATATTCGAGGTCGTCGATATGAGATTGGCAAGTGCCCCCTGCATAGCGATCTGACCGCCTGTATAGGTGTCGCGTGCTGATGTATTGCCGCTGGCAAGAGAGCCGAGTGCTGCGATCGCACTTGAGATCATGCCCGCGCCAATCACACGAGAGGTATGCCGATGTACTTTGCCGACGATACCGCTATAGCCGCCTCCATCGACAGCCACCATGCTCGTGCCTATATCAAAGGCATTTCCGTTCGGTAGGATAAGGGTCGAAAACACAACATTAACACGTCCATTTCTCTCTGCTCCCCCTGCCTTATATGTGCCAAGCAGCCGTGACCCGGCAGGGATTAGAAGATTCGACCGCGTAAGGCTGTCATAAACATCAGCACTGACCTGTGCCGTTACTTGCCCGGGAACGGCGGTATCAATCCCCGTAAAGAGCATCGCAGGAATCAGCGTCCCTGCCTGAACGACATAGGGACTTCCGGAGGTAAGAGACAGATTCGCGGTCTGCAAGGTGTTCGACGCTGGAATTACTGGTGCTTCTCCAGACGGCTGCGCCGCTCCTCCGGCTGCGGCAGTCTCTCCTCCTGCGTTGCTATTGCCGCTCCGTCCCAATGCAAAGTCGATGGCAGACGCAAATCGTTTTTCAAGTTCATCTGCGGCGCGTTTTTCCGCAGCAAGCGCAGCATTTGCCGGCGCAGCAGCATTTGCCGGCGCAGCAGCAGGTGTCGGGACGGCAGCAGGTGTCGGGACAGCCGCAGTCACCGGAGCACTATATACGCCTCCCCCCGGTGATGCAGCAACACTGTATGACTGCGACGGAATATCTTGCTCACCACGATTCACACGAGCTGCAACATGCGCATCATCGGAATCTATCGGCTGTGCACTCGCGACGCGAGTCCCCTGATTTCGCTGGTCGAGTGCACGCAGATCACGGTAACTGAGTTCATCCTTTGCGGCAGCTTCTCCTGCATGTGATGGTGTCTTTGTCTCCTGTACCGATGATCCGTTTGGACGGCGCGGGGCTTTGCTCCCGGGATCGTCTTGAAAGAAGACATAGCTCATTGTGAACGCAAGCAAGAGTCCAATGACGGTAAATCCGACAATTTTGCGTCGAACCCCATAAACTCTCTTGTGAACGCCGCTGTTCATGCGGACATCGCCGGGATTCTGGTCGCTTGCGTCTCCCTCAAGTTCTTTCGGAGACTCCTGTGCCTCATCCTCGTCCGTTGTGCGGCTGCGGTTACGGTTGAAATGGGTCTTAAAGGCTTGAATGAATTTGGTGATACTGCCCATATTCGCCATACTGCTCACCTCGCTTTATGCTCGATCGTGATACTCTCATGCTCACTTACCCGCAGCTGCGCCTTATCAAACGGGGCATCGATGATATAGTA
>ERZ772772.2646-NODE-2646-length-10511-cov-13.504591_pt1 | contig 10511 bp, 8 predicted proteins | sample MGYA00511484_ERZ772772 | MGnify/ENA primary metagenome ERZ772772 (study PRJEB29015, sample SAMEA2737913) | human oral metagenome | biome: human oral; feature: human-associated habitat; material: dental | place: China | collected 2088 ... | reverse complement strand
GGCGGCAAGTGTAAGAACCTGTTCAGAACCTGCGCAGAGTCTGGGCGCTAGCGCGAAAAAGCAGCTCCCAAGTGAATTCAGGAAGAATTTCTGACAGGTGCAGACATCAAAAAAACAGGAGCAGATACAAAGGGCATAAATACCGTTTTGCGCTGCCCCCACTAGGACATATTGCAATCAAACCAGGAGCAAATGTACGGCTCCTTTGCTCTTTCAGGCTACGCAGGCGCTGCCTTGCGGCTGGCGGGTAGTTTCAGGGAACAGGCGGCCCAGCTCGCGGCAAATGGTGGCGGGAGCTGCGTCGATGATTTGCGCCAGATCGCGCAGTTGCGGCAGGGCTTTGCGGGGCAGCAGGCCTTCGCCGGCCGTCAGCATGGCGAGCAAGTGGCGCAGGCGGCCTTGCACGGCGCCTGTGCGCAGACGGGCCATGTCGCGGGCCTGGCGCTGCTGCTGGGCCATGACGGCGTGCATGAGCAGCAGACGGTCGCTCTCGTGCCGCCACAGCTCGGGGCTGGCGCGCACGGCGGTCAGCGCCACGGCGGTTTCGCGGTAGGCATTGCCGCTGAGCGCGGCGATGCCGGCGATGTCGCCAGGCCCGGCCAGTTGCACGAGCGCGTTGCCGTCGCCGCCAGGCTGAATCAGCGCCAGCCAGCCTTCGGCCACGCGCCACAGCGGCCCTTGGCTGCCAGCGGCCATGAGCTGCTGGCCGGGGGCGAGCGACAGCCCCCAGTGTTGTGCCTGGGCCTGGGCGCAAGCGGACGGAAGAGAGGCGGGAAAGCCGCGCGCCGCGTCAGGTTCCGCGTGAGATCCAGCGCCTTTGGGCAGGATGGCCAGGCCCGGCGCGTCTGCCGCAGGCATTTGGAAGGAAGAGAAGTTCATTGCCGATGCTCCTTGGGTTGCCGCCGCGCGGCGCGGCCAGCGCGCGAACGCGCAAGCCGTTGGCCGGAGTTGGGGATGGCGGCAGGAAAAAGACCGTGAAAGAAGGGCGCGGCCCTTCCCGCAAGGTCAGGCCGCGAAGGAGGGAGTGGGCAAAGCGGGAGGTCCGCGCGGATGGGCGGCGCGCACGGGCTGCGCCCAAACGGCGTGCCGCAGAACGGCAACAGGAGCGGCGTGCGCCATGCGCTCCAGCGCCAAAACGGGCGCTTCGGCGGGCGGAGCCAGCCGCTCGCCCATTAGCACGCACAAAGGACAGTGGTCAAGGTGCAGGGCGGACTTGCCTGCCTCGCCGCTATCGGCGCCGCTGTCTGCGTCAGACAGGGCGATCCAGCGGATTCCTTCGGAAGTGCAGACCTGCACCCATTGCACGCTGCCAGCGTGCGCCAGCGCGCGCGAGATGGTGGGCGCCAGCGCGGACAACGCGATGACCCAGGCCGTCAGCCAGACGAGCCAGCGGGGAAAGCCACGAGGAAGGCCGGGGCGGCGGTTCATGAGCGTAGTTGTCAAGTCGCTTCGCGCACTGGCCAGTGATCAGTGGCGCGAAGTAGCGCGGGAAAACCCATTTGGCTTCATTTTATGAACTTAAAGCAAGCCGCAGCCCGGCAAGGGTTGGCCGCTTTGAGCGGCATCAAGAAATTGATGTGGTTGCAGGACGCAAAAGATAGAATTGATAAAGGTCAATTCAAACCCACTGACTGTTTGTATAGTCGAACTGGATACATCGATCCACGAAACGAAAGGAGTCTGAAATGAGTCTGCTTGGAAAAAAAGCGCTGGATGTGGCAGCCAACCTGGGGCGCCGCCGCTTCCTGAATTCGGCCGCTGCGCTGGGCGCGGTCACGGTCGGCTTGGCCGCCTGCAAGGAAAACACACAGGGCGGCGCGGCGTCCGCTCCTGCGGCGGCGCCAGCGGCTTCGCCCAAGGCGACGCCCGCATCTGAAATTACGGCTGCGCCCGAGACGCGCGGCTTTGTGGGCGGCGCGGGCAGCACTGAAATCCATCCGGGCCAGCTGGACACGCACTATGGCGTCTGGAGCGGCGGCCACACGGGCGATGCCCGCATTCTGGGCATTCCTTCCGGCCGTGAACTGCACCGCATTCCTGGCTGCTGCCCTGATCCCATGGTGGGATGGGGCTGGACGAACGAATCCAAGGCCGTGATGGGCACCAAGCCCGACGGCACGTTGGAATTCACCACGGGCGACACGCACCACATTCACTGCTCCTACAAGGATGGCATTTACGACGGCAAATACGCTTGGGTGAATGACAAGTTGAATGCCCGTCTGGTTCGCATCCGTATGGATTACATGGTGACGGACAAGATCCTCAAGCTGCCGCACGTTCAGGGCTTTCACGGCATTTTCCCGGACAAGCGCGACCCGGTGGACCCCAATATCAACTACACCACGCGTGTGTTTTGCGGCCAGGAATTTCACGTGCCGCTGGAAAAGATTGACGCCAAGACGGTCAATGACGATGCGAATTACGGCTGCGTGTTCACTTGCGTGGACGCCGAGAAGATGGAGGTCAAATGGCAAGCCCGCATCGACGGCAACTGCGACTTGGTGGCCACTTCGTTTGACGGCAAGCTGGCGGGCACCAACCAGTACAACACCGAAAACGGCGTGACTTACCCGGACATGATGTCGGCGGAAGTGGACGCTTGTCTGATCTTCAATGTGGCCCGCATTGAGCAGGCCATCAAGGACGGCAAATTCACCCATCTGGGCAACAACAAGATTCCAGTGGTGGACTGCCGTCTGGATGCCAACAAAGATCCGAAAACTGCGCTGGCCGTGCGCGTGCCTGTGCCCAAGAATCCGCACGGCGTGAACGCTACGCCGGACGGCAAGTATTTCGTGTGCTCCGGCAAGCTCTCGCCCACCTGCACGGTGATCGAGCTGCAAAAGGTGCTGGACTGGTTCGATGGCAATCTGGACGACATCGCCAAGGCCGTGGTGGCTGAAGTGGAAGTGGGCCTGGGGCCGCTGCACACCACGTTCGATGGCCGGGGCAATGCCTACACCACGCTGTTCCTGGATAGCCAGATTTGCAAGTGGAACGTTGAACAGGCCATCAAGAAATACGCTGGTGATAAAAACATCAACCCCGTTATCGACAAGATCGACGTGATGTACCAGCCCGGTCACATTAGTGCGACACATGCTGAAACCAGTGCGGCTGATGGCGTATGGATGGGCGTAGGCAACAAGTTTTCCAAGGACCGCTTCCTGCCTGTCGGCCCGCTGCATGCCGAAAACGACCAGTTGCTCGATATCACGGGCGAACGCATGGTGCTGGTGCACGACACGCCGGTGCGCGGCGAGCCGCACGACTTCGTGATCTTCAAGCGCGAGTGGCTCAATCCCAAGCAGGTCTATGACATGGATGACTTCCCCTTGGCCGTGCATAGCGCGGAAGAAGCGGGCGTCACCCGCAATGGCAACAAGGTCACTGTGCGTATGGTGTCTTTCGCGCCAGCTTTCGAGCCCAATGTGTTCAAGGTGAAATTGGGCGATGAAGTGACGGTGATTCTCACCAACATTGACCGCGTGGAGGACTTGACGCACGGCTTTGGCCTGCCTGACTACAACATTCAGTTCATCGTCAATCCGCAGGAAACCAAGTCTGTAACTTTCAAGGCGGACAAGTCAGGCGTGTTCTGGTACTACTGCACCAACTTCTGCCACGCGCTGCACCTGGAAATGCGCGGACGCATGATCGTTGAATCTTGATGCCCCTGGCAGGCAGGTAAACGGGCGGGCCATCGGGCCTGCCCGCAAAAGTAGAAAATAAAAAAGGGGCTTGAGCTGGCGACGGCTTGGCCCCTCGGTTTTTGTAAGAGCCTATTCACGGACAGGCTGTGAACAGGTTCTAAATCCCAGGATGTATTGGCTCATGAAAATCGAAACACTCGCTCGCAAGATGCTGACAGGGCTGGCGCTGTCACTGGCGGCGCTGGCGGTGCAGGCCGCCGGGCAGGGCGCAGGCGGCTCGCAAGCCTATGAAGCGCCCCTGCCGCCGGGGCTGGCCACGGCCAAGGACATGTGCGCCCTGTTGCCGTGCAAGGACGTGTTTCCGGGGGCAACCTCGTTTTCCGAGCGCATGGGCCAGCCACCCTACGTGGAAGCCTACGGCGGCGAAGATGGCAAGCAAAAGCTCGGCTACGTGATGCTCTCCACCGACATCACCGACACGCCCGCCTATTCGGGCAAGCCGGTGGTCACGCTGATCGGCATGGACACGGAGGGCAAATACGTTGGCGTCAAAGTCATCAAGCACTCCGAACCCATCTTGCTGCTGGGCATCCCGGAGTCGGCGCTGCTTGATTTCAATGCCCAGTACATCGGCAAATCCGTCAAGGACAAGATTGAAGTGGGCCAGACCCGGCCCGATGAAGGCGTGCTGGGCGTGGACGCCATTTCCGGCGCCACGGTGACGGTTATCGCGCAAAACCAGGTCATCACCACTTCTGGCGCGGCCGTGGCGCGGCAGGTGGGCATCATCGAGCCGCTGGTGCGCGAGCCGGTGCGCTATGTGGAGCCTGCCGCTGGCCAACCCCTGCCGGATTGGGACACGCTGGTCAAACAGGGCGCAATAGGCAAGCTGGTGGTCAAGCCAGAGCAGGTGGGGCTTGAAAAAAGCAACGTGCCTTTCATTGAGCTGTGGTTCGGCTCGCTCAATTCGCCCGTCGTCGGTCCGGCGCTGCTGGGCGAAGACACCTGGAAAAACCTGATGGGGCGCATGAAGGAAGGGCAAAACGCCATCTTCATCATTCGCACGGCGGGAGCCGAATCGTTCAAAGGTTCGGGCTTCGTGCGCGGCGGCATTTATGACCGCGTGCAGGTGCGGCAGGACAACGACATCTTCACCTTCAAGGACAGCGATGCCGTGAACCTGTACACCCTCAAGGCCAAAGGCGCGCCCAAGTTCAGCGAATCCAGCATCTTCATCGTGCGTTCGCCTGCCTTTTCGGCGGCGTATCCGTGGAAGCTGATCTTTCTGGGCAACAAGCGCGATCCGGCCACGGGCCAGCGCGTGTTCACGGTGTTTGACAAGGGCTACTGGCTGCCTGAGCAGTATCTGGTGGGCGGCCATCCCAAGATCGCTGTGCCCGAGGCCACGTGGGTGAAAGTGTGGAAGCAGCGCGCGCCGCAGATCGTGCTGTTCGCCCTGCTGCTGGTGGCTGTCACGGTGGTGTATGCCCTGCGCGACCATCTCACACGCCGCTCCACGCACAAAAACAAGTGGCCGGTCAATTCCTTCAAGTTCACCTTCTGGGCCATCTTCGTCTTCTGGGTGGGCTTTGGCCTGATGGCGCAACCTTCGGTCACGCAAGTGCTGACCTGGCTGCACTCGCTGCTGTTCAAGTGGGAGTGGGATCTGTTCCTGAGCGATCCTTTCCTGTTCCTCTACTGGATCTTCATCTTCGTGACCATCTTCCTGTTCGGGCGCGGCCTGTTTTGCGGCTGGACCTGCCCCTTCGGTTCCATTCAGGAAGGGCTGCACAAGATTGCGGGCGCCACGCCGCTGAAGCGCTACCAGTTTCTGCCGCCCAAGTGGCTGCATGACCGGCTCAAGTGGATCAAATACGCCGTGTTCTTCGGCCTGGTGGTGGTGTCGCTCTTTTCGATGGGGCTGGCCGAAAAGCTGGCCGAAGTGGAGCCGTTCAAAACCACCTTCCTTGTGGGCATCACCAAGCGCAGTTGGCCGTTTGCCACATTTGTGCTGGTGATTCTGGGGCTGTCCATCTTTATTGAGCGGCCTTATTGCAAATACGTCTGCCCGCTGGGCGCGTCGATTGCCATGCCGACCACGTTCCGCTGGTTCGGCCTGCGCCGCAAGGCGGACTGCAACACCTGCAAAGCCTGCGCCAAAGGCTGCGGCGCGCTGGCCATTGACGCCGATGGGCGCATCGACCAGCGCGAGTGCATGCACTGCATGGATTGCATGATTCTTTACACCGACAGCGCCGGCTGCCCGCCGCTGGTCAAGGAGCGCAAGGCGCGCGAGCGCGCGGGCGAACCGATGACGGCCATTGCGCGCGACGGCTACTACATCCCCATCGTTCCGATTGAGGAAGACCGCCAGCGCCTCAATGCCCAAAAGCTGCTGTCCATCAAGCCTGACCCGCGCTGGCCCAGCAAGCGCGCCCATCCCTCCGTGGAAAACCTGCATGGCGTGCGCCGCCTGCTGGGCGAAGTGGTGGAGCACCTCTGGCCCTTCAGCCGCGAAGGCTGGCAGGCCAGTCACGTGGTGGTGGCGCTGGGCGTAGCGGCGGCGCTGGGCGCCACGCTGGTCTGGCTGCTGGCCGCAGGCGGCAGCGCCTCGCCCATGCTCGTGATCGGCGTGTGGTTTGGCTGGAGCGTGTTTGAAGTGCTCGTGCGCTTCAAGAGCAAGCCCTACGTCAAGGACGGCCCCTGGTGGGGCAGCGTGTGGCGGCAGGCCACCGTCATGGACATGATCAGCTACGTGGGTTTGAAAAACCTGCTCATTGGCGCGGCGCTGTTCTGGCTGCTGGCGTTCACCGGCCTGTGGACGCTTGCATGAAGGGCGGCGTTTTCAGTCCATCCGCAAAGAGACGGCTGGCCGCAGCCTTCCTGGGCATGGCCCTGGCGGGCCATGCCGCAGCGGCCACGCTCACGGTCAGGCCGGGCGAGTCCATCCAGGCGGCCATAGACCGCGCCCAAAACGGCGATGTCATCGAAGTGCAGCGCGCCCGCTACCAGGAAAACCTGCGCATCGACAAAACGGTCACGCTGCGCGGCATCGAACGCCCCACGGTCGATGGCAGCGGCAAGGACGACACCATCCGCGTCATCGCCCCCGACGTTGTCATCGAAGGCATGATCGTCGCCAACTCCGGCGACAACCGCTACAAGCAAAACGCCGGCATCTACGTTCAGCCCGGCGCGCACCGCGCCAAAGTGCAGCATTGCTACCTGGCCTACAACCTGTTTGGCATGTGGATTGAAAAAGCCGATGACGTGCAAGTGCTGCACAACAACATCACCGGCAAGCGCGATTACGACAGCCCCCGGCGCGGCAACGGCATCCAGCTCTACAACACCAAGGGCGCGCGCATCATCGGCAACCAGATCAGCTTCGTGCGCGACGCGCTCTATATCGACGTTTCGCACCACGCCATCTTCCAGAAGAACAACCTGCACCACAGCCGCTACGGCACGCACTACATGAACTCCTACTACAACCTGTGGGAGGACAACGACACCTGGAAAAACCAGGCCGGCCTGGCCCTGATGGAAGTGCGCGACCAGACCATCCGCAACAACCGCGCGTGGAACAACATCGACCACGGCATCATGCTGCGCACCCTGCAAGATGCGGTGGTGGAAAACAACATCGTCATGGGCAACAAGCGCGGCTTTTTCGTCTATGACGTGGAATTCACCAAGATGCTGGGCAACGTGGTGGCCGACAACTACACCGGCGTGCATCTGGCGGGCGCGGCGCGCAACACCTGGGACGGCAACGACTTCATCCAGAACCGCCTGCAAGTCAAATACGTGCTCACGCGCGACCAGCGATGGGGCGGCCCCGAAGGCAACTACTGGAGCAACTATCGCGGCTGGGACCGCGACCACGACGGCCGGGGCGACATTCCCTACGAAGCCAACGACATCGTGGACCGCCTCAGCTGGCGCTACCCCGCCGTGCAAATGCTGCTGGGCAGCCCTGCCGTGCAGGCGCTGCGCCTGGTGGGCCAGCAGTTTCCGGTGCTGCGCGTGCCCAGCGTCGTGGAAGACCACCCCCGCATGCTGCCGCGCTCCACCGAATGGGCCAAATGGCGCGCGCGCGTGCAAAAGGAAAACCCCAATGTCCGATGAAACCAGCAGCAGCCCCGGCGGGGGCGACGCCGTCATTCGCTTGCGCGGCGTCACCAAACGCTTTGACCGCTTCACCGCCGTGGACGATGTTTCGCTCGACATCCGGCGCGGCGAAGTGTTCGGCCTGATCGGCCACAACGGCGCAGGCAAGAGCACCCTGTTCAAGATGATGCTCGGCCTGCTTGCGCCCACCAGCGGCCGCATTGAAGTGGGCGGCCAGCCCGTGCACGGCAGCGCCGCGCGCGAAGTGCGGCGCGGCATTGGCTACCTGCCCGAAAACGTGGCCTTGTGGGACAACCTCAGCGGCCTGGAAACGCTGCGCTTTTTCGCGCGCCTCAAGCGCGTGGACGCGGCAGGCTGCCCCGCGCTGCTGGAGCGCGTGGGCCTGGGCGCGGCGGGCAAAAAGCCGGTGCGCGCCTACTCCAAGGGCATGCGCCAGCGCCTGGGCTTTGCGCAGGCGCTGCTGGGCCAGCCGCGCGTGCTGTTTCTGGATGAACCCACCACGGGGCTGGACCCGCACGCCATCCACTTTTTCTGGGACACGCTGGCCGAGCTGCGCGACCAGGGGCTGACCATCGTGCTCACCTCGCACATCCTGGCCGAGCTGCAAAACCGCGTGGACCGCGTGGCCGTCATGGCCAGCGGCAAGGTGCAGGCGCTGGGCACGCTGGACGAGCTGCGCGCCATCTTCGATTTGCCGCTGACGGTGCAGGCCAGCCTGGCTGCTGGCGTCGATGCCGGGCAGGCACAGGGCTTCATGGCCGCCTGGCCGCCCGATCTGGCCGGCTTCGCACACGCTTTTGACGGCCAGACCCTCACCCTTCGCGCCCCGCGCGAGAAAAAAATGGCCCTGCTGCGCCACCTGCTGGCCGCGCCGCAAGTGGCCGACGTGCAAGTGCATGCCCCCTCGCTGGAAGACATGTTCTTCAGCGAAGGCGGCGCAGGCGTGGCCGCCAGCGCGCAAAACCGCCCGCAATCCCGCCCGCAAACCCAACAGGAAGCCGCATGATCCAGCCCCGTCAAGTCCTCACCCTGGCCTCCAAGGAATTTCGCGACCGTCTGCGCAACCGCTGGGTGCTGGCCGTGGCGCTGGTGTTCGCCGCGTTCTCGCTCGTCATCACCTACGCGGGCGGCGCGCAGCAGGGCACGGTGGGCCTGCGCTCGCTGGAATTCACCATCACCAGCCTGGTCAGCCTCGTCATCTACCTCGTGCCGCTCATTGCCCTGCTGCTGGGCTTTGACGCCATCGTGGGCGAGCGCGAGCGCGGCTCGCTCGACTTGCTGCTGGCCTACCCCATCACGCGCGGCGAGCTGCTGCTGGGCAAATACCTGGGCCTGGCGCTGGCGCTGGCGCTGGCCATGCTGGCCGGGCTGGCCGCCGTGGGCGTGGTGCTGGCGGGGCAGTTCGGCACGCGGGCGCTTTTTCACTATTCGGGCTTCGTGATCAGCGCGCTGCTCATGGGGCTGGCCTTTTTGAGCCTGGCCGTGCTCATCTCGGTGCTGGCGCGCGACCGCACGCGCGCTTCGGGCGCGGCCATCATCCTGTGGTTTTTGTTCGTGCTGGTGTTTGACCTGGCGCTGCTGGGCGTGCTGGTGGGCACTGCCGGGCGCTACGGCGGCGAAATCTTCCCCTACCTGCTGCTGCTGAACCCGACCGACGTTTTCCGCATCCTCAACGTCTTTTCCGCCGAAGACGTGCGCAGCGCCTACGGGCTGGTCAGCGTGGTGCCGCCCGTGCTGCTGCGGCTGGACGTGCTGGCCGCCGTCATGGCCGGCTGGATTGCCATACCCCTGGCCCTTGCCAAATGGAGATTCAAGACATGAGCGATTTCCTTCGCCTTCGCCCCCTTCATGCCGCCTGCCGCTGCGGCCAGCCCCATGCCCGTGATGAAGCCTGCTCCGAGCGCCGCGTGCTGCTGGGCCTGATGGCCTTGTCAGCCATCGCCCCGCTGGCGGCGTGCAGCAACGAAACCGGCAGCCAGGCCGTCAGCACCGAACCCGTTGAAATCACCGCCTCCACCTCCTGCGAGCTGGACGGCATGCTGCTCACCGACTACCCCGGCCCCAAGGGCCAGATTCACTACGCGGGCGAAGACCGTCCCTGGTTTTATTGCGACACCATCGAAGTGCTCAACACCCTGCTGCTGCCCGAGCAAATCCGCAAAGTGAACGCCGTCTATGTGCAAGACATGGGCCGCGCCGACTGGGACAACCCCAAAGGCGCCTGGATCGACGCGCGCACCGCCCTTTATGTGCAAGGCAGCAAGCGCAAAGGCTCCATGGGCGAAACCCTGGGCACCTTCAGCAGCGAAGAAGACGCGCAAAAGTTCATCGCCGAATACGGCGGCAAGCTGCTGCGCATGAACGAAATCACCCCCGAAATGATTGATCTGCGCGGCGGCTCCGGGCTGGACAACAGCATGTGAGCGCCGCTCCATGTGCCTGAACAGCGCCTGAAAAACGCCCGGAAGCAGGGCCGGTTTTACCCTCCATTTCGCTCCTTGATTCATAGCATGAGGTCCTAGTGGAATGGGCGCGAAAGCCAGTTTTGGCCCCTCAAATTTGCTCCTGTCCTTGTTATCACGCCCTTCTTCAGCCCGCCATGAGCCAGCCGCCTTTGCTGACCCCGCCCGCTGCCGCCGCCTCTGCCAAATCGCCCCTCACACGCCGCCGCTGGCTCTGGCTGGCAGGCGCTGGCGCGCTGGCTGCGGCAGGCGCGGCGGG
>ERZ772772.2645-NODE-2645-length-10512-cov-15.652577_pt1 | contig 10512 bp, 11 predicted proteins | sample MGYA00511484_ERZ772772 | MGnify/ENA primary metagenome ERZ772772 (study PRJEB29015, sample SAMEA2737913) | human oral metagenome | biome: human oral; feature: human-associated habitat; material: dental | place: China | collected 2088 ... | reverse complement strand
GTTCCACGCCAATTGATGTGCCGAAACAAGAAGTCATCACCAAAGACAACGTCACTGTCGGCGTTGACGCGGTAGTTTATTTCCGAGTAATTAACGCCCCAAAAGCGGTACTGGAGACGACCAACTACATTTATGCCACCAGCCAATTTGCCCAGGCTGCCCTGCGCGACGTCACCGGTAACGTTGACATGGACGATCTCTTGGCCAAGCGCGAGGAGATTTCGCAGCAGATTAAGGAAATTGTTGATGCCGAAACTGATAAATGGGGCATTGATGTCGAAAACGTTAAAATCCAAAATATCGAACTACCGAGCGACATGAAGCGCGCCATGGCCAAACAAGCCGAAGCTGAGCGTGAGCGCCGCGCCAATATCATCAACGCCGACGGCGAAAAAGCTGCCGCCGAAACGTTGGCGAAGGCGGCGGAGATCCTGGCAAAAACCCAAGGCGCGATTAACCTGCGTACATTGAATACACTGGAGCGCATCTCCACTGAACCATCACAAAAGACGATGATGCTCTTCCCAATTGAACTGATTGACGCGATCCGCGGCGGTAAGAAATAGCACGCCTCGCACGGTTGATTGCACATGATGGAGCTGCTTCAAACGTCCCGCGGTACGATCGAATATCGACATGACATGCACGGCTCGTTAACGGTTCTCATTTTGAACGGCGGTCACACAACTGCCGCCATGCGTACGGGTGAGGATTACTTCGTTAGTCGCGGCTATTCAATCCTCAGCGTCAGCCGACCCGGCTATGGTGGGACAGATACGGCGCTTAGCGAAACCTATGGCGAGTTCGAACAGGCGACAAACGAGTTGCTAGAGCAGCTCGGGATTAAGCGTGTCATCCTGGTCGGCATATCGGCTGGCGGCAGAGCGGCGATGCGGTTCGCCGAGCTTCACCCCGACAGCGTTGATAAACTCGTCCTGATGAGCGCGGTGAGTTTCAAGAAATGGCCTAGTCAAAGTACTCGTATGGCAGCCCGTATCGCGTTTAATCCTGTGCTCGAACATGCAACGTGGGCAGTGATGCGCTGGCTGCTCCGCAGATGGTCGCGAAAAATAGTCAGTTATTTGTTTCAACAACTCACGACATTGGACGCGCGTGACGTGCTTGCTAGCTACCCGCCGTCGTCTATCGATGCAATCGCGTCGATGTTTATGCAATTTCGCTCTGGCAGTGGGTTCATGAATGACATTAGTCGGCGTTTGATGAAGGGTAATCCCGAAACTATCACACAACCGACGCTTATACTGCATAGTAAGTATGATGGTTCGGTTCCGCTCGACCATCCGCTTCACACCGCGAAGCAGATCAAGCACGCCGTGCTTTCCATCAATAATACCGAATCGCACGTGATGTGGCTGAGTCCTAGGTGGATGGAAGTCGAAAATACGCTCGATGAGTTTCTCGCTTCAAAGTGATAAGGGCGCCGCTTAAATCATTATTCTGCCAAGTTCAGTGATTGCCTGGCTTCTTCGTTGCACGAGGCGGTCGCGACATTTCGGGGGGCTGGTCGAGCAACGAAAGGATACACTTAGGCATACAGCTGCGGACGCCTGTTGAGATGTTGCAGAGGTGGTGAGGTGGTGAGGTGGTACGATAGATATACACGATCAGCAGACTATGTATTCAAAGTGGCTATCGCTACTTGAAAATAATGGCTTGGCAGTGTCATATATTACAAAACTATACCGAAGAATTTAGTGTCAACAGCGATTAAGTTGTCAAGAAGGTCAAGCAACTCATCAAAGAAGGCAATGTCCGCCGCGTCATCATCAAGAATGAAAAAGGCGAAAGCATCATGGAATTCCCAGTTACTGCTGGCGTGGTCGGCGTACTGCTGCTGTCAACCCTCGCGGCACTCGGCGCAGCGGTGGTGTTGATGACACGGTGCACGATCGCGGTGGAGCGATGGGATTAGCGCCAATCTTTATAAATAACCTACTGGGCTCCGCAGCGCAACCCTTCAGTCCGAAAACCTTGTCAATCAACCAGCCGACTGTCCAGCCAATCAAAGACTACGCTATGCGCCAAACGTAAATTATTCAGCTGACAATGAGCGTCGGCGCCGCTTTGCGAATCGAACTCATGCAGCGTCGTATCAAGTTCGCGCCGGATAAATTCATCGTAGAGACATCGCGTTTGCCGCTGGAGTTCAGCACCTTCGCTTTCCCCCATGAGAAACAGCGACGGACAAGTAATAGCTTGGTGGTCGACAACCTTTGCCTGTTCGAAAACTTCATCGATCGCCGAGCGGAAGTCGCTCGTGCCGAACTGCCAAGCGTATTTTTTCAAATTGATATCGGCGGCTTCATTGATGTTCCCCGCTAATTTTAAGGCGAGATTCATCAGCCAGCCGGGCGCTTTGAGCGCTGCGCCGAACTCACGGCGGAACAGTTCTGCCACGTCAAAAATAGGCGTGCTGGCAATCCATGCGCTAATCCTCGCGTCTTTTGCGGCCGCTTGAGCAGTAAAATACCCGCCGCCGCTAACGCCGTATAGCACAATGTGACGCGCGTCGGGATTTTCGGTTTGCAGCCAGTCAAGGCACGCGGCAATCGGCTCGCCGGCGTCGACGGTAAAAGTGAGACCTCTGGCGGGATTAGAGCCTTGACCGGGTAAATCGACCATCAGTACATTATAGTTCCGCCGCCACCCCGGCCAGCCGGCAAAATAGAACAAATCCTCCCGGTACGTATCACCGCCGCCGACCATGACCACGGTTGGGCGGTTATTGTCGCAGTAAAGATAATAGACGGGTAAATAGCCAGTTTGATACGGAACGCGCACAGGTTTGATCGGTATATTTATCGCCCTGACCGCACCGGCGAAAGCGTTTTCCATAGCGCAAACAAGCTTCGGATATTCCGGAGAAAACGGATCAATGAACTGCAGTACTGCCCGATAGGCATAGGTTGCGCCAAAATAGTAGTCGGCGGCCATTTGTTCACCGGTGGCTGCCTTTGCCAAGCGAACGAGATAATCGGCATGGTCCGTAAAACAGGCTCGCCACTTACTCGGTTTCCCGTCACGCCCGATCTTATGCGCCAGATAAAACAACTCTCCATGCGACATACCGAACAGTTCCGCCACGCCGAGCATCCAGTTGAAAAAGAAATCGGTATCGTCATTGTCAAAGAAGATTTTAGTCGATTGCCGTTTGAGGATCTTTTCGTTTTTTTGCATGAATAACTCCTTTGGAGGTCTTTTGAAACGAATAATTTTATACAGTATCGTGATCAGGCAAACAATCCTTCATCGACGTGGTGCGGATGGGGAGAGTCGAACTCCCGTCTCAACCTTGGGAAGGTCACATAATAGCCGTTATACGACACCCGCGACGAGAATATTATACCTGATTCTCCGCCAAACTACTAGAGTATTGCAGCATTTTCTTGACGCTTACGCTAAAAGTTTGACATATAATTTTAGTGCGCTATAATAGATACATGACGAAGCGAAAACTGGTTACAACTAGCATAGCAACCCTTATCGTCATCGGCGGATTGTCGCTTGGCGCACTGCACTTCTTGTCGCAGGTGAATAATTCCCCGCCCCAAGCAACAAAATATGCCGATCGAACTACATCGCCGGCCGACTCACCAAGTACTGACAATCACTCCCTCGCCGACACCAATTCTACAAGCGATAATCAGCAACCAAGCAAATCTAACCAAAATACCGACAATAAACCAACACCAGCCGGACATAATTGGGTGACGCAGACCATGCGTCACAATCACGACCAAGCCCAAGCAGCAAAACAGCAACCTGAACGCCAGCGTGGCTCTCAGGGCTCGACTCAGCGAACCAATCAGTCACCACGCAACAACTCATCAAACAATAACTCAGGCAATAAAAATTCTGGCTCTCCGAGCCAACCACAACCGGTCAAGTCTGATGACTCAGCAAACCATGCAAACCACGACCAGAATCAGGCAGCAATTGACGGCTGGCAGATTGATTACTTTGAAGGCTTTGATTCGTCGATCAAGCAAACTAAGTGGGTACAGTACGGCTGGGGTGATCCGGCGGTTGGCCACGGCTGTATGGGCGTGATGTCGCAGCGTAATTCGTTTACTCAAGACGGTAAATTGGTCATTCGTACTCAGCACGAGAACGGCCAGTGGAGCACTGGCGGCGCCGGCTCGGGTGATGTATTTACCGCTTCACGTGGTCGCTGGGAAATTCGTGCCAAATTCCCGAAAGCCAAAGGCGTTGGTTATGCATTCCTTCTCTGGCCAAAGGACGAGGGCTGGCCACCAGAAGTTGACTTTGCCGAAGGACGCGTCAATGGTCCTCGCATTGAGGCAACGTATCACTGGGATCCGGATAACAAGCAAAAGCAAGCATTCCTTGATAATCACGACATGCATGGCTGGCACACCTACGGTGTTATCGTTGAGAAAGATTATATGATTTTCACCTTGGATGGCAAAGAATGGGGCCGCATTAATCACCCAGATGTGACCGACAAACAGATGTTCCTCGGTGTGCAGGCTGGAGCAATGGATCCAAACGGCATTAATAAACATACCGAAACCGTTGATGGTAGCGTGCCTAATCCACTCACGCCAGCAGTAGCTGATATCGAAGTTGATTATGTAGCACACTATGTGCGGAAATAGCGACTTGCCAGATAACGGTAACTTTAGTACAATGAAATAAGCAAGTTTGTGGCTCTTTAGCTCAGTTGGTAGAGCAGAGGCCTGAAGAGCCTTGTGTCCCCAGTTCGAGTCTGGGAGGAGCCACCAAACATTGCATTTTATTCGCGGCTTTGTTACAATAAATCGTGAACCACATGCGGGTATAGCTCAGTTGTTAGAGCGCTTCCTTGCCATGGAAGAGGCCAGGAGTTAGAGTCTCCTTACCCGCACCATATAAGACTTTTCAAGCTCTGAAAGGTCTTTTTTGTTTATAGCCAATCTGTAAAGTACGCTGCAGCCCTCTCCAGGGTAAACTCCATGAATCGAGCCCTGTCTTGCTTATTTATATCTTCTAATTATATATTTATACTCAGAGGATATTCTTTTTAATCTGGCAAACTAGAAGTCTCTAGTGGAGAAATATACTTAACGCTCATTCAATAGCGAACGAAATTCATCGGCTATCGTATCGGCATGCGTATTATAAAGGAAATGGCTGCCACCTAAAACCGTAACGAACGATTCGTTGGGGCGTGGTAATTGTGCGATATGTATTTCTTTCCATTTGGGAAACAGTTCTTGTGACTGGTTCGACAAGTAAAATCTAACGGGTATATCAGAGGGGAATTTGGAGGTTGCACTTAAGCCACCACTGTCGCTATCAGACCGCACTGTCTCATCAAGTACCGCGCTACTCGTAAAGTTGCGGTTCATAAGTTTGTTAGCTAATAATCGCTCCTCGTCAGTATAAGTTCGTCCCGTCATCTCGGAAATAGCATTCGGGTTTATGGCCAGATAGGCGCGAATTAAACCCGCTCCGCCGGCAAACCGCAACAAGCCAGTCGTTATTGACGAAGCTGCCTGTTGTTTCTGCAAATCTGATGGCATAGACTTCAGCTGTTCAGGCACCGAAGTATCTATACCGACAACCGCTTCAACTTCATTAGTATGCATCAAGGAGTACTTCAATGCGTATAAACCAGAGACTGAGTGGGCTATTATAGAATATTTCTTATACCCCAACTTCGAGATAGTCTGATGGATCTCGGATACAATATTATCAGTGGAGCGAGGTTTTGTCGTATCGTCACTTAGTCCATAGCCAAATCCCTCATACACAACTACAGTAAAATCTTTTTTGAGATTATCGACAAGTTGCTTAAATTCAAGTGCTGGAGCGGGGACGCCAAGACCAGGCAACAGCACGACAACTTTTTTAGCATTACCCTGAATGTCAACATGCACTTTCCCACCGTCAATTTGTACATATTGACCGTACGAGTCTTTGATTCCATTGTATTCAACTCCGCTCAAAACAATGTTTATCGAAGCAAGGATTAGCAAGATAGTAGCTAAACCGCCGAATATCCATAGGAGAACTTTAATTATCCTAGTTTTATGCTTCACGGGGTAATTATAGCATCAACAGGCTATGTGGATAGATTGTATTAATAACACCATACCCATCACTCATTTGCCCAAATCCCCCATCTCGCTTATACTTAAACTATGAGAACTTGGCACAATGTCGCCTCTCTGTATCAGATTTATCCGCGTAGTTTCCGGGATACGAACGGTGACGGAATTGGCGATTTGAATGGCATTACCGAAAAGCTGGATTATTTGGCGTGGCTGGGCGTTGACGCGATTTGGATTTCGCCGTTTTTCGTCTCGCCGCTGACCGACTTTGGCTATGATATTGCTGACTACCGAGCGATCGATCCGACATTTGGCGGGCTAGAGGATTTTCAAAAATTACTAGAAAAAGCCCACACCCTGGACATCAAAGTCATGATCGACCTCGTTCCCTGCCACACGTCTGATCAGCATCCGTGGTTTCAGGAAGCGCGGTCATCGCGCGACAATCCCAAGCGTGATTATTATGTCTGGCGTGACGGGCGGGATGGCAATGAGCCAAATAATTGGCACAGTCTGTCGGGTGGCAGTTCATGGGAGTTTGATGAGCAGACCAATCAATTTTATCTCCATTCGTTCCTGAAAACACAGCCGGATTTGAATTGGGATAATCCTGCGGTTCGGAACGAGATAAAAAACGTGGTACGATTTTGGTTCGATATGGGCGTGGACGGCATGCGGGTTGATGCGATTTGGGGTATTTCGAAAGACCCTGAGTTTAGTGACGATTCGCTAAATCCTGATTTTCACGGCGATCCTGAAGCCTACGGCACGTTCATTCACGACCACTGTAAAATGGGGCCGCGTTTTCAAGAATATCTGCGTGAGCTGGCGTCAGTTTGCGATGAATATGATGATAAGCAGATGGTGTTTGAATTTTATCCTGACGAGAAGTTGGGTGATATTTACCAGCAGTACCACAAGGTTCTGACGGCCCACCCGAAGGCGTCGGCATTCTTTATGGAATATCGCCAGGACGAGTGGCACGCGGAGCATACTGGGCAGAAGATTGAGAATTACCTACGGGCGGCAGATTCAGCCAAGCCGTTTTTCTGCGTCGGCAATCACGATCAGCCGCGCATTGCCTCACGACTCGGGATGGAGCGAGCGCGAGCACTGCATTTTCTCAACCTGCTCACACCGGGTATTAGCGTAATGTACTACGGTGATGAGATTGGCATGACTAACGGCGAGTTGACTGCTGAGGATATTCAGGATAATTTCAGTCCCGCCAATTCCACCATCGATAGCCGCGACCTGGAGCGCACGCCGATGCAATGGGACGATACGCAGTTTGCTGGATTCTCAAGCGTACAGCCGTGGCTGCCCGTTCACACCAACGCAATAAGAACCAATGTCCTAAGGCAGGCCATGCACCCTGACTCACTCCTGCACCTGCACCGACGGCTGCTTCACCTGCGGCGGAGTATGCCGATATTGCAGCGCGGCACGCTCGAAGTGATTAACACCGGTAATGGGTTCGTCCTCAGTATCAAACGAGAGCTAGGCAGCGAGCGGGCTTATATTTATATTAACTTCGCTGATACACCACAACATTTTTTTATCCCAGAACATACCGAGATCATCGCCTCAACCCACCCTCACCGCTCTATTATCAGAAAAAACGGGCAGCTCACAATTCCTAGTCATTGCGGAATACTGCTACTTCATAAGGGTAAGCGGCTAAATTCTAGACCATAAGACAGCGCATCTTACATGTACACAGAAACCCTACTTGACAATCACGGCAGAGGTAATGGCCTACAACTTCTTTCATACTTGCAATCTGTAGAGACAGAGGTAATTTGTCAATCACCTACCATGCCACGGCTCACATGCCATGCCGTCACCGTCTCGGTCAAGCTCTTCCCGGTAGCTAGGTTCACCTTCGTGTATTGACTCTGCGCCATTAGCACGGGCTTCAGAACAGTTGGCATAGTACACGTCATTGTCATTGTCATTGTCTTCACTTTCGTCTGTATCACCAGGATCATAGTGTCTACTACTGGGATTAGTAACTCCTGAAGGGCTACTCTTCCTACTTTGACTATGGTCTATTTGCTTACCATTGGAATTATCATGGTGGGAACTAAACACATATACCCCCAGCGCAATTAGTCCTATCACAAATATGACCGTAAGTACCGCAAGTATATTAGTAACACCTTCTTTGACCCAATCACTCATACAGCCACTCACTTACTCCGCCGTGGTGCGAACATGCTCCTCTACCAGTAGCGCTAGAGCGCCAGCCGTCGCGGCAGATTGCTCCAACGCGGTAGTGCGTTTGCTGCTGGACTGGTTGCGGTGCTGGTTTTGGTGTACGAACAATAATATGGGTTGTTGGTCGAGTGATTACGTCTACCTTATCCATATAACCAGGCTTATTCGGCTTACAGATTTTCCTAGTGCCAACGACACCCTGTTGCCTAACCGTTTCGGTATAGCCGTATTGGCCCGTACTCCCCTCATACTGTGTCTCAAACGGTATTTCTTCCGTTCTACAGTCTGAATAAGTTACAGGTTGTACAGTTGGTGCTGCATGCTGTTGTTGCTGATTATTGTTTACTGCTCCAGCGATGCCAGCTAACGCAGCAACACCAATAATGGCGCCGATGACGCCTTTGACGACTTGTGGTTTTGTTCCCATCCTAGTAAAGACTCCTATTTATTACTAAAGTACCTTTAGCATACACCACAAGCCCCAAATCTCCAAATTGTGAAACTACTATTAAAAACGGGTACATTCTCGCTATCTATTTGGTCAATTATTATTTTAGTAGTGTACGCTCAGTATTATGGACCATTCTTACACTAATATATTCTCACTAAAATATGCGCTTGGAGGTTATTGTCATCTTTGTGACCAGTGTAGTTATTCTGTCTACAAGAGGTCATCAATGTCATATTGCTAACCTCTTCAAACAGAAAAACCCGCTGGCTATCTACTTCCAGCGGGTTTTTCTATACATCAAAAAACGTCCTGACAACTATCAGGACGTAGACTATTCCTTCAATCGTAGGAAGTAAGTGAGGTGCGCACCCCCATAACTACGATTGTCCACCACAACAATTCCGTTCTGAATTGGCACCTCACCTATTCCTGAGTGTGATAATACCATATGTCCACCCGGTTTGAGAAGTCCCATCAGTCGCGAGACTGTGGAAAACTGAGGATTATGGTATGGCGGATCGGCAAAAATAAGATCAAACTCCTCTGTTACGCTCATGCTTTCCAGCCAATTTGATACCGTTGTCTTTATTACAATAGTGTTTTCGCCGATACCTAAACTGCCTATGTTTTCAGCGATGACGCGCTGCGCAACTCGATCTCGTTCCACGAAAACTACTGACTCAGCGCCACGGCTGAGCGCCTCCAGGCCAATAGCACCAGAGCCAGCAAAAGCATCCAGCACCCGCGCACCGCGTACGGTTTCGCCCAGTGAGTTGAACATCGCCGAACGCACTCGCTCGCCCATGGGATGCGTTGTTGAGCCTGGCGGAGCTTGGATGAATCGTCCGCCAAATTCGCCAGCGATAAGCTTAACGCGCACGCTGCTCCTCAGCCAGCCACACCGCACTCAGCCAGCCTAGTACCACCGCACGAATAATCAGCGGCATTAGTTGACGATTGGTCTGTCGCGCTAGCTCCGTCGTCCAGCCAGTCTTGGCGAACTTTTCATACATGGCCATATCCGCCACCTCGTGAACGCAGCCGAGATAAAACGCCCGAAAGCCCGCCTGGCGTACCTTTTGGATATCGCGCTGCTGCGGGAGGCCGGCGGCAAACCGTTGGTAGGCCACTACGCTGGCGACACCCGCCTCGAACGCCAGATGCATGGTCATCACGCCCTTTGCGCCCCAAAATTCCCAGTTATTACGCAGGGTTTTTAGCACCGTTTCGCCCGGCATGAGGCTCTTTTTGATCAGGGAGTTGCGGGTCTCCATACCCTCACCGCGCAGCTGAGCCAATTTCTCCTCCAGCGGAAAATGGTGTGGCGGCGTCAAGCCATCGGTAATCGCATGCGCCATCCATGCTGCCTCAAACGCCGCTCGCTCACAGTTGTCAGCACTGAGCGCCGCTGCGAGATTGGTGATGTGTTGATCAATCATCTCGAGGAGTGCTACGTCATTTGGATCGTGCGGGTCAATGAAGTGCCACGGCTCATCAACGGCCGGACTTTTCCGCTTGATACCATCGGGGCCATTATTACCCTCGAAATGCAAAATCTGCCTGCTTGACGGAAAGTTGCACCACGACGGCAATAGCTGCACGATATGTCGCCGCGCGACCCGATCAATTTTTTGATGAACACCCATCAGATTGCCTGATTTGGTGTGAAATGTGGTTCCTGAATACATACTTATCTCACTAATTTAGCGTGGTTAATCGCTGATAGCGACTGACGGCACGCGCCAGATGGTTATATTGTAGCAA
>ERZ772772.2639-NODE-2639-length-10537-cov-8.203492_pt1 | contig 10537 bp, 10 predicted proteins | sample MGYA00511484_ERZ772772 | MGnify/ENA primary metagenome ERZ772772 (study PRJEB29015, sample SAMEA2737913) | human oral metagenome | biome: human oral; feature: human-associated habitat; material: dental | place: China | collected 2088 ... | reverse complement strand
GTTTCATCTACACGACCGCACACTACTCCATCTAGGCCGCTAACGACCCTGATCCACGGAAATGCCTTAGAAATCGCTGACGCCGTACCTTCGCGCCGCTGAAATCCTTCGCCAAGCGTAAGAGGTTCAAATTTATCCTCTTCTCGCACAAGCGGATGGCACGAATTTAGTACGATAGTATCTATTACTAAAGCCGTAACAAGATCGCGCAGACCCTTTTTATTGTACCATTCTTCAGAATCCGGCGATATTTTTTCACCATACGACATATTAAACACATCTTCGCTGCCATGACCAAACAAGATGGCCGCATAGAACGTATTGCTGTCAGCACCAGTCCTCTCCAGTTTTTCGACTATACCAGATAGCATATCGGTATGGGCTATTTCAACAGCAAACATATCAGCAGATTTTATGTTGCGATACGCATGCGCAGCGCCGTTGTGATCGCCATTGTCTCCCCTGATAATTATCGTTGCCGGATTGCCAGATTCCGTACGCCCAGTCTCTAATATATGCAGCGTACCTCGCAAGACTTCTGGACTCCAGTCAGAAAAATGCGTTATCCCCAGCTCTTCACCCAGCTTGTTGGCATTTTCTTGTCCAATCCCGCGAATAGTTTGGATATAATCGTAATATCTATCGGTCTGCAGGTATATACTCTTAGAAGAATATAGAGTAACCATGCTCGAAACGCCGCAAAATATCATCTCACGATCTAACTCTGGCAAACGCCCTTCGAAATATTTCTGTATCAAATCGCACCGTTCGGAGACGTCAGGCTTCATCTTACCATCATCACCGTAGATCTCTGTCTTTTCTATACAGTATTTGATGATCGCCCGATCAAGCCCCTTTTCTTTATCGCCCTGCTCGTTAACCAGCCGGCGCAGTGGCTCCGGGAAATCATCTCGATCTCTGGCGTCCTGCGGCCAGCGCTCCGGCGGAAAACCATAATCTGCTAGCCGAGCCGCGTACATATCAAATCTGTGCCAGCCCATTGAATCCGCATCAGCTTCAGTAGCCTCAGCCACCTCGTTAACAATTCCATTTTTAAACTCTTCAGCTATCTCCCTAGGTAGCGCCGCTTCAATGCTCATTAGTTTAAGTACAGCGCTCTCATGTTCATAATAACCACCACTGCCGCCCCCACCTTTAAGAGAACGTATCAAATCAATCTGCTCCTGCATAGCGCGCCGCGCACTATCCATAAGTTTTGGCATATGCCTATAATGTTCTTTGAAAAACGCTGCAACATTCTTTTTTGCTAAATTCAGCAAAAAAGAATGAGTGAAATAGTGGAAGTATCCTTCATAATGTTCTGATTCCGAATTAAGTCTATCTTCTTTCGCTATACGCTCTCTTATATCAGGCCCCAGCCACTCTATTTCTTCATAATCGCCCCGCGTGATACTTCCTGCGAAATCAGGATAACTCTTAGGAGTAAAATTGCCGTTAAAGCCATCCACGTCAGCCCGAAACTCCCATTCTTCTTCAATCTTATCAATTCTCCGCAGAGTTAATTCGTCAAGCTCTTCTTCAACGTGAGAATCCTCATTTTCAGAATCGCCGCTTTCGTTATCTGTAGCCTCATGACTCTCATCGGCACTACGCCAGCCAGTCCTTTTCATCAGCCGATACGCTAGATCAACCACACCTATCCCTATTCGCCGCAGTAGATGAGACTCCCGTTCATCACGGCTAGCCCCTGCCTCTAATAAAGGCACTCCATCAGGCGCAGGAAGAAGCGCCGCTTTACCAAGGTCGCCAGCTTTATCCGGTCCTGGCGCCAGCAATCTATCGGCGTTAGGTGCAGACCCATCTTTGTTAGCCGCGGTAGTCAACTCTTCTGTCATATTTGTTTTAACTTCTTGCTATTGTATATTAGCACAAAATATAAATAATGTCAAGTTACCGTATCAGCTCACGGTCTCAGCAAGCCCAACCTTGCAGCCAAAAACCGACCGCGGTCAAATATAGGATTTGAGCTAGCCCAAAACATCCTCCCCAAAATGCTTCTGCAGCCGCATCTTAATCGAGCCTTTGTGGCGACCGAGCTTCTGACTAAGCTGCTGGATGGTTGCGCCCTGTAGAAACTCCTGCTTGAGAATGTCATCGTCGGCTTTTTCCCACGGCGTATAGGCCTTCGGGTACGTCTCACGCATTTTGGCAATTTTTTGCTGCCAGCTGCCGGATTTGCCGGATTTACCGGATTTTTTCAGCACTGACTGTTTTCGCTTCATCTCCTCGAGCATTGGACGATAGTGCTTGGCCGCTTCACTACTTGCCTGCTGTAATACCTCATCAATCGCCAGTGCATCCGGCGAAATTTCCAGCGCCTTGCGGTTGATACCGTAAAGATACAAATTATCAAGATCACGCACCCGACTAAGCGCCACATAACCCATCCCTTCAACAAACGCCTTTCTCAGGTCAATTTTTGCCGCATCAAGCGTCATGCCCTGGCTTTTATGCACGGTGATAGCCCACGCCAGCCGCAGCGGCACCTGGGAAATGCTGGCCCGCTTGCGTTCGCCGTCGCGTAGTTCCCAGACATCCGGCACCATCGTCACCTGACGACCGTCACGAAACTCCACAATTGGATAGTTCGTCAGCGGCTCAAAATCAACCACCGTGCCGATACTCCCATTGGCGTACAATTTCTGCGGCGAATTTTTTACCGCCATCACCAACGCGCCCAGTTTTAACACCAGTTCGCTCGGTGCCAACACCGACCGCTGCAGGCTCTCGACGTACACCTTTGAACCAGTCGTCGTCTGCTGATACGTCCGCTCCTCGCCCGCCAGCTCCGCCAGCTTCTGGCTGTTGATAGCATCAACATCAACATTGACGGTGTGTAGTTCGGTGATATCACCATCGGGCAGTTCGACCTCTGTTCGCGCCAGCAACGTCTCGGCATGATGCCGCCTGATATCGTCATTCCTCAGTGCCGTCAAAATCTCCAGCAGCTGCTCGTCATTCTGCCGGTATTGCCGTTCCAGATACAACACCGCCGGCTGCAATTCCTGCCATGCCTCCGAATACACCACAAAGCCGCCCTGCTCGCCCGGACGGTTGATTGGCGGCAATTGGAAAAAATCACCGCTCATCACCAGCTGCACGCCGCCAAACGGCTGGTCGTTTTCCCTGACGCCGCGCAGCACCTGATCAACCATGTCCAGCCGAAAATCATGCAGCATGGAAATCTCGTCAATCACCAGCACATCAGTCTTCGTAATCACCTCACGCCGCGTTTTTGACAGTCGATCAAAAAAGTTATTCGCGATATGATCACTGACGCCAATGCCGCTCCAACTGTGAATCGTATTGCCACCCAAATGCGTCGCCGCCAAGCCCGTCGTCGCTGTTACCGACACCTTTTTACCCTGGTCACGCGCCTGCATAATAAACGTGTTCAACAAGTGCGTCTTGCCCGTCCCAGCCGCACCCGTCAGCAGTGCCGACCGACCGCTCATCAAAATCGCCAGCGCCAATTCTTGATCCATAGTTAACCTCGCGGCGGTTCGCCCTCAGGCTCGCCCAGCAATTTTTTCGACTTAATTTCGTAGCGTTTGCCGGTAATTTTGCTCTCAATGTAGTCCTCATTGATCAAGTTCACAAACATGTCGAGGTCATTGCCGTCCATAATGATAATCGCGCCATTATCATCACTCATTAGCTCCAGCTGCATCTCATCAGCATAGTCCAGCACCTGCTCTTGTTTAACCTCGCCGATTTCCAGTTTCTGCAGTTTATTGATAGTCTTTTTGCGCTCCTTGACCAGCGCATTCAGATCCAAGCCCTCTGGGAAGCTCAACTTATATTCCTTTTCAATCTCCGCCACTTTCTTATCAGCAATCACCTGCTTCTTATACTCATAGCCAAACATGCGCTCAAGCTTGCCTGGATTAAAGGCGAACATATCCTGACCGATGATCAACACCTGGTTATCATCCGGCACCTTAAAACCGACTTCCGCCTTAAATGCGCCAAACTTGCCGTCAGAAAACTCCCACGCCAGTGCACTTTTGAGTGTCTGCCCCTGCTGGATTAACTTAGCCGTGTAAAATATTTTTTCTGGATCATTTGGATCAGTGAACCGCGCTATCAGCCCTTTCATCCGCTTGAACTCATGCTCGGTTTCCGAAAACTCCACGACGTCGTCACGTTCATGCTCAATCAAATGAATCAAGGTTTCCGCTCGGCCAACCTTGGCAAGGTCCGTCCGCAATAGCACATTTTCTTCCGCTTCGCTCAGTTCATAATCCCACACACTAAGGCCAGTACCGGCGCCCAAATTAACTTGATTGATATAATCAAACAAAAATAGCGGCCGGAGCTGCTGCTCGACATCGCCCTTCAGGGGCATGAAATACGGCGTGTAATTTTTATTAAACAAAAACAGCTCAATCGATAGATTATTCTTTTTTGCGTCAGTTTGATTGGCCCACAAAAAAATATCAGTCGTTTCCCTCACTTCTTCCATTGCTCCAGTATAGCACGCAAGAAGAAACGACGTCCAGAAAATTTATTTTCGGTCAGTTATAATTTTTTGGCCTATACAATTATCTAGCCGTTTTACTAAGGCTGCTCCGAACACTAGATTATTAGGATCGTTCAGTCGATCAAGTCTTTCTCGTGGCGTACTGAGTAGTCCGCCCAGCGCTAAACTTGCCATATAAGCATAATCTGCGGTCTGCTGTGGTGATAAATTTGATTCATCGCGCATACCAAACAGCGTACAGACTACGGTCAAAATTTTTTCGTTGCTTATCCTAGGACACCTTTCAAAAGAACCGCGTATTATCGCTTGAGAGTATGCCATCTCTCCAGACAGAGGTGTTTTGCCAGCTTTTATACCCATCTTATACAGTAATGCACCATGAAGTCCGCAATCCCCCAGCCCCATTTTAACACGTAGCTCATCCTCCTCCGGCTTCACTTCAGTAACAACACCTATAGTCCCTAACTCATCGCCAGGACGATCAAAAAAGAGCTTCGCGTCAACTCGCACTAAAGTGGGATCTACTGAAGATAATTTACCCATCTTTCTATTGTAGCACAAATTACCTATTTAGTCAATAGCTCGCCTTCACGCGCTCGGTTCGCCCACTCATCCGCCAGCTCATTTCCCTCATCACCCTCGTGACCGCGCACCCAGCGGAGCTCCGCCCGGGAATTTGAGTATAGCTCATACAGTTCACGCACGATATCCAGATTCTTGATCTCGCCGCCCTTCTTCGTCCAGCCACGCTGCTGCCACCCTGGCGCCCACTTAGTCACTACGTTGATCCAAAACTCACTGTCAGTATAAATCACGCACGGCGCCTCGTCCGCGTCCTGAAGCGCCGCAATCAGCGCCTTGCCTTCCATACGGATGTTAGTCGTCTCGCCGTCCTCTGAGCCCAAAATCCACGGCTGGAGATTGCGAATCACCGCAAAACCACCTGGACCGGGATTTGGCGAAGCTGAGCCATCAGTGTAGTATATCGTCATTATGAGTTAATTATACCACCCAAAGCCCGCTTAGCTAGATCACGGACACGCCTTAGCAGAATTCTACGCCTGTCCGTCGCTTGCTCTTTGAAGCGCGCCACGCGCTCGCTACTCTGATTTGTTAAGTGATATTCCTTTATGCTATCATCAGGCTTTGTAAAATAGTCTTGCTTACGCTGCCAAATGTCAATTACCGCATCAGCAGCCTCATCGCTCATGCTCACCAAATCGCCGTATATTTTCCGCAGCTTAAAGAAGAAGTGCGCTGCTTTCTTGCCAGTTCGCGCCACCAAGCGGGCATCCGGCGTCGAAAACTGCATTTCAAATGGTGCAAATGAAACCCTCCTATCACCTGTCTCATAAAAACCAGTAATCTTTGCATCAGTAAAATCTCTACCGCTGTCCTTAAAACTAAACATTCCCATATCAATATTCGGGATTCTCTCAAGGACTGCTTTACGAATAGTCTCCTGAAATTCCGGAGATCCTTTAACGACAAAACATTCCTTTTCTCGACCGGGTGCTGGATACGGACTAATATTCTTACTTTCCAGAGCATTAACTACCGCTTCCACGTACGATTCAGCCAATTGCTTATCATCCTCGGCAATTACCGTCATGCCATACATATCAATCGGATGAAATTCCCCCTCGTCCTTCAGCGGCTGAGAATGCGGTCCATAGTATCCGATAGCCCTTAGCAACTTTCTAAGATACGAGCCTCGTCCTTTGCCGCGGGCTCGCACTTCCAGCTCAGTGCCATTCGACATCTTCACCGTACCCACTTCAAACAATGTACCGTGCGGCGAGCCAGTTTCTACGGCCGGCTTTAAATCCGGCTCGCCAAGCAACTCAGAGAAAATCCCATTTATATTCTTCCTCGCAAAATCAAACCGCTTAGGATCAACCGAATCCTTAGCGCCAAAATGCAGCGATATCACCCTGTCTACCTCGTCCAAAAGCGAATCTATATCATTACTCAAATCGCTGCCATCTCTACCATCGCCAATATTTCGCCCGGTAATGATGTCAACTTCATCATTAAGCTCGGACTCCAGATTATCAAGGCTAATAATACTGCATATTGGAATCAAAAAGTTTTTAGCAAACACCGCCTGCTTATAAACTGCCGCATCATGATAAGGAGTAGTTTTTAATTTGGCAAGCGTCACCGCCCCAACGATCATCGCTGTTTCCAGACCGACACCCTGGACATCTTCACCTTTCGTGGAAAATGTCTTAATCAAATCATCAATACGCGGCACCGGAATTGGCGGATTGTCTGACCACGGGCTCTGAGAACTGTCCTTTCCCAAGTCATCAGGTATCTTCTGTCCATCCTCCAGCCGCAAAGCCTTACCTTGCAGTGTCGTCTCGTCAATCCCTTCAATATACGATTCAAACAAACCTTGTAAGACTTTATAGTCCTCCAGAATGCCGACCACCACATCTCGATGCGCTTCATCAGTTATCGTCTCATCGTTATCAAGCGCCGACATAATATAATCAATACGATCGCCCTCCTCAATGTCCGCTGGCATTTCTATGATAAGCTTCGCTGCCAAGCGGCGCGCTGGCGTCATGTGATGGCCGCTAAACGTCTCCGTCAAATTCATCGCAAGTTCTTCAGGATGGAAAAATATCTCACCTCTTCTGGGAGAGCAATCAGGACTTTCGGTCGCCCGTTCCGGTTGTTGCATATTGATTGCCATAACAAACTTGTCTATTATACAACAAAAAATAATGATTTGCAAGCAAATCGCCGCATTTCGGAGTTTTTAGAACGTCTTAGGCAAAATAAATCCGCATCAACTCGCGCGCCACTCTGTCGGCGTCGTGCCGGATTAGACTGCGCTGTGCTGCCAATGGGTCGCTGTCGGAATTTTTATTAACCCAAGCAGTATCAGCAATCAACCGCTTGCCCGACGCATAATAATGCTTGTTTTTCAACGTCTCCTCATCCCATTCCACTAAATATTCGCCGTCATGTGAATACTTCTCGATCAGTTTTTCCGGAGGACGATGGTTGTTGTATAGAACATAATCCATGCTCACCCCAGAAAATCGCTCAATCTCATCCGCGAAATCCGCCACAGTAAAACCATCTGTCTGGCCCGGTTTATTAACTAAATTGCAAACATAAACTTTCTTCGCCTTAGTCTCCGCCAGCGCCCTGGTTACGCCGCGCACCAGCAACGCCGGCGCCAAACTGCCATACAGCAGCCCGGGCGCAATCACCACCAAGTCAGCATCTAAAATCGCCTGGCGCGCCCGCGGGTTAATACCAGCCGGCGGTTTCAATTCCAGCCACGGACGCTCGCCACGCGGAATCTGCAGCGATTCTGCCGCGTGCTGACCATTGACAGTCGTACCGTCTTTTAGCTTAATCGACATAGTTGTATCATCCAAAGTAATTGGAAACACGCGTCCATTTACACCCAAAACTTCACTCGCCAGTTCCACCGCCTCAGCAAAGCTCCCCGTCATCTTTTCCAGCGCTGCCATGAACAAATTACCAAAGGCATGGCCCTTCATACTGCCTTCGTCAAACCGATAATTAAACAGGTCGCGCACCTTCGGCGAGCTGCTCAGCGCCACCAAACATTGCCGGACATCGCCCGCTGGCAGCACGCCCAGCTCGTCGCGTAATTGCCCAGTTGAACCGCCGTCATCAACCATATTAACCAGCGCCGTAATGCTATGCGTGTACTTTTTCAAGCCCGACAGCAGCGTAAAGCTCCCAGTTCCGCCGCCGATTACTACAATTTTTACCCCAAAATAATCGCTATTTGAAACATTCATTACCATGCCCGAATTATACCACCTTACCGGAACTTAAACCAATGTACCCTTTGGCAGCGCCCACTCCAAATACGGTTGCTGCTGATGTTCAATGGCGTTGATAATATGCATAGCAATTTTAGCAGGATCGTTGAAAAACGCATAATCGGCCGGCAATTCTCGGCCATTCCAAAACGGCGTTTTCATGGCGCCCGGCAAGAATAATGCAACTTTTACTGGCAGTTTCTGTTCATCCGCCTGCATCCCTAAACTGCGCGCCAGTCCCGCTTGGGCATGTTTTGTCGCCACGTATACCGCCTCGTCCGCCCGAGCTTTGACGCTGCTGGTCGAGCCGATAATCGTTAAAATTGACTTCTGATTTTGACGAGCCATCTTGCGCCACGCCCACTGCACCAGAGGCAACGCACCGGCAAAGTTCACCTCTGCCATGGAACGTGCGTCGGGCTGATCCTCAAAATTACCGCGCCAGCCATAGCCCGCCGCCCACACGAATTGCTCAACATTGTCATCGCCCAGAATCTGCTCAATCCGCTCTGGCGCTGCCTCTACTTGCTCGGGATAATACACATCCAATTGGAAACCCTCGCCGTGTTCCTGGGCGTTATATGTCTTCCCCAGCACCAGCACACGCTTGCCACTTTCTCTGAGCTGCCTAGCCATCTCCAGACCAAGCCCGCTCGTCCCACCAAGAATAATATGCATATGGTTATTATAGCACGCCAGACTCACGTATCGTAAATTGAACACTTAAAGTCTGAACGAAGTCCGCGAATTTCTTCCGCCGATAATTCCAAAGCCTGCTCGCTGACTTGCATAAACTCATCCGAGGATATCGCTACAACTGCGGCAACTGCCACAGAGATAACACCGCTAGATATCATTTTCGTCTCGCCTGTCGTTAACTCAGACTCTTTCCATCTTTTTTCTTTAATTCTGGGACCACACCGATGTCGCTCTTCTTAGCCCATCCCCTAACCGAAATTAATCCGTAAGAAAACTCTTCAGGCGAAACGATAAATGTGTTTGAATACAAAAGAGACGTCTTTCGTCCTATAACACCCTCTGCCAACCCCGAATGATAATCGTAATCCTTCGTCCCCCCTACAGCAACAGACAAACCTACACATCCGCCTTCCAAATCTAATGAGACAAGACTCACCACGGCCAGCCGCTGCCGGCAATAATCATCGTTCGCTTCCCTGTCAGCAATACAATACTCCTTGCCTCTAGGAAAAAGGATAATTTTCACTCTTGCACCGAGATTATCGACAGCAATATCACGCTCTCTCACAATATTTTAATTGTAAAATAATATCATTATCTAGTCAAGAGCTACCCTGGCAATGCCTTTCCAGCCGCTCCTGCAAACGCTCGTGAAAATATTTTGCGTATTTTGCCTGGCTATCGTCAAACAAATCAAGTTCATTCGGATCAATAAAGCGCATATCTTCGCCGTCAACGCCGATAGAAAAATCATAATCCTCCGGCTGAACCCAGCAGACAACATACACCTGATACGCATCAATTCCCTTCAAATACATCGGATCCGCCACGTCAATCACATCAAAAGTAAAACCGCCGCTATAGCCAACTTCCTCCTCTAATTCACGCGCCAACGCCTGTTCAAACGTTTCGCCAAAGTCAAGTCCGCCGCCAGGCAAACCCCAATTAAGACCATGCTCTTTAACTACCAGTAGCTCGCCGTCATCGTTATAAATCACCGCTTTAATTGACACGCGGAACAAATAATCCTGCCGCATTACACCGTCAGGCTGCGTCGTAAAAATATGCCCCTCAGCCAGCTTTTTATCTGTACTCATTAGCGTATCTTAACACAATAATTTGACAAAAATCAAACGCGTCTCGTCAGAGATTTGCCCCGCCGCCAAAATTTACTCTGCGTATTTTTCAACGAACCGCCGCAATATCTTGACCGGCTCGGTTACCAATTCCGATTCGCGGTACGCCGCATCGATCAGATCTTGAGCTTCCTCTGGCGCGAAATAGCCAGCATGCTTATAAATATTAATCCGCAGCGCCAAGCCGTCAGCATCAAGCTCGGGATGGAATTGCGCCGCATAAACATTTTTCCCGGCGCGCAGCAATTGTATACAAGTCGCAGAACGCGCCAGCACCACGCTGTTCGGCGGCGGCGTATCTGTCCCCTCTTTATGCCCAACGAAGCCGCGAAAACTAGCCGGCAAGCCAGCCAGCAGCGGATCGTCCTGCGCTTCCGGCG
>ERZ772772.2636-NODE-2636-length-10542-cov-10.079336_pt1 | contig 10542 bp, 9 predicted proteins | sample MGYA00511484_ERZ772772 | MGnify/ENA primary metagenome ERZ772772 (study PRJEB29015, sample SAMEA2737913) | human oral metagenome | biome: human oral; feature: human-associated habitat; material: dental | place: China | collected 2088 ... | reverse complement strand
CACACAGACCATGCTAACCCTAATTATGGGCATTACGGGTATGATCAGCGTGTGGATTTTGTCGCTGTTTTTGATCTAGCGGCTCTAAATTTAAAACAGCTCTAAATTTAGGGCAATAAAAGCCCGCCGTCGCGCTTTAAATTTTACTGCGCGGGCGGGCGAACTTTTTTGCTCTAAATTTACGCAGCCCCAAGCGCTCTGTCCTCGCACCGCTTAAATTCTATCGCGCGAGCGCGCCTTGCCGTTTAAAACGGCAGCAGTTTAAAATTTTCCTCATTTACCAATACGGCGGAGCGTAAACTTTTCAAAGCTAAATTTAGGGCTAAATTTATTAAAATGCCAAATTAAAAAGCGGCTTTCGCAAAATCCGAGCGAGCCCCGTCTGAAAGGAATTTTATGAAAGTTTTGGTCGCGATCGATTCGTTTAAAGGCTCTCTTAGCTCGCTTGAGGCGGGCAACGCCGTAAAATCGGGCATCGAAAAGCTCTGCGACGAAGTGGTAGTTAGGCCGATCGCGGACGGCGGCGAAGGCAGCGTCGAAGCCCTCGCCGACGCGCTCGGAGCCGAATTTCAAGAGCTGGCCGTGCAAAACCCTCTCGGCGAAAAGATCACCGCGCGCTACGCCCTTGCGGGCGAGCTCGGGATTTTGGAAATGGCGTCGGCGTCGGGACTCACGCTCATCGAAAAATCTCGCCGAAACCCGCTAAAAACAAGCACCTACGGCTTTGGCGAGATGATCTTGCACGCCGCAAGCAAGGGGGCGCGAAAGTTTATCATAGGCATCGGTGGAAGCGCCACGAACGACGCAGGCACGGGCATGCTAAGCGCTTTGGGCTTTAAATTTACGGACGAGCGCGGCGAGACGCTTGCGGGCACAGGCGAAAATTTAATCAAAATAGCGGCGATTTCGGACGCGGACGTGCCGCAAAGCATTAAAGATAGCGAGTTTCTAATCGCCTGCGACGTGGATAATCCGCTCTTCGGCGAAAACGGCGCGGCGCATGTTTACGGGCCGCAAAAGGGTGCGGACGAAGCGGCGGTAGAGGCGCTGGATGCGGGGCTGCGAAGCTTTGCGGGCGTCGTAAGCAAGAGTTTTGGAAAGGAGCTTTGTAGCGAAAAGGGCGCGGGCGCGGCAGGCGGACTGGGCTTTGGCTTTGTAAGCTTCCTGCGCGCTCAGCTAAGGCCCGGCATTGACATCATCACCGAGCAGATCGGGCTGCAAAACGACGTGCGCGGCTCCGATCTGATCATCACCGGCGAGGGCAGGCTCGACTTCCAAAGCCGTATGGGCAAAACCCCAAGCGGCGTGGCGAAGATCGCCGCGCGCTACGGCGTGCCCGTCATCGCGCTGGCAGGCTGCGTCTCGCCCTGTGCCGGCGGCTGCAACGAGCACGGCATCGGCGCGTTTTTCAGCGTTTTAAACGAGCCGATGAGCCTTGAGCGCGCGATGGATCCCGCCGTCGCGACGCAAAATTTAGCCCGTGTCGCCGAACAGGCGGTGCGATTATTTATACTCGGGCGCGGCGCTAAATAGGGCTTTTGAATTGAAATTTTAAGACGCGTCCGCTAGAGCTTGCACGGGTACGGCGCGTATGCACGGCAAATAGAATTACCGCGCGTCTCGCGGCAGGCGACGCGGCGAAGAAGCGAAAATTTTAGTAGAATAAATTTTCATGCTTTTGAAAAACGCGGCGCAGCCTTGACGCAGATGCAGCGCTCGTGCGGTTTACGGCACAAAAATATGCGTAACGAGGCGGACGAGCGGCGACGGCTCGCGGCAGGCGGATGCTGATCCTGATCCACGACGCACATGCGCGACAAATAGAATTTACCGCGCGTCTCACGGCGAGCGGCAAAATTTCATCTAGCTCAAAGCGCCATAAACGAATAAATTCTGCATTAGAGCAAAACCGAAGCGGAGCTTTGCTGAAATTTTAGCGCGGTTGAAAAGATGGGGGCGGTTGAGCGACGGCGGTGCAGCGACGGGCGGCATGAAATTTTACTTTACTGCGCACGATACAAACGCAAGGCGCGATCTAAAATTCATTTTCCAATCAAGCGGCTCGCAGACCCTCGCAATGCATTCCGCAAGACATGATTAAAACAGACGGAATTTTAAAATTTAACCGCCGTATTTGCCGCCTATGAGATTTGCAACGTAAATTTAAAAGCAGTGATCCGCCTTATAAAATTCCGTTTAAATTTTAGCCTACGATATGTCCGTATTGAGGCGGGAAATACCGCTCAATCGCAAGATCGCGCTTCTTACAAAAGATAACGGCGGCGCATTACTTCGCTCGCTCACAAAGCCGTCAAGCCCTCCGATAATGCTTGATGAGGAGCGAACCGTGTCTGCGTAAATTCGTATTATTAGGATCGCGGATTTGCTTATCGCTAAATTTATAGTGCGGATGCGGCCTCCGTACGCTGCTACGACAGGGCTAGGCTTGCGTTAAATTTGCTCCGATCGCGCTGTGTTTTTACGATAAAATTTATAAAATTTCATTTATAATCGGCACCGCAAAATTTTATAAAATTCTATATTGAAAAATTTTAAGCATCGAATTCGCGCCGCATTCGCTTAGGCTAAATTTTAAAATTTAAAGCGCACGACGCTTCGGACGTATCCGCGCGACTGTGAGCGCTCATAAAATTCGCCCGAAGCAAGGTTGTAAAACCGCGGACGGGCGCAAAATTTATCGCCGCAAAAATCAAAGACGCGAAAGCAAAAAAGGCTCTGCGAGCGCTCGCTGCCGCACCCGCCCGAGCAAATTAAAATCGCATGATCCGCCTAGCCGGCATACGCGGAGGGCGCCGCTGCGGGCATTTGCACTTAAATCCAGTGCGATCGCAATGCGATTTAAAACTGCGCCTGCTTAAATTCGCGCCGTTTCGGTTCGCTCGCAATCACATCTCGCCGCAGTAGCGCTTTAAATTTGCACCGCCGCGATTTGTGCGCATTCAATCGCTACGGCAAGGGTAAAATTTCAAAATCTAGGTCCATACGCGCCGATTTGCGCCGCCCAAAATCGCTCGGATCGAATTTATGCTACCGCAATCTGCGCAGATTAAAGCGCCGTCGCTTAAAAGCGCAAAATTTACCCCTCAAACGGCAGCGCGAAATTTCGCTAAAATTTCATCTCTTAATTCGGCGCGCGATTTATAAAATTTCGCCCTCGCCGCGCCCCGAAAGCTGCGGCTTAGGCAGCGCCAGACTCTTTGCGGTCTTACTAAAAAGTATCAGATCCTCGGTGCTTTGCACGCTCCACGGCAGCCGCGAGAGCGCGGATTTGAAAATTTCAAAGCAGGAAATGGCGTCGCTAAATGCGCGGTGGTGGACGTTTTGCACACCTAAAAGCTCTTTTAACGAGCCGAGCCCGTATCTTTGCGCCTCGATCGTGCGGCGCGCGAGCTCGACGGTGCAGAGCCTGCGATTTAAAAGCATTCCGAAGCCGCATTTTTGCAGGCTAGCGTCGATGAAGCCGTAGTCAAATTTGACGTTGTGCGCCACAAAAACGCTATCGCCCAAAAACAGCCTAAACCGCTCCAGCACGCTAGCTAGCGGCGGCGCGCCCACAAGATCGTCCGCGCGGATACCGGTAAGTTCCGTGATATTTTCGGGCACGACGGGCGCGTAAACGAAGCTCTCGAAGCGGTCAAGCTCCTGCGTGCCGCGCGTTTTTATCGCGCCAATTTCGATGATCTGGCCGTTTGAGAGCCCGCCGTTCGTCTCTATATCTACGAAGCAAAAAATTTCATCCGAAATATCCGTTTCACGGGTTTTGAGCGTGATTTTGCCGCTATCTAGCTTTATTATATCTATGCCCAGCGTACGCCACATCGAGAGGTCTTTTGGCTCGAAAAGCTCGGTAATTTCAGCAATATCGCTTGCTTTTGAGATAAAATCGTAATAATTTATGCTCTTTTGAGCCAGTAAATTTATGAGATTTTCGATCTGGCGCGTCAAAATTTTACCCCTGTGCCGCGCCTAAATTTTAAGCGCACGGATCGCCTCCGCGTAGTCGTTTGAAGAAAATATGTAATTGCCCGCTACCACGACGTCGGCGCCCGCTTCGTCGATATCTGCGATATTCAGCCCGTTTACGCCGCCGTCAACCTCGATGAGGCATTTTGCGCCTTTGCGATCGATCAGCTCGCGCAGCTGCTTTATTTTCTCAAGCGCCGAGGGGATAAATTTCTGCCCTCCAAAGCCCGGGTTGACGCTCATCAAAAGCACCATATCCACTTCGCCCAAGATAAACTCCAGCGCGCTAAGCGGGGTGTGCGGATTTAGCACGACTGCAGGCGAGACGCCGCTATGGCGGATATGATCTATGAGGCGCAGCGGATGGGTCTCCTCCTCGATGTGGAAGCTAAGAAATTTCGGCTTTAGCGGCAAAAAAAGATCGACGAAAAACGGCACGTTTTTAACCATCAGATGAATGTCTAAAGGCTTACTGCTCGCCTTTGCCGCGGCGCTTACTACGAGCGGTCCGATCGTGAGATTTGGTACGAAATGCCCGTCCATCACATCCACGTGAATGAGATCGGCGCCCGCTTCGCAGACTGCGCGAATTTCCTCCGCAAGCCTTCCGAAATCCGCCGATAAAATGCTGGGTGCGACATACATTAAGATTCCTTTAAAATTTCAAGATGCGGAATTTTACTTAGTTTTGTCATAAATTTCGCTAAATTTGAACCGCGGCGAATTTTAAGCATAATTTGAAATTTTTTCGCTATAATCGCCATTTATTTTAATCACCAAGGATCTATTATGGCAAGAAGATGCGCGATAACCGGCAAAGGTGCGATGGTAGGCAATAACGTCAGCCACGCAAACAACAAGACGAAGAAGAAATTTCAGGTAAATTTACGCAGCATACGCGTACAGCTTGAAGACGGCACGACCAAAAGGATCAAAGTCGCAGCCTCTACTCTAAGAACTATGAAAAAGCTATCAAAATAACCTCTTAAAGAGGAATTTATGTCTATCTTGGACAAGATCAAGCGATTCCTCGACTGGTCCGGCTCGACTAAGCCGGACATAAACCTCTACACGGAAATTTACGACCAGCTACGCCCATTCCGCCTACCGCTGATAACCATCGTATTGATGATGCTAATCGGCACGCTAGGCTATGTTTTTATAGCGGGCTTTTCGCTCGTGGACGCCTTTTATCAGGCGGGCATGACCTTTACGACGGTAGGTTTTACCGAGGTAGCGCCTATATCGCCCGCAGGCAGGATATTTACCGTGCTATTCATACTCATGGGATTCGGTACGTTTTCATTTTGTCTGGGCGTCGTCGTCGAAGTGATCAAAAAAGGCACGCTTCAAAATTTACTCAGGGAGCAACGAATGATAAACAACATCGCAAGGCTAAAAAACCACTACATCATCTGCTACAACAACATCTACTGCGCCGAGCTTGCCAAGCAGTTTCGCGAAAACCACCTACCATTCGTGGTGATCGATCCGAATCCGAATTTAGCCAAAATCGCCGAGGAAAACCGCTACCCTTACTACATCATAGGCGAGCCGCACGTGGAAACCACGATGCTAAAAGCCCACCTCTCATCGGCTAAATGCGTCATCACCTTGGCTCCAAATTTAGCCGATAATATCGCGATAATCTCGCTGGTACGCCTCTACGAAAAGGAGCTTGGTCGCATAACGCCCTACTCCATAATGGCAAACAGCGACGACGATAGCGATACGCAGAGGCTGAAAAAACTCGGCGCAAATTCCATCGTCTCGCCGTCTAAGCTCGCCGCACAAAGGCTTTCGGCGATTAGCGTGCGCCCCGATATGGAAAATATTTTGGAGCGATTTTTGTATCAAAAAGATTCTCCTATCGACATCGAGGAGATCACGATTCCCGATTTTTCGTGGGTGCGCTTTAAGCGCCTAAAAGAAACTCGCCTGCGCGATCTTACAAACGCCGACGTCGTGGGGATCAAAGAGCCAAACAACCGCTTCATTCCGATGCCAAGCGGCGATTATCTGATCGGCACGGGGGTGAAATTTTTAGTCATCGGCACGGCAGAGGGCATCCGCAACACCAAAAAGCTCATCCGCAGCAAATACAAGCCGCAGGAGATGAGATATGTTTAAAATCGCCCCGCTTGAGCTTGGACTGCAAAATGTAGGGGGCTTCTATTTTGACGGCGTGAATTCGGGCTTTAAAAAAGAGGGTAACGATCTAGGATTTATCCGCGCCGATGAGCCCTTTGCCGTAAGCGCGATCTTTACGAGCAATAAATTTCAAGCCGCGCCGATTAGGCATTTCAAAAGGACGCAGGAGTGCGCGGGCGGAGAGCTTAAAACAAATTTTATCCTCGTAAATTCTAAAAACGCAAACTCGATGACCGGGGAGCAAGGCATCGCCGATATCGATGAAATTTTTAGCGAGCTTGGCAAAAAAATCCCTCTGATAAACCCCGTTATGAGCTCGACCGGCGTAATCGGCTACCGCCTCAAAAAGGAAAAAATTATTGCCGCCGCGCAAAATTTTAACCTCTCGGCGCGAAACTCGGACGCCCTAGCCACCGCCATTATGACGACAGATGCGATAAAAAAAGAGCTTGCGTATGAAATTTCTTTAGAAAACGGCGAGAAATTTCACATCGCAGCCGTTTGCAAGGGCGCGGGCATGATCAATCCTGCGCTTGCGACCATGCTCTGCTTCGTCCTGACCGACGCAAAAATCCCGCGCGCGGATATAGACGAGCTGCTAAAAAAGGCGGCGGAGCAGAGCTTCAACACCGTAAGCGTCGACGGCGATACCTCCACCAACGATACGATTATGCTCTGCAGCAGCGCCAAATGCGCCTACGAAAAGGAGGCCTTCGCGTCCGCGTTAAACGCCCTGACGCGCGAGCTTGCACTAATGCTGGTAAAAGACGGCGAAGGCGCGACCAAGCTGGTGCGATTTAGAGTAAGCGGTGCCGCAAATGCTGGGGATGCCCGCACGGCGGCAAAGGCGCTAAGCAATTCGCCGCTTGTTAAAACGGCGATCTTCGGCGAAGACCCGAATTGGGGTCGCATAGCCTCCACCATAGGCGCCTGCGGTATCGAATGCGACGAAGAAAAGCTGCGTATCAAATACGATGACGTGCTGCTTTATGACGCACAAAATCGCGAACTGGACGCCGCGCGCGAGGCCGCGGCTCACGCCGTAATGCAGCAAAAAAGCTTTACGATCTGGTGCGATTTGGGGCTCGGAGATGGCGAGTTTAGCGCATACGGCTGCGATCTTAGCTACGACTACGTAAAAATCAACGCGGATTATAGATCCTAATTTAAGGCCCTGCGCCGATAAAATTTCATGGAAATTTAGACCCCGAGGTCGTAAAATTTTAGATACGGATTAAGCGTTACGGATAAACAGCTGGCGTAGCGGCAATATTCCTCAAATCCGCGCAAAAGATAATCGTAAACGTAAAATTTTGCCGGCTCACACGCCCGGCAACAAAGCGCCGTAAAAAAGCAAGCTAAATTTATAAAATTTAGCTTGCTTTTAAAATCGCTACGGTCTCTCAAAAACTCAAAAAAACCGCATTAAATTTAGCCTAAATTTGCTTTTAAAATCGGGGTTTAAGCGCCCTTATGTTACACTATGATAAATTTTAAATAAGGAGCAAAAATGTTTCATGAATACAGAGATTTGATCACCGAGCTAAAGGGCAAAAACGCGCGATTTGATTCGCTATTTGAGAAGCACGACGAGCTGGATCATAAAATCGCCGACGCGCAGGCGGGCAGAGTCCATCTAAGCGATATGGAGCTTGATACGATGAAAAGGGAAAAGCTTCGCATAAAAGATGAGATAGGCGCCCTGCTGGCTCAATACAAAGCCGAGAAAGAGGGTAAATAATCGATCTTTAATTCCGAGCTCACGCCTGCGTTTTCGGCGGCGGACTTTGCATCTGCGTCGCAAAATACGCGAAGATCGGGCTTTCTATACGCAAGGGCGAATTAAAATTCTACGACACAACCCGCTTCGGCGGCTTTGTGCCTATTTAATGACGGCAAACTAGTCGGCGCTCTCGCTTAGACTTTTATGCGCATAAGCGCGGCGGGCGAGCCGCGTTTCAACCCGCCCGCTCACAAATATACGCCGAAATCGGCTAAATTTTAAAATTTGATCCTCGGCAAAGATAGTACCGCAAGGATAAAATTTTATCGTAAAATTTCACCCTTACGGTCAGCGCGATCTTCGGCGACAAGCAGACCACGAGATGAAGCATTTGCATTTAGGCAGTATTGCGCGTTAAATTTGGCCGTGCGATTAAATTTAGCGCGAGATCAAACGCAATCCGTATAAAACCCTAACGCGGTGCGGATCGGCAAAATGGAGCGACGGCGAAAGAGCCGACCGCTTAAGCTTCCAGCTTGTCGCTCAGGGTTCTGCCGAGGCGAGGTGTTTATGGCGCAGCAAATAAAAAGCCGAAACGATCTGTATTTCAAAGTAGAGATTTTAAAAATTTAAAACGAGCAAATTCCTATAACCGCAAAGGCCTAGACGCGAATCGATCTGAAATTTAGATTTGCGGAAGTGCTTAAACGCAGCAAGCGCCAAGGCCGCAAATTTTAAAATTTTGCAGGCACGCCGCTTCGCAAAGCGTAAAATTTAACCCGCAGGCGGCGGCGAAAGTAAAATCAAATTTATTAAATCCAAAAAGCCCGACCGCCGAAGCAAAGAGTAAAATTTCAAAAAGAGCTATCCGCACGCATAAGCAGAACCGCCGTCTAATCAGGGTGCATCAAATTGGCGGCGACATAATGCCGCAAAACGGCGGAAGTCTTGAGCTGCTACGGAGTAAATTTACGCCGATGCGCACGGCAATATCGACAATTATCTCGCGGAAATGAAATTTAAAATTTCGAGCAACATTTTTATATCTTTACAAACCGCCTCCGCGCCGAGGCCTTGAGCGCATAAAATTTACGCGCCGCGCAAAATGCAAGGTCGCTACAAGAATGTAAATTTTAAAATTTCAAATACTGAGTTATTCAAATAGCTTTGCTTCCAAGCCGTGAAGCCTCTGCAAGCCTATGCTGATATATTCGTTTAGCTTTTCGTTATTTTCCAGCAGTTTGTCGTAGTAGCCCTTCGCCTTCTCCCTGGTCGCAGCATCGGGCTCGATATACTTCAGTCCGCTTTTAAAAAAGCCTTTCGCCTCCGTGAAATAAAGATTATGAATCTTCTCGCAGTGCGCAAGCCCCGAGTCGGTAAAGCTCAAAATCGACTCGTACGCGATATTTCCCAGCAGCTCCTGTAGCCTATTTGCGGGATTTTTTAAAAAATCGGCGAATTCTTTATATGGAGTGAAAACCTGATCGAGATTTTTCATGGCGTCGCCGTAGATACCCTTTTTAAGGCGAAACATCGTCATCTCTTGAGAATTTACAAACTTCTCGATGGCTTTGATAGTATCGTTTTTATTCACTGAAATTTTTCCCTTTTAAAATATGAAATGCTCGGATTATATCGTTTCTTTTATAAAAATCCGTTAAATCGCGCGCCGCTTCCTATCAGCCGCCGCATTCGTCGCACAGACCGCGCACGAGCACGCTTTTGACGTTTTTTTGCGGCAGAGCGGGCATCGAAATTTCCTCCATCTTATGGCAATTCTCGCAGACGAAATAGGCTTTTGCGCTGCTGCTTAGCTCATAAAAGCTTTTGTGATTGTTTTCGCTCGCGATTATTAAATTTTTCTCCTCCAAAAGCGCAATATTGCGATAGATCGTGGTTTTATTTGCACCCGTAATCTCAACTAGCTCGTCGCAACTTACCGGGGCTTTTTTGTCGTTTAAAATTTTCACGATCTGGCCGCGAAGCGCCGTGTAAGCGATATCATGGCTCGCTAAAAAATCTTTGGGATCCATTTTGCGCCTTTTCTAAAATTTGAGCGATGATAGCGAAATTTAGATAAATTTATATTAAGTTGCAACTAAGTTGCATACGATATACTTTCGCAATTTTTTCGGAAAGGAATTTTATGAAAAAGATTGTTTTCGCGCTTTTTGCGATGAGTTGCGCATTGTTTGCCAAACCTACGGTCAGTACGACCATACTTCCGACGAAGTATTTCGTCGAGCAGATCGCGGGCGATACGTTACAAGTAAATACGATGGTCGGCAAGGGCGCCGATCCGCACACCTACGAGCCCAAGCCTTCGGAGATGAAGATGGTGCAAAACAGCGATCTGTATTTTGCGGTCGGTATAGAATTTGATGAAATTTGGCTACCGAAGCTCGCCGCGGCATATCCAAAGATGAAGATAATTCGCACCGAAGAGGGTATCGAAAAGATGGCTATGGCCGCACACCATCATGACGAACACGACGCGCACCATCATCACGATGCGCACGATCACGGCGCTCATCACGATGAGAAGGAGCACAAAGCGCACCACGATCACGATGAAAAAGAGCATCACGACCACGCCGAGCACCATCATCACCATGACGGCTTAGATCCGCATATCTGGCTCGATCCGCAGCTTGTAAAAATTCAAGCTAAAAATATTAAAGACG
>ERZ772772.2629-NODE-2629-length-10553-cov-8.012479_pt1 | contig 10553 bp, 10 predicted proteins | sample MGYA00511484_ERZ772772 | MGnify/ENA primary metagenome ERZ772772 (study PRJEB29015, sample SAMEA2737913) | human oral metagenome | biome: human oral; feature: human-associated habitat; material: dental | place: China | collected 2088 ... | reverse complement strand
CGCCGTTTTCCAGCAGGCGGCGCACCAAGTAGGCCAGCAGGGTTTCGTGCGTGCCCACCGGCGCATACACGCGCACGTGCCGCCCCAAGTTCTGCGGGCCGACCACTTGGTCGTACAGGGTTTCGCCCATGCCGTGCAGGCATTGGTGTTCGAACTGTTTGCCTTTGCCCATTTGGTAAATCGCGGCCAGGGTGTAGGCGTTGTGGGTGGCGAATTGCGGGAATACGGCGTCTTGCGCGTCGAGCAGTTTGCGCGCGCAGGCCAGGTAGGAGATGTCGGTGTGGACTTTTCGGGTGTAGGTGGGGTAGCCGTCCAAGCCGTCCACTTGCGCCCATTTGATTTCGCTGTCCCAATATGCGCCTTTCACCAGGCGAATCATCAGCTTCTGATTGTTGCGGCGGGCGAGGTCGATTAAATAGTCGATTACGAAGGGGCAGCGTTTCTGATAAGCCTGCACCACGAAGCCGATGCCGTGGTAACCGGCCAGGTCGGGGTCGGAAACCAGGGCTTCCATCAAATCGAGCGAGAGTTCGAGGCGGTTGGCTTCTTCGGCGTCGATGTTGATGCCGATATCGTATTTTTTGCCGAGCAGGAACAATTCTTTCAGGCGCGGCAGCAGCTCGTTCATCACGCGGTCGTGCTGGGCGCGGGAATAGCGCGGGTGGATGGCGGAGAGTTTGACGGAAATGCCGTTGCCTTCATAAATGCCCTTGCCGGCGGCATCTTGGCCGATGGCATGGATGGCGTTGACGTAGTCTTGATAGTAGCGTTCGGCATCGGCTTCGGTCATGGCGGCTTCGCCGAGCATATCGAAGGAATAGAGATAGCCGAGTTTTTCGCGTTCTTTGCCGTTTTTCAGGGCTTCTTCGATGGTTTGGCCGGTAACGAACTGTTTGCCGAGCATGCGCATGGCGTAGTCTACGCCTTTGAGGATGAGCGGCTCGCCGCCTTTGCTCACGATGCGGGTGAGCGCATTGCCGAGGCTCTGGCCGCTGGGGGCGGCAGCAAGTTTGCCGGTTACCAACAAGCCCCAGGCGGCGGCGTTTACAAATAGGGAGGGGCTGTTGCCGAGGTGGCTTTTCCAGTCGCCGCCGGAGATTTTGTCGTGGATGAGTTTGTTGCGGGTGGCTTTGTCGGGAATGCGCAGCAGGGCTTCGGCCAAGCACATCAGGGCGATGCCTTCTTCGCTGGAAAGGGAGAACTCGTGCATCAATGCGTCCACCCCGCTGGCGCGGCGCCGCTCTTCGCGCACCTGTTTCACCAGCCGGCGGGCGAGCCGGTCGGCGGCGGTACGCTCGTCTTGGCTCATCTGGGCGCGTTCGAGCATATCCTGCACGGCTTCAACTTCGTCGCGGCGGTAGGCATCGGTAACGGCTTGGCGCAGGCTGGTTTGTTGGGGGTGGGCAAACTGGAACATGGTTGGTCTCCGTGGTTGGTGGGGCTGCCCGATAAACCGCTTTTCAGGTAGCCTCTGTTTCGTTATGAATAGCTGCTTGGTTTGAACGTCGGTAAAACAGCATCATAAACCAAACTGCGAATAATGTGAAAGAATGTTTGGTAGGGGAGGGGGTTGGTTAATCGGTTAAGGGCTACCTGAAAAGGCCGGGGGCGGTTTCAGGTAGCCTTTATTCCTTGATACAGGCTTAAATGAGGCTACCTGAAAATTTTCAGGTAGCCCTTAAACGCCTTTATTTCGCGGCGCGGTAATCCGCATCGGCTTTTTCAAAGCGTTGGCAGATTTCCTCGGCAGGCGCTTTGCCAATCAGTGATACAGCTACGGCAGTCAGGCCACAGGCGATGAAGCCGGGGATGATTTCATACAGCGTGGCCATGCCGGCTTTGGCTAGCTCGGGATTCACCACCTGTACCCACAGCACCACCACGGCTGCCCCGGCAATCATGCCTGCCAATGCACCGTTGGCGGTCATGCGTTTCCAGAACAAGGAAAGGATAACGATGGGGCCGAATGCCGCGCCGAAGCCTGCCCAGGCAAATTCCACCAGTTGCAGCACTTTGCTTTCGGGGTCGGCGGCAATCAGGATGGCGATAACGGCCACGGCCAGCACCATGATGCGGCCAATCCACACCAATTCTTTCTGCGGCGCGTTCGGGCGCAGGAAGCCTTTATAGAAATCTTCGGTGATGGCGCTGGAGCACACCAAAAGCTGGCAAGACAGGGTGGACATCACGGCTGCCAGAATCGCGCTCAAAATCACGCCGGCAATCCACGGGTTGAACAACAGGGTGGACAAAGCAATGAACACGCGCTCGTGGTTGCCCTGCATGGCGGCGGCATCGGCGGGATGCGCACCGAAGTAGGCAATGCCAAAATAGCCCACGGCCACCGCGCCGCCCAAACACAAAATCATCCAAGTCATGCCGATACGGCGCGCACCCACCAGCGATTTCACGCTCTCGGCGGCCATGAAGCGTGCCAGAATGTGCGGCTGGCCGAAATAGCCCAAGCCCCAGGCGGCAGTGGAAATGATGCCGATGAAGGTCGTGCCGTGCAGCAGGCTGCCGTATTCCTTGCCGTTGGCAGCGGCGGCGGTTTGGATGAGGGCGGAAACTTCATCTGCGCCGCCCGCGCCCAAATACACCATCACCGGCGTGAGGATGAGGGCGAAAATCATCAGCGTGGCCTGCACGGTGTCTGTCCAGCTCACCGCCAAAAAGCCGCCGATGAAGGTGTAGGCAATGGTGGCGCCAGCGCCCAGCCACATGGCGCTGGTGTAGCTCATGCCGGTAAACAGGCTTTGGAACAGGCGTGCGCCGGCCACAATGCCGCTGGCGCAGTAAATAGTGAAGAAGAACAGAATGATGAACGCGGAAATCACCTTCATCGCCTGCCCCTGCGCACCGAAACGGTGGTGGAAATAATCGGGCAGGGTGAGCGCGTTGTTGTTGTATTCGGTGTGCACGCGCAGCCGCCCGGCCACCAAGAGCCAGTTGAGGTACGCGCCGATAATCAGGCCGATGGCAATCCAAGATTTGCTCAGGCCGCTCAAATACACTGCGCCCGGCAGGCCCATCAGCAGCCAGCCGGACATATCCGAAGCCCCGGCCGACATGGCGGTAACAAACGGACCAAGGCTGCGGCCGCCGAGGATGTAGTCGTCGAAATTGCGGGTGGAGAAATAGGCCGCGAGGCCGATTAACAGAACGGCAACCAAATAGATGCCGAAGGTGATGTACATCGGGTTCATGCTCTGCTCCTTGTTGTTTTCCTTGATTTTCCTAGCCGCCCCGGGGCGGTTCGACGGTGTATTGCTGGGGTATCGCTAAAACACCTGTTTCTTCTTACCGCGGTGGCTTGCCTTGCCATACTGCCTCCGGCTTGCCGCCGACATGAAAAAATAAGTGTTTTTGCGATGGCTGCTCGCTGCAAAAGCGGACAACCTAGTTTTGCTTATACTGGAAAGCAACAGAATAAGTCAATATGCGTAAAGAAGCTTGCAAATAACCTGCAGAAGTAGAACAAAATAAATACAACTGAGAATAAAATTAAACAATGTTTTAACGTGCTGAACTGATGTTTTGATGAAGCCCGAGCCGGTGTTTTGGCGGAATAAAAGCGCAAACTTAAGTGAAGAACACAAGGCCTCAAGCCGATGGCTATCGAAACAGCCCGCGCAGACGGGCCACCGGCCGAACAGGCTACCTGAAAATATATTTTTTCATTCTTATCAGATTGTTATCTTAAACCAAATCCCAAAAAAGGCTACCTGAAAACGTAAAGCTGTTTTCAGGTAGCCTTTCCTTTATCCGGCCGCGCCAAGCAAAAACCATGCCGAACGGGTTTGTGCCCGTGCTATAGCATGTTATCATTGGCCTAATTCGAAATTGAAATTGCCCGCATGAGCCCTATTCTGCCCGAACTGCCCGAATACCTGCGCCGCCGCGCCGCCGAAATCAAACTGCTGATTATGGATGTGGACGGCGTGCTCACCGACGGCCGCATCTTCATCCGCGACAACGGCGAAGAAATCAAGGCCTTCCACACGCTCGACGGGCACGGCATCAAAATGCTGCACCAATGCGGCGTGCAAACCGCCATCATCACCGGCCGCGACGCCCCTTCTGTGGCCGTGCGCGCCAAACAGCTCGGCATCCATCACTACTTCAAAGGCATCAGCGACAAACGCGCGGCCTACGCCGAATTACGTGAAGCCGCCGGCATGGCCGAACACGAATGCGCCTACATCGGCGACGACGTGGTGGATTTGCCCGTGATGGTGCGCTGCGGCCTGCCCGCCGCCGTGCCCGAGGCGCACGAATGGGTTTTGCAGCACGCCGCCTACATCACCCGCCGCCCGGCCGGCGCCGGCGCCGTGCGCGAATTGTGCGAAGTCATCATGCAGGCCAAAGGCTACCTGAAAACCGCTTGGGAGCAATACACAGAATGATTAAACGATTCGGCGGCTGGTGGTTTCCGCTGGTGTTGGCACTCGCGCTCGGCGGCGTGAGCTTCTGGCTTGACCGCATCAGCCAACTCGAAACCGCAGACACCCCGCTCGACCCGCACGAGCCGCAATACCAGATTTTCGGCATCCGAGGCCGCCGCTTCGCCGCCGACGGCAGCCTGACCCAACAGCTCACCGCCACCCGCGCCTGGCAGTTCCCCAACCGCCAAGACGGCTACCTGGCCGAGCCCAACGTGATGTTTTCGCAAGGCGGGCAGATGGTGTACCGCATCAGCGCCGATCAGGCGCACTATATCGGCGGCGAAAACCAAGTGGTATTTGAGAAAAACGTAGTGTTCGACAAACCCGCTATGAACGATCAGCCCGCCGGTCGCCTTAAAACTAATAGCCTCACCGTCAACACCCAAACCCAAACCGCCCAAACCCAAGATTTGGTGAACTATCAATACGGCGCCTCCCACGGCACCGCCCAAGGCATGACCTACAACCACAAACAAGGATTGCTCAACCTCTCCTCCCGCATTAAGGCCGTGATTTATGACCCCAAACAACAAAATTAAGCCCGCCCGCGCCCTCCTTCTTACCGCCGCCCTGCTGCTGCCCGCCGCGGCTTCCGCGCTCACCTCCGACCGCAACCAACCCATCCAAATCGAAGCCGACCAAGGCTCGCTCGACCAAGGCAACCGCAGCACCGAATTTTCCGGCAACGTGGTTATCCAGCAGGGCACCATGTATATCCGCGCCGCCAAAGTGCGCGTGGTGAAAGCCGCCGACGGCGCGCAAAGCATGACCGCCTCCGGCAGCCCCGTACACTTCGGCCAGCAGCTCGACCGCCAAGGCACCGTGAAAGGCCAGGCCGCCCGCGTGGAATACCAATCCGCCACCGGCATTGTGAAACTCAGCGGTGGCGCCAAGCTCGAACGCGGCGGCGACCGGGCCAGCGGCGACACCATTACCTACAACACCCGCACCGAAGTTTATACCGTGCTGGGCGGCAGCCGCAGCAACGCCAACAAAGGCCGCGTGAGCATCACCATCCAGCCGCAGCAGAAATAACGGAGGTGGGATGAAGGCCGAAACCCTGTTTGCCGAAATGGCCGAACGCTACTGCGCCGCGCCCGACCATCCCTTTTCCCGCTTCCCCGAATACGCCGTATTCCGCCACGGCGGCAGCCGCAAATGGTTTGGCGTGTACCTGCCCGTGCCGGCGGAAAAGCTCGGGCGCACCCCCGGCCGCACCGTGCCCCTGCTCAACGTGAAATGCCGCCCCGAACACATCGGCGCCATGCGCGCCCAAGCCGGCATCCTGCCCGCCTACCACATGAGCAAAGAACACTGGCTGAGCATCGAATTGGAACAGGCCGACGATGCGCTCATCCGCCAACTGATCGACGACAGCTTCCGCCTCACACAGGGCAAAGCCAAGATCAGAAAACAGGCTACCTGAAAGCCTGCAATAGAGGTTTCAGGTAGCCTCAAACAGTTTCGGGCAGCCCGCATTTGAGGCTACCTGAAAAATAAAACGCTTTTTGCATTGCTGAACAGAATATCCAGCCAGCCCCACGCCGCACAGGCTACCTGAAACCGAAAACCAAGCAACCATGAATACCCGCGCCCTCCTCGCCTGCCTGGCCATGCTGACCGCCTGCACCGCCCCGCAGCCTGCCGATGCACCAAGTGCACTCAGTGCCCAGCCGGAACAGCAGGCTGCCAACCGCGTGTTGATTGTGTTATACGACCCTGCCATCGGTGCAGAGCCGCTGCTTCAGGCCGTGCGCGAAATGCAGGCCGAATTGGTGTACCGTTATACAAACATCAACGGCATCGCCGCCCGTATCCCGCCGCAGCAGGATATGGCGCAGGCCATCCGCCGCTTGGAGCGCGTGCCGGGCGTGTTGCAGGTGCAGCGCGACCAAATGATGCAGCTGCAAAATCCTGCCGCACATTGAAACCGCGTATGGCAGCCCTATTTTTCAGGTAGCCCCAGTGCTGCCCCGAATACCCAACAAACACAAGGGAAAACCAAACCATGACCACACCGCACAGCCGCCTCAGCGTTAAACAGCTGCGCAAAAGCTTCAAACAGCGCCAAGTGGTGCAGGATTTCTCGCTCGATATCGAAAGCGGCGAAGTAGTCGGCCTGCTCGGCCCCAACGGCGCGGGCAAAACCACCAGCTTTTACATGATTGTCGGCTTGGTGGCCGCCGACCACGGCACCATCCGGCTGGACGGCCACGAGCTGCGCCACATGACCGTATATCAGCGCGCCCGCCTAGGCCTGGGCTACCTGCCGCAGGAAGCCTCGATTTTCCGCAAGATGACGGTGGAAGAAAACATCCGTGCCATCCTGCAATTGCACGAAACCGACCGCAACGCCATCGAAACGCACCTCAACAACCTGCTGGCCGACCTGAACATCACCCATCTGCGGCAAAGCCCCGCCCCCGCCCTCTCCGGCGGCGAACGGCGCCGCGTGGAAATCGCCCGCGTGCTGGCCATGAGCCCGCGTTTCATCCTGTTGGACGAGCCCTTCGCCGGCGTCGACCCGATTGCCGTTATCGACATTCAAAACATCATCAACTTCCTCAAACAGCGCGGCATCGGCGTGCTGATTACCGACCACAACGTGCGCGAAACGCTGCGCATCTGCGATCGGGCCTATATCATCAACAACGGCGCCGTGCTGGCCAGCGGCCGCCCCGAAGAATTGGTGGGCAACGAAGAAGTCCGCGCCGTGTATTTGGGCGAAAACTTCGATTACTAAGGTTTCAGGTAGCCTCAAATGACCCAGCAATCCGTCAAACTCAAACTGCGCCAAACCCAGCAGCTCAATCAGAAGCAGCAGCAATCATTGCGCATTTTGCATATGTCGTCGCTGGAATTGGCCGAAGAAGTGGAAAGCTGGCTGGCCGACAATCCCCTGCTCGAACGGCCGGAACACGACCCGGCCGACAACGGCGAGCCCGAACCCCATTATTCCGCCGCCCTGCCCGTTACCCGCAAAACCAACAGCATGGAAGAGGGCGACGTGTGGGAAACCGTGGCTGACGAAGCCGATTTTCGCCGCATGCTGCACGAGCAGGTGTGCGAACACCCGCTAGACGAAGACCAAGCCGCCCGCGTGCATTTGCTCATCGACTACCTCGACGACCAAGGCTACCTGAACGACAGCCTCACCGACATCGTGGAAAACTCTCCGCTCGAATGGATGCTCGATGAAGACGATATGGCCGAAGCCCTGCGCCACCTGCAACAGTTCGACCCCCCCGGCGTGGGCGCGCGCGATTTGGGCGAATCATTACTGCTCCAGCTGTCGCGGCGGCAGCCGGACGACACCGTATTCTGCGCCGTGCAGCTGGTGAAACACTTCCTGCCCGACATCGCCAAAAGCAGCCTGCCGCAGCAAGTGCGCAAAAAATTTCCTCAATACAGCGCCGCCACCATCGAAGCCGCCCAAGCCCTCGTCGCCTCCCTCAATCCCTTCCCCGCCTACGGCCTTTCCGGCTCCGGCCACACCGAATACGTCGATCCCGACGTGTGGATCCGCCCCGACCCCGAAACCGGCGAATGGACGGTGGGCATGTACCGCCAGGCCTGGCCGCAAGTGCAGCTCAATCAGGAATATTCCGACCTGCTCGCCGAATACGGCAGCGAAGCGCCGGAGTTGAAACAAAAGCTCAATGAAGCTAAAGTATTGCTAAGCTCGCTGGAGCAGCGCAAAAGCACCGTGTTGCGGCTGGCCGAAACCATTCTGGAGCGTCAGGCCGACTTCTTCTCCTTCGGCGCCATCGGCCTCGTGCCGCTCACCATTAAAGAAACCGCCGCCAACCTCGGCCTGGCCGAGAGCACCGTGTCCCGCGCCGTAAACCAAAAATATTTGGCTTGCCCGCAAGGCGTATTTCCGCTACGCTATTTTTTCAGCCAGGCAGCCGCCTACAGCAGCGAAGAAGACGGCGACGGCATCAGCGCCAACGCCGTGAAAGCCCTGATCGAAAGCCTGATTGCCGGCGAAGACAAACGCAAACCGCTCTCCGACCAAGCCATGTCCGAGCGGCTCGCCCTGCAAGGCATCGTACTCGCCAGGCGCACCGTGGCCAAATATCGCGAAGAACTCAATTTCCCGCCTGCGCACCAACGCAAGCAGAAAGCCTAGCTTGCCGCCGCGCGCAGCCAACCCACCTGAAAAGGAGTGAGCCATGAACCTGAAAATCAACGGAATCAACATCGAGATTACTCAAGCCCTGAACGACTACATCAGCGGCAAACTCGAACGCATCGTCCGCCACAGCGACAACGTGATTTCCGCCACCGTAACCCTGTCGGTGGACAAACTGGTGCAGAAAGCAGAAGTGGATTGGCATATGGCCGGCAAAGACCTGCACCTCGACCAAACCGACAAAGACATGTACGCCGCCATCGACCTTTTGGTGGACAAACTCGACCGCGCCGTACTCAAACACAAAGAGAAAAAACAACAACACCGTGCCGAACCCAGCGGCAAGGTGAGCATCGAATAAACTTTGAACCGCCCGGTCGGGCATAGATAAAGCAGGCTGAAAAGCCTGCTTTTTTACTAGAACGGGAGAATTGGAAAAGGCTACCTGAAAACCAAACTGCCGCATTTCGCCCGTTTGCGCCGCCCAACCGTTTATAAGATAATGGCGGCGTTTTGCGCGGCTGGCAAAGCCGCCCGATTTTTCCAACCAAATAACTGAAACCAAAAGAGATAACCATGTCCTTCCTCAAGCTCACCGAACAAAACGTGCGCGGCAAAACCGTGCTGATCCGTGCCGACCTGAACGTGCCGATTAAAGACGGCAAAATCGGCGACGACACCCGCATCCGCGCTTCGCTCGCCTCCGTGCGCCACTGCCTGGAAAACGGCGCGGCCGTTATCCTGATGAGCCACCTCGGCCGCCCCACCGAAGGCGAGTTCAAGCCCGAAGACGACCTCGCGCCCGTGGCCGCGCATTTGGGCAGCCTGCTCGGCCTTACCGTGCCCGTTAGCAGCGATTGGCAGCAAAATCCGCCGCGCCCTCAGCCCGGCGAAGTGGTGATGCTGCAAAACGTGCGCGTGAACAAAGGCGAGAAGAAAAACAACGCCGAGCTCGGCCAGGCCTATGCCGCGCTGTGCGATATTTATGTGAACGACGCCTTCGGCACCGCGCACCGCGCCGAAGCCTCGCTGGTGGCCGTGGCCGAAGCCGCGCCTGTTGCCTGCGCCGGCATTTTGCTGGCCGCCGAATTGGACGCGCTGGGCAAGGCGCTGAAAAACCCCGCCCGCCCGCTGGTGGCGATTGTGGCCGGCAGCAAAGTGTCCACCAAACTCACCATCCTCAACAGCCTGGCCGATAAAGTGGACCAGCTGATCGTGGGCGGCGGCATCGCCAACACCTTCCTGCTCGCCGCCGGGCAGCCCATCGGCAACTCGCTGGCCGAAGCCGACCTGGCCGCCGAAGCCCGCGCCGTGGCCGAAAAAATGGCGGCCAAAGGCGGCGCCGTGCCGCTGCCGCAAGACGTGGTGTGCGCCAAAGCCTTTGCCGCCGATGCCGCAGCCGAAACCAAAGCCGTGGCCGAGGTGGCCGCAGACGACATGATTCTTGACATCGGCCCGCAATCCGCCGCTTCGCTTGCCGCGCTGCTGCACGAAGCCGGAACGATTGTGTGGAACGGCCCGGTTGGCGTGTTCGAGTTTGACCGTTTCGCCGAAGGCACGCGCGTGATGGCCGAAGCCATCGCCGAAAGCCGCGCCTTCTCCATCGCCGGCGGCGGCGATACCCTGGCCGCCATCGCCAAATTCGGCATTGCCGACAAAATCAGCTACATCTCCACCGGCGGCGGCGCATTCTTGGAATTCCTGGAAGGTAAACAACTGCCCGGCGTGGCTGTGCTGGAAAAACGCGCGGCGGGCTGATGCCGGTTTGAATACCTAGGAACAGGCTACCTGAAAACGGATCGAACCGATTTTCAGGTAGCCTTTTGTTTGGCCGTTTCCGGCTAAATACCCGATGTATAGTGAATTATAGTGAATTAACAAAAATCAGGACAAGACGACGAGCCGCAGACAGTACAGATATAGTCAATTAAAAACAAAATGGTACAATACTCAACTTTGAAGGTCTAACCATG
>ERZ772772.2626-NODE-2626-length-10571-cov-5.251236_pt1 | contig 10571 bp, 16 predicted proteins | sample MGYA00511484_ERZ772772 | MGnify/ENA primary metagenome ERZ772772 (study PRJEB29015, sample SAMEA2737913) | human oral metagenome | biome: human oral; feature: human-associated habitat; material: dental | place: China | collected 2088 ... | reverse complement strand
TATTTATTCTTTTAATTTTATATTATATGATACCAATTTTTTACTTATTTTTCAAGACTGGAAAATTTTTCTTCTTGTTTTATTATTTAACTTTTTTCTAAAAATCTTTCCTTATCTTTCCATTCTACTCCACTTTCTTCAAATATTTTTTCAATTTCGCTTATAAAATTTTCATTTACTTTAAAATTTTCTATTTCTTCATCAATTTTATTTGGATTAATATACCAGACAGAAATATAGTCCATATCATTCTCATATTTTGTTATAAGTTCTCTGTATCTTTCTTTTGGATAAATATAAGGTTCATGAGCATAATCATTTTTTCTGTATTCAAATCTAGTTGCTAATAAATAACAAAATTTTTCTATTGAATTAATAAAATTCTTCTAAATTTTTAGTTCCCACTAACATTCTTATTGGAAATTCTATCATATCACACTTATAAAGTTTATAAATCATTTCTACAAAAAATATCCAATATTCCTTTGTATCTTTTAGCGGCTGCATAAATGTCCCAATCGTTAAATCAGTAAACATCCAGTTTCCTTTATTATCAATATCTAATATAAACTATTGTGAAAATTCTTGAAATGCTATTGCTTCCCATTTTTTCATACCTAAATTCCTTTTTAATTCTCATTCAAAATATTTTCTTATAAAAATTCAAACGAAAGTTCACCTTCAAAAAAAATAACATCATCTTTTTCATAAGCTACATCATTTTCAAATTCAACTAAAATTTCTGAATCTGAAATAGCTGATTCTACCAGTAAAGAATATGAATTTATATGTTTTACCACTCTTACTACAGCTTCTATATGTGGCGATTTTGGAAAAGGCTGTATAGCTCTCAATTCACTATCCACTTTCAAACTTTCGCATACATATTGCATAAATAATTTTCCTTTGACAATATCTCCTTCTTTAATAAAATTTTTTACATCAAATTCTACAAATGAAACATTCCATTTTTTGTCATTATTTTTTAATTCTTTTATTACTACGTATCATAGTCATATTCAAATGTCCATAACTTCTCCATTAAATATTTTTTCATATAAAACTTTTCATCTTCTCATTTAATCAAACACCTCTAAATCACTTCAAATTTCCCACCTCTCATAAAAATTTATGAAAATTTCAAATATCTCAAATATTCCATACCGATTTTCTGATTTTTTTCTAAAAATTTAATAATTTCTTGTTTTTTTGCTTCTATAATTTCATTATTAATTTTTGATTTTTCCAATTTTTCTAATTCATTTTTGTAAATTACATATTTTTTTCCAATTTTAAAATTTTCTTCCATTTTTTTACGTATATTCTCTACAAGTTCCCTATCCTCTAAATCCAACTCTGAACTTTTCCAAAGAATTTCATCATCTAAATTTCTTATTTCATCAGGACAAGTAAATAATGAAATATGTATAAAATTTCTATATTTATTTTGGGATAAAAACTTTTCTGTCAGCCATTCTTTTTTTGTTTCACCTATAACTTCATAAATAATTTCATCAAAACCAACATCTTCTATATTTTCAAAAAACTTTCCGCAAATTCATTAAGATAACTTGACTGATTTTCATCAAAGTATTTCCCCAATATTTCAATACTTTTTTCTTTCCAAACAAATTTCAAAATATCATCACTAATATTATATAGAAAACCTAATAATTTATCATCTACTATCTCAATCCATCTTTCTCCTTCATCTTCCATAATTTCCAACATTTTAATCCCCTTCATTCTACTAAATAAATAAAAATCTACTTTTTCTTCTCACTTCCACCCAATATCTTCTTCAAAAATGTCTTCCTATGATACTTACAAGCCCCTTTTTCAAGCAAAATCTCCCTATGTTTCTTAGTTCCATATCCTTTATGTTTCTCAAATTCATACTCAGGAAACTCCTTTGCAATCTCACAAAGTATTCTATCCCTTGTAACCTTTGCCACAATCGAAGCTGTCGCAATAGCTAATGACTTGCTATCTCCTTTCACAATGCACTCCTGCTCTCCTTCATACTCACGAATCAAATGATTACCATCAACTAAAACTATGTCAAATGCTGATTTTTCGGCTACTTGATTAATTGCTCGACGCATTGCCAGAAATGTTGCATTCAAAATATTCATCTCATCAATTTCCTTTTCCGAAGCAATCCCGATTCCCACGATACAATTCTTTTCTATCGCTTCAAACAATCTTTCCCTTTTTTTCTCAGTCAACTTTTTTGAGTCATTAATCTCCTGCAATTCTGGGAAATCCTGAATCACAATTACAGCTCCAGCCACGACTGGCCCTGCCAAAGGACCTCTTCCAGCCTCATCAACCCCAACAACAATCTTATTATATTTTTCGTCAAATTCCATTAATTCATTTTTTTGGTTTTCTAATTTGTCTTTACACATAAATTTTTCCTCTTTTTTATTATTTTATAAAGTTTCAAATTCCAGCCCACATTTTTTCAATGCCTTTTTAAAATCTTCTGGCAATTTTGCAATAAATTCTATATTTTCTTCTGTAATTGGATGTTCAAATTCCAGTTTGTAGGCATGAAGCATTTGGCGTTTTTCGGTATCTGTTCTGCCGTAGACACTGTCGCCTAAAATTGGGTATCCTAAATGTTTCATGTGAACTCTTATTTGATGAGTTCTTCCAGTTTCAATATGAACTTTAACAAGCGTAAATTTTTCAGTTTGTGAAATTACTTCGTAATTTGTAATTGCAGTTTTTCCTGAATTTAAGTCATTTATTACAGTCATTTTCTTCCTATCGTTTTTATCACGTCCGATTTGTGTTACAATTCTTCCGCTTTTCTGGTTTAGTTTTCCTTTTAAAATTGCAAGATAAGTTTTTTTTACAGTTTTATCGTGAAACATTTGTGACAATTTTAGATGTGCCTTGTCATTTTTAGCGATTATTAAAAGTCCGCTTGTGTCCTTATCTAGCCTATGCACAATGCCAGGACGGATTTCTCCATTTATTCCTGACAAATCTTTGATGTGATACAAAATTGCATTTACAAGCGTTCCTGAATAATGTCCGTTTGCAGGATGTACAACAATTCCAGCTTTTTTATTGATAACTGCCAAATCATTATCTTCATAAATTATTTCAATATCAATGTTTTCAGGTTTAATTTCAACAGTTTCCAGTTCTGGAATTACAACTTTTATTGTATCATTTTCTTCAATTTTATAAGCAGGCTTTGTCTTTTTTTCATTTACCAAAATATTTTCATCTTTTATAAGCTGTTGAATACGTGTCCGTGTCAACTCGAGCCTTTCCGACAAAAATTTATCAATCCTGCTCCCTGCCTCTTCCTTCAAAACAACAATATTTTCCTCATTTTCACTATTTTCAACATCCATTTCATCTTCAAATTCATTTTCAACTTCATATTTTTCATTCATAATTATCTATTTTTCTTTCTTTATATAATTTTTTATTTCCCAAAATTCTACTCTCTTTTAAAATTTATCCCATCAATACAATGATTATAAATCAATTCCTTAATTGCACTCGTATCATTAGTTTCATAAAATTTCACAAGTAATTCCAAAAATTTCTCTTGCTGTTTTATCGGTACAGAAATAATTCCAGCACCATTTTGAATCATTACGTGATTTGCTGTCATCATGCTTGTTCTTTTATTTCCATCATAAAAAAGTTGGCTTCTCATTAAATATAGCATTAAATTTATTGCTTTTTCTGTTGCAGAGTTTTCACTTTCCAAAATTTTATTCAAATTATCATTCACTTTTTCCTTATTTGGAATTTCAGGCTTCCAGTCTGTTCCACCCATGCTTACATCAGAAAATCTCAATTGTCCAGGAAAAGGATTTACATTTGCCTCCCCAATTAGCTGATTAATTTTGCAAATATAGTTTAAATCAAGAGGATATTCAATATTTTCCAAAATAAATTCCCACGAATGTTTTAAATTAACAATGGCGTTTATATCCTTAACTTTCATATTCTGAACTCCCAGCCCCTGAAAAATCGTTTCTGTCTGAGGATAAGTCACAGCTATTCCTTCCAGATTTGCCGATTTCCAAATTGAATCCACTATATTTCTTTTCGCAACAAAAAGATTCTCCTCCAATGTCATTTTATACTTGTCTTCCATAAAATCACTCTTTTCTAAAAATTTTTCATCAATTTCTTAACTCTCATCGTCACATTTCTGAAAAATGTCCATTTCCTGCGAATAATCTCTATTATGATGATTTTTCGCCAAAACTGCTACTTCTTCATCTACTTTTTCCAGCTTTTCAAAACTTCTTTGTGCGTGATTTCGCAACTGTGTTTTAAATCCTAATTTATGCAAAACTCTCGTTATAATCGACACATTTTCTTTTCCACAGTCGTGTAGAAGTGCCAATTTTAAATATTTCTCATTATTTTTTAGTTCTGTTTTTTTTATTTTTTTATAAACTTCAAGCGAATGAAACTTATCGTAATCAGACATTTCCAAAAATATTTTCTTTTCTTTTTCTGTCAATTTTTTCAAAGCCTCATTCATATAAGCCCTGTTAATTTTCGGTTTAAAATATTCCATTGCTTTTCTAATTATATACATTTTTCCACTCTTTTCCTAATCTTGATTTTTCTTATTTTTCTACATTTTCTGACAAAATATATTAATATCCTGTTATCAAATTTCATCATTCGATATTTTTCTATAAACAGTATCTAAAAACTTTTAAAAACAATAAATTTCTACATAATCTATAAAATATTTTCAATTTTTTCAAATCTCTTTTACAACTATATCCCCAAAAATCTTCTTTAACTTCCTAATATTTTTCCCTCTTTTCCCAATAAATTCCCCTTTATCTTTCTTTTCAACGAAAAATACCGTAAAATAACTATTTCTCTCAATTTTTTTAACTTTACCAATGCTTTTTAATTGTTCATTCAAATCGTCTATTTTGATTTTAGAATTTCCTATTTCTAAATTTTCATTATTATTCTTTTTCAAATTTATCAATTCTTCAATATTTTTCACATCAAAAAAACTGATTTTCTCCAATTCATCTGAAAAATCAACTTTCATAAGTGTCAAATATTTCCCATCAAGCGGTTTATCTTTTATCCCCAATTTCCTATTTTCAAAATTCTCATCATTTAACTTTTCAATATCAAACTTTGTATTATTTAAAATAAAATTGCTCATAATCCGCACCTGCTGTGGCAAAAATCCATCTCCCACAAAATACAGCTTATCATTTTCATATTTCACAAAAATTTCTCTTGTATGATTTTTTAATTTTTTCCCCTTTTCCGAAGTAAATTCGTAAAAATTTTTTTTCCCAGATACTTTCTTACAAATCTGATTTATTCTCTCTTCATCGTTTTTCCTAAGTTTTTTTGGATATTCATAAATATAATATCTTTTTTCAATCATTTGTGGAAATTCAAGAAACGGCAATGTTCTCACTATTTTATTGATTTTCAGTCCTTCTGTTTCCAAAAATTTTAATTTTGAAAAATCAATTATCTCTTTGGAATTTATATAAAGAATATTTTCTTTTGCACTCACATTTGCATCAGTTCTTCCAGCCTGCTGAATACCTTTAAAAATCTTGATTTTGTTATTTTCCAGAATTTTCCTAAATTCTGATTTAACACTCTTTTTATTAGGATTTTCATCAAAAGATTCAAATTTCTGTCCATCATATTCTACAAAAAACATATATCCAAAATATTTTGTATTCTCAAAATCTCTTATTAATTTATCCATTTTTGTCTTCTCCGTATCAATTTTTTCCATTTTTTATCCTCTAGCTATTCTCATTTCATACCTAACTTTATTATTTTAAAAAAACTTAAAAATTATGATTATTTCCCCAAAACCCTTTATTTATTTAACTTTTATTATCTCAAGTTTATAAAATAAGTATATCAAATTTCTTTTAGAAATACAATTTTGATTTTTGTAAATTTTGTAAATCTTGAAAAATTAAGTAAATTGAGTTATACTTTATTAAATTCTTATCTTTTTAAATTTGAAGGAGAAAAAATGATTAAAAAAATTGTATTATTACTCACTTTACCATTAATATTAAATTCCTGCGAGATAATAGCTGGATATGCCGTCCTTCATACTGCAAATGAAGGAATCAGGGAAATGAACAAAACTAACCAGTCTAAAAAATCAGATGGAGAATATGCCATTAGAAATAAAAAATACAAGCAGGGAGTTTTGATGGCTCTTAAAAATACCAGTAGTCGTGAAATAAGTGGAAAAGGAAAAATTTGGAAAATAGAAATTTCTATTCCTGAAAATACTGAAATTAAAGAAAATGCTAAAGCTATTAAAACGAGAGAAAGCTATTTTAATTATCATTTGACTGATTTGAAAACTGGATATGGATTGCCAATCTATATTAGAATAAGTAGTTGCAGTTATGGCGAAACTGGAAAAGAACTAGATTTTTCCTATGATATTCAAAATCTCGATGAAGAAAGCAGAAAAGAAGCCAGAAATTTAATTGAAAAAATAAAGGAAGCGAACTATGATATAAAATGCGAGATTTCCTCAAAAGAAAATTAGGTGTGTAAATTTTACACACCCTTCTATCAATTTTTAAAAATTCCTTCAAAGATATCTTTAGTATCGCTATCACCTATGATATAAACCCCTTCTTTTAATATTTTTACATAAGTTGTTTTAACTTGCGAACTTCCAAAATTATTTATTTTCTCAGTAATTTTATAAGCATTATCACCTATTTTTTCTACATTAGTTGATATGTCAAAGCTTTTCCCCTTTTTTTCCTTGTACTCTTTCAAATTATTTTTATAATATTCATCAAGCGGATATTCTGCCAATTTCTTTTCATAATATTTTATTTGCTTATCAATATACTCTTCACTCTGTTTTTTATAATATTCTTCATAATTCTCATCTTTTCCATTATTTACTATCTTTTCAAAATTCTTTTTACCTCTTTCAAATACAACTAATTTTTTAGGAAAATAACTTTTCTTTTCCTTATCATACAAAACTGATAGCATATTTCCGAAATCTGTTTCCATCGGCTCCTTCACTCTTCTAAATTCAAGTCCTTCAGGCATTAAAATCGAAATATTTTCAAATACTTCTGTATTTTCCCTTTTTCGTAAAATTACACTTTGAATATAGTTTTTTTCTTGAATTTCTTTTTTTTCCATATTAATTTTTGCTTGTTCCTGTTTTTTTCTTTCTTTCTCCTTTCTTTTTGCCTCTTGTTCTGGAGTTTCAGGCTTTTCTGGCAAAGGATTACAAAAAAAACTATTTGGATATTCTGCACAAGCATACACCAACGCTGTTCCTCCAAAATATGTTACTGCTGCTGCAGTCGCTAATGTAGCACAAGAATTTATCCAAAATACCGCTATCAACATCAAAAATAAAATCTTAAATTTTCTCATCTTCTTCTACCTTTCATAAAAATAGTTTTTCGTATTATATCATATTTTAATGTTTAATAAAAATTATATTCAAATAAATTATTTCTAAACATTTTATTACTCTTTTTCCAAAAATTTTTTTACAATAATCCATTAAATAAAAAATACACTTAAATTATTTTAAAAATTTATAACTATTCTATTCAAATCGCTGCATTATTTAATTTTACCGCCTTGATATTATACTCGAACCTATTTAAGTATTATTTTAAGTTGTAAACAAGCCTATTTTGTAAGTTCTCCTGCCACATTTTCGATCAATCTTTCCTTTACTTTTTCCACATCATATTTCCCTAAAAGGCACATAAATTTTGTAATTGCAGCTTCTGGTGTCATATCGTATCCATTTACAACACCCAGTTCCGTAAGTATGGCATTTGACTCATAAAGTCCCATTTCCACACTTCCAACTGTGCATTGAGTTACATTCAGAATTATAACTCCCATATCAATTATATATTTTATTGTTTCTAAAAATTCCTTATTTTGTGGAGTGTTTCCACTTCCGTAAGTTCGTAATACAAGTCCTTTTATACTATCATCATCTTGGAATATCCGTTTTAAAATTTTAGGATTAAATCCAGGAAATACATCCATCATCAGTACATTTGGATTAATTTTGTAATCTACATAAAATTTTCCCTCTGGCTTTGATAATAACCTGTTTTCATATATTTTTATTTTTGAACCTGCCTGCCCTAATGGGAGATAATTTGGGGAAGAAAATCCAAAATAATTTGTAGAATCAAGCTTTCTTGAACGATTTCCCCTAAAAAGATGATCTCTGAAAAATACGCACGCTTCTGGAATTACAGGCAATATTTCATTTTCTGAATTGCAAATTTCGCTATTCCCCTGTGTCTGTTTTTCAATTATTTCAATAGAAGTTAGCAAGTTTTGCAGTCCATCACTTCTAATTTCCTGAATCGGACGCTGTGCTCCTGTCAAAATTACCGTTTTCCCAAGATTTTTTAACATAAAAGAAAGAACACTTGCAGTATAAGACATCGTATCCGTTCCATGCAATATTACAAAACCTTTGTATTTATCGTAATTTTCTTCAATTATTTTACCAATTTCCAGCCAAATTTCATAATTCATATCAGAAGAATCAATGATTTTGCTTGTCTGAACATAATCAACATTCATATCCTTTAAAAATTGATAGTTATATATAACTTCCTCCCAAGATGAAGAGGGCTTCAATGCACTTTTATTGTCATCTTTATCTGAATGAACCATGCTGATTGTACCACCTGTATTTATTACTAAAATTTTCTGACTGTCTTGCTCTTGCATACATCCCACCGTTCCTTCTTCTGCTTTTATTTGTTATTCAAACTTTTTTATTTCGTGACTTTATTTTATCATTTTCTCCAATAAATGTATAGCATTTTACATATTAAAAAAAATCGCCTTAATACACAAATACCAAAACGATTTCTCTAAAAACTCTATTCACCTTTTATTCTCTCAATAATCTCCTGAACATCAGAAACCTTCACATCTTCATCAATTCCATCCTCGCCTTTTACTTCGCCAAATCCCCATTTGCAGTAAACAATATCAATTCCAGCATTTTTAGCTGTATTTACGTCCACAAGCATATCTCCAACAAATAATATTTTTTCTTTTGAAATATTTAAGTTTTGTGCCATTTTATCAACATTATACGGATTTGGCTTATTTGGATATTCCTTTTCATTTGAGCCAAATATTCCATCAAATTTCCATTTAGATAATTTTTTATCAACTGCAGATAAAGCTGTTTCATGATCCTTGTTTGTTACAATACCTTTTTTCACGCCATTCTGTTCCAAAAAATCAAGCAATTCAGGTATTCCTTCATAAGGCTCAACACCATAGTCAAAGTAAATATCATAATATTTTCTTATAACTTTTTCCATTTCCTCATTCGTTACATCCTCATATTTCTCTTTTCCCAAAATATTCCGTGCAAGCCCTGAAACTCCACCACCGACAAATTTTACACATTCATTAGCAGAATATTGCTTTTTCCCAAGTTCTTCCATCGCTGAATTTACAGTCTTTGTAATAGATTTTGACGTATCCATAAGCGTTCCATCCAAATCAAATATAACTAAATCGTATTTCATAAATTTTTATTCACTCCCTTCCTAATCCACTTTAAACAATTACTAAAATCTTATCAATCCAACTTTCAAGATTTTAAAAGATTAATCTCTAAATGCTATTATTACTGTTTTATTTACGCTTCAGGCTCAATAACATTTCCGTCATCATCAATTGGATTTCCATCGTCATCCACTCTAACAACCTTAATGCTATCCAAATGTCCCCTCACACTTTCCTTAAATTTTTCAATATACATTTTTCTATATTTTTCACGCTCTTTCTTCTCTTCTTCCGTTAATTCTCTCTCACGTGCTAATTTTGAAAATTCATTTACCTTTTTAATAATATCGTCCATTTTTAAATTTTCCTTTCTAAAAACATTACTGTAACAAAAAATACAGCAAAAAGTCTATAAATAATTATAGCACTAATTAGCAAAAAGTAAAAATAATTTTTTAAAATGAATTGATTAAAACTTTTCACAAAATATTTCTTCAAAAATTAAGACGCTAAGTTAAGCATTGCAATAGATCCCAAAATAATTGCAATCTCATTTAAAGACAATGTCAAATACATATAATTATCTAATTCTTCATTACGTTCTTTTATTTTCAGATAAATTCCAACTTGAAATAAAATAAATATAATGAACGCCACTATTCCTAAAAGATATAAACTGCCCCAAGCAAGCATCATATCAATTATTGTCATTATAATTATAAAAACACTATAAATTCTTCTATTAATGTCATTCATAAATATAAATATTAGAATACTTATAAAATAAAGTATCAAATGAACCAGCAAATTAGGTAATATAAAAAATCGTAAATGCCATAAAAAATATTATTATCATAATTAAATCAACAAGCAGAAATTTTTTTACTTTTTTCTGTAAAAATATATTGTATATCAATTTAAATAAATCATAAAATACAATTAACATTGCTATTATTGAGAAATTTCCCATTTTCTCTCCTTATTTTCATATTTTTTATTTAAATTTATCTTCA
>ERZ772772.2625-NODE-2625-length-10571-cov-8.148631_pt1 | contig 10571 bp, 10 predicted proteins | sample MGYA00511484_ERZ772772 | MGnify/ENA primary metagenome ERZ772772 (study PRJEB29015, sample SAMEA2737913) | human oral metagenome | biome: human oral; feature: human-associated habitat; material: dental | place: China | collected 2088 ... | reverse complement strand
TCCCGATCGGGGTGCCCATGATGGTGGCTATCTCCTTGTAACTGAACCCCTCGACATCGGAGAGGTAGACCACCAGCCGATAGTTCTCCGCAAGTCCCGCCATGGCTTCGGCGACAGCGGCATCAGGAGTGTTGTCCAGGGCCTCCATCTCGGCGGAGCGCAGGCCCTGGGAGTCGTGGGAAGCGGCTCTGGCCAGTTGCCGGTCCGTGACCTCCTCCTCGCCGCTCATCTGTGGGGAGCGGGCCGCCTTCCGGTAGGAGTTGATGTAGGTGTTGGTGAGAATCCGGTACAGCCAGGCCTTCATGTTGGTGCCGGGCCTGAAGGAGTCGCGGCCCTTCAAGGCCTTGGCGTAGGTTTCCTGAACCAGGTCCTCGGCGTCAGCGGGGTTCCGGGTCATGCGCAGGGCAGCCGAATAAAGGCGGTCGAGATGAGCCAAGGCCTCGTTCTCGAACGCGAGTCCGAGTTCCGCAGCATCCAGCAGCGTGGCGTCCGTTTCTTCCATCACGGAAGAACATACCGGTGTCCGGTCCCACTCCGAAGGGGTGTCCAGCAACAGGGCAGCGGATGTCATGTGGATTGCAACGCACCGCCGAAGAGGATTATTCCCCGCACCATGCCCATCCGTGTCGATGGAAACTGCTCCCGGTCATTCCAACCGGACGCCGAGGTGGGTAAGTTTGAGGTCATGAGTCTGTTGCGCTTCCTAGCCCGTAGCCTTTTCGCCAGCGCCTTCGTCGCCGATGGTGTGCGCAAGGTCACCTCGCCAGCCGAGCTGGCACCAGAAGCCGAGGCGTTCACAGCCCGCGTCACCCCCCTCGTGCAGCGGGTCGTTCCCTCCGGCTATTCCTCGCACGTGCCCGACCGGGCAGAATCGTGGGTGCGCATCTGCGGCGCCGTCGAAGTCGTCGGCGGAGTGATGTTCGCCACCGGAATCGGCCGCCGCCTCGGGGCCTGCCTGCTCGCCAACGCCAGCATCCTGAACATCGCGGTGGCCCTGCCCGAGAAGGGAGCCGACGCCGAGGAGAAACAGGCACGGCGACCCGATGTGCTGAAGAACGTGGCGCTTCTCGGCGCCTCCGTGCTGGCGACCCAGGATCTCCAGGGACGTCCCAGTGCCTCCTGGCGCCGCAGGAACACCTCCCGCAAGCTCCGCCGGGTGAATGCCAGGGCTGCCAGGAAGGTGCGTCAGGCGGTGGCGTCCTGACGGCTGCTCCCCTCGTGACGGCCAACGCCGCCGTCCGGGGGGTCGTCGAGGTGCCCGGTTCCAAATCGGGAACGAACCGGGCACTGGTGTTGTCCGCGCTCGCGGACGGTCCGTCAACGGTGACGGGAGCTCTCGAGTCGCGGGACTGCGACCTCATGGTTGATGCGCTGCGAGCGCTCGGGGTGAACATCGAGGCGTCCGGCCCGGGTGAGCTGCGGATCATGCCTCCGCAGCGTTTCCGCGGCGCCCCGGGAGGCATCGACTGCGGCCTGGCAGGCACGGTGATGCGTTTCGTGCCCCCGTTGGTCGCCCTGGCCGATTCCCCCACCCGTTTCTACGGGGATCCGCAGGCCACCACCCGCCCGATGTCCGGGCTTCTGGATGGCCTCCGCCAGCTGGGGGCCGGGATCGACGCCGACTCGCTGCCCTTCACCCTGGTCCCAGGACCGATGACGAGTAATTCCGAAGTGGTGGTGGATTCCTCCGCTTCCAGCCAGTTCGTCTCCGGGCTGCTGTTGATCGGGGCCCGCCTTCCCTCCGGGCTCAGGCTGCGACATGCGGGGGATTCCCTTCCCTCCCGGCCCCACATAGCGATGACCGTGGAAATGCTGCGTGCCCGCGGCGTGCGCATCGACGAACCGGACGCCACGTCGTGGCGGGTCCACAGCGGTCCCGTCCTGCCGCTCGACGTCCGTGTCGAGCCCGACCTGACGAACGCCTCGGTCTTCCTGGCCGCCGGGGCCGCCACGGGCGGTTGCGTCACGGTCCCCGGCTGGCCCGGTTCCACCCTTCAGCCGGGAGCGCGGTTCCTGGATGTGGCGGAGCGGATGGGCTGCACCACGACTCGCAGCGGGGAAGCCGTGACCCTCAGCGGTCCCGGCCGGCTTCGCGGGATCGATGTCGATCTGCACGACGCCTCGGAGTTGACCCCTGTGGTTGCGGCCCTCGCCGCGCTGGCGGAGGGAACCACCCGGATCACGGGGATCGCCCACATCCGCGGTCACGAGACCGATCGCCTGTCCGCGCTCGCAGCCGAGCTCCGGAAACTGGGGGTCGCGGTCAGCGAGTACCACGACGGCCTGGAGATCACGGGTGGGCCGCGGGGACGGGGGGGCGTGGAGTTGTCCTCCTACGCCGATCACCGCATGGTGCACTTCGCCGCGATCATCGCCCTGGATCGACCGGGAACCGGTGTCGACGACCTCGCCTGCGTCTCGAAGACCATGCCGGATTTCCCGCGGCTCTGGAATCAGCTGGTGACCACCTGATGACACTTTGGCAGGACGACCACGCGGCTTTCGAACGCCCCAGGAAACGCAGCCGCCCCCGCACCAAGGACCGCCCCGACTACTCGGGCTCCCCGGATGCCCTGGTGGCCTCCATAGACCGGGGCAGGTACCGCTGCCTCCTCGACGACGGCACCGCCGTCACCGCGACCAAGGCCCGCATCCTGGGGCGCAGAGGCGTCATCGTCGGGGATCGGGTGAAGCTGGACGGTGACGTCTCCGGTGCGGCCGGGACCCTGGCCCGCATCGTCGAGGTTTCGGAACGCCGCACCTGGCTGCGCCGATCCGCCGACGACGCGGACACCTTCGAGCGCCCCATCGTCGCCAACGCCGACCAGTTGATGATCGTCACGGCCCTCGCGGACCCGGAACCGCGGATGGGGATGATCGACCGCATCCTCGTCGCCGCCTACGACGCCCGCATCTCCCCGATCCTCTGCCTGACAAAGGCGGACCTCGCCTCCCCCGAAGATCTCCGCGTCGCATATGCCCCATTGGAGATCCCCGTGGTCGTGACCCGGCCCGGCGGCGATCTCTCCCCGGTCAGGGAACTCCTGGAGCAGCACACCACCGTGCTGATCGGGCATTCCGGGGTGGGAAAATCGACCTTGGTGAACATGCTGGTCCCGGGGACGGACAGGGCCACCGGTGCAGTCAGCGACGTGACAGGCAAGGGCCGTCACACCTCCACCTCCGCGGCCGCCATCGCCCTGCCCGGCGGTGGTTGGATCATCGACACCCCCGGTGTGCGCTCCTTCGGGATCAGCCATGTCCGTACGGACGCCTTCATCGGGGCCTTCCCGGACCTCGAGAAGTTCGTGGCCGACTGCCCTCGCGGCTGCCGTCACGACTCCTCCGCTCCGGAATGCGCTCTTGACGAGGCAGTTCGTTCCGGCAAACTCGGTGCAGAAAGATTGCTTTCCTTCCGCCGGATGGAGCGGGCCTTCGCCTGATCCCGGAGGTCTCGGCTACCTTAGAGGCATGGTCGCCAGCAAAGAACTCACCGATGATGTCCGCCTGGCTCATGTGATGGCCGACGATGCCGATTCCATCTCCATGAGCCGGTTCAAGGCCCAGGACCTGAGGATCAAGACCAAACCGGATTCCACCCCGGTCACGGAGGCCGACACCGCAGTGGAGGAGTCGATCCGGCGCACCCTGTCACGCACCCGGCCGCGCGACGCCGTTCACGGCGAGGAGATGCAGGACACGGGAGAGTCCAATCGCCGCTGGATCATCGACCCCATCGACGGAACCGCGAATTACCTGCGCGGGGTCCCGGTGTGGGCGACGCTGATCGCCCTCGAGATCGACGGGCAGATCGCCGCCTCCGTCGTCTCCGCCCCCGCGCTCGGGCGTCGCTGGTGGGCCAGTCTGGAGGGCGGCGCCTACACGGGTCGTTCGATTCTGAACGCCACCCAGATCCACACCAGCAGGGTGTCGCAGCTTTCCGACGCATCCCTGTCCTACGCGAGCATCAACGGCTGGGTGGAGTCGGGGCGCGGTCAGGGTTTCGTCGATCTGATGCGCGAATGCTGGCGTTCCCGTGGCTACGGCGATTTCTGGAGCTACATGCTGGTTGCCGAGGGGGCCGTGGACATCGCCTGCGAACCGGAACTCGCGCTCTACGACATGGCCGCGCTCGACATCATAGTGCGCGAGGCCGGTGGCCGGTTCACCAGCATCGATGGTGAACCGGGCCCGTACCACGGAAACGCCCTGGCGACCAACGGCCTGCTCCACGACATCGTCCTCGAAAGGCTGCGCCCCTCCGAGGCCGGGTGATGCCGGTTTTCTAGATCATCCGTACCCGGATGCTCTCCTCGAGATCCTGGAGTTCGGCCAGCAGGCCCTCGTAGTGTTCCCCGGAGACATCGGTGACGACGTAGCCGTACTCGCCCGAGGTGGCCAAGGTCTGGGAACCGATGTTCATGTTGTGGGAGGCGAGCGCGTGGTTGAGCCGCGCCAGCACCCCGGGGACGTTCCGGTGCAGGTGCAGGATGCGCTCCGCTCCCGGCGCCGAGACGGAAACCTCGGGGAGGTTGACTGACATCGAGGTGTTCCCGTAGGCCTCGTAGTCGGCGAGTTTGCCGGCCACGTAGCGGCCGATGTCGACCTGCGCTTCCTGGGTGGATCCGCCGACGTGCGGGGTGAGGATGACGTTCGGGATGCCCTGCAGCGGCGAGACGAACGGCTCCTCCCTGTTCTTGGGTTCGCTCGGGAACACGTCGACCGCCGCGCCCGCGATGTGTCCTGATTTCAGGGCAGCCGCCAGGGCGTCGACATCGACGACGTTGCCCCGGCACAGATTCAGGAAGAGAGTGCGGGGCCGCATCTGGGAGAACTCCTTCTCCCCGATCATGTGGGCGTTCGAGGCTCTGCCGTCCACGTGCATGGTGATGGTCTCGCACAGTTCGAACAGCTCCTGCAGGCTGTAGACCCGTGTGGCGTTTCCCAGGGCGAGGCGATCCACGATGTCGTAGAAGTAAACCTTCATGCCGAGTCCCTCGGCCAGCACCGAAAGCTGTGATCCGATGTTTCCGTAGCCGATGATCCCGAGCGTCCTGCCGCGCACCTCGTGGGATCCGTTGGCGGATTTGTCCCAGATACCCGCATGCATGTTGGCGTTCTTGTCCCCGAGGCGCCGGGCCATGGTGATGATCTCTCCGAGGGCCAGCTCCACCACGGAACGCGTGTTGGAGTACGGGGCGTTGAACACCGCGACCCCCGCGGACGCGGCGGCGGAGAGATCGATCTGGTTCGTCCCGATGCAGAAGGCCCCTACCGCCACCAGCTGAGGATGGGCTTTCAACACCCGTTCGGTGATGTGGGTCCGGGAGCGGATCCCGAGGAGCTCGACCCCATCGAGGGCATCGATCAGTTCGGTTTCGCCGAGGGCACCGGAACGCGCCTCGACCTCGTGGCCGCGGCTCTCAAGCGCACGGACGGCCTCGGAATGGATGTTTTCTAGCAGCAGGGCCTTCACGGCAGGTCATGTTACAACCGGTCCCGCGATCACAGGGAAAGGCTGGCCTCCAGCAGTCTCCGCGTGTACTCGTGCCGGGGCTCCCCGAAAACCTTCGCAATGGGTCCCTTCTCCACGATCCTCCCGCGGTCCACCACCACTACCCGCTCGCACAGGTGACGCACGACCGCCAGATCGTGGCTGACGAACAGCATCGCCAGGTTCCGTTCACGGACGGCTTCGCCGAGCAGGTTCAGCACCTGGGCGCGGACGGAGACGTCGAGGGCGGAAACGGGTTCGTCGGCGATCAGCAGGTCCGGTGAGCTCACCAGTGCCCGGGCGATGGCCACCCGCTGGCGTTGTCCCCCGGAAAGCTCGTGCGGGAAACGTTCCAGCATCGCGACATCCAGCCCGACCCCCACGATGGCCTCCGCAACTGCGCCTTCCGCCCTCCCGCGGCTGCCCAGCCACGGTGAGCGAAGCGGCTCGGCCACGATCTCGCGCAGCCTCATGCGCGGGTTCAGGGATGCGTTCGGGTCCTGGGAGACCAGCGAGACCCGGCTCCGGAGATCGGTGAGGTCCTTGTCGGACAGCCCGTCGACCCTGCGGCCGTCGAAACGCACCTCCCCGGCCGCGGGACGGATCAACCCCAGCAAGGTCCTCAGTATGGTGGTTTTTCCCGAGCCGGAACCCCCGACCAGTCCCACGCGTTCCCCCGCGAAGAGGGCCAGGTTCACCTCGTGGAGGGCCTGGAAGGTCCTGCTGCCCCGGCGGAAGATCACATCGACGCCGTCCAGTTCGAGCAGCGCATTCATTCTTCCGCCCCCTGCCAGTAATCGGCCACGGTCGGGAGCCGCTCCCCGGGGGCCACGTCGGACAATCGTGCGGAGGCCACCAGGCCGTGGGTGTAGGGATGCTGCGGAGACCCGATCACTTCCTCGATGGGGCCGTGTTCAACGATCCTCCCGTCTAGCACGACCATCACCCGCCGGCAGACCTGCCGCACCACTGCCAGGTCGTGACTGACGAACAGCGCGGCCCGGCCCGCGAACTCTGCGTCGAGCAGGTCGAGGATCTGTTTCTGCACGATCACGTCGAGCGCGGTGGTCGGTTCGTCGCAGATCACCAGATCCGGCCGGTTGGCCAGGGCCATGGCGATCAGGGCGCGTTGCCGTTGCCCACCGGAGAGCTGATGCGGGAAGGAGTCGGCGATGCGTTCAGGATCCGGCAACCCGACACGATCCAGCCATTCCAGCACGAGGGCCCGGATCCCTCCCCTGCGTTCGCCGTGGTGCAGGGCCACCACCTCGCCCACCTGGCGGCCGACCCGCATGGTCGGGTCCAGTGCCGTCATCGGTTCCTGGAAAACCATCGAGACCGCGTCGCCACGAAGCCTCCGCAGTTCCTTCTCGGGGCGTCCCACGAGTTCCCTGCCTGCCAACCGGATCGATCCACTGACCCGGGCGTTCTCGGGCAGCAGGCCCATGATGGACAGCGCTATCACGGTTTTCCCGGAACCGGACTGCCCGATGATGCCTAGGCGTTCCCGCTCCCCCAGGGTGAACGAGACCCCGTCGACCGCCACCTTCCGGCGCCGCCCGAAGGTAACCCGCAGATCCTCGATCTCCAGAAGACTCACGTCAGCTCCCTCAGTTTGGGGTCGAGGAGATCACGGAGCCCGTCCCCGAGCAGGTTGCACCCCATGGTCGCAGCGGCTATGGCCAGCCCGGGCCACAGGGCGATCGTAGGGGCCACGAAAATCTCCTTCTGCGCCTCCTGCAGCATCCGTCCCCAGGTCGGGACTTCGGTTCCCGACCCCAGTCCCAGATAGGAGAGCCCCGATTCCGCGAGGATGGCGATTCCGACGCTGACGCTGGCCTGAACTCCCAGCACCGGGGCGATGTTGGGCAACACGTGTCTGAGCGCGATCTGCCTGCGCGGGGTGCCGGACAGCCGTGCGGCCTCGACGAAGGCCAGTCCCATCACCTGGATGGTCGCGGCCCGGGCGATCCGCACGAATGCCGGGATCGCCGACAGGGCTATGGCCATCAGGGCGGTCCACACGGATCCGCCGAGCGCAGCCGCGAAAAGGATGGCCAGCAACAGGGCGGGGAAACCGTAGAGTACATCGGCTCCCCGGGCGATCAGGGCAGCTCCCCAGCCGCGCGACATCCCCGCGATCATTCCGGCGGGGATGCCGATCAGGGCGGCTCCGGCCACCGATCCCAGCCCGACCAAGAGCACCAGCTTCGCCCCGGCGATCAAGCGGCTGGCGATGTCAAAACCGCTGTTGTCAGTGCCCAGCCAGTGGGCGAGCGATGGCGCCTCCCGGAGGCTTCCCGTGACGGCTGCAGTTCCGTGAGGGGTCCAGAACAACCCCACCAGGGCGAGCAGGAAAACGAAGGAAATCAGCACGGCACCGAAGGCCAGATTCGAGCGGCGCATCATGAAATCGTCCCCGCTTCCTTGAGCCTCGGATCGACCGCCTGGTACACCACGTCAACCACGAAGTTGATCACCAGCACCGCCCACACGAGGATCAGGATGATGCCCTGGACCAGTACCAGGTCGCGCTGGGACACCGCCAGCAGCAGCCGTGATCCCAGTCCCTGGATGGCGAACACCTGTTCGATGATGATCGCCCCCACCAGCAGCGTCGCCACCTGGAGCCCGATCACGGTGAGCAGTGATATCGCGATGTTGCGGGTTCCGTGGCGCAGCAGTGCCCCCAGCCTGGACCACCCGACGGCGCGGGCGGTACGGAACCAGTCCTCGCTGGTCACCTCGATCACGGCGCTTCGGACGTAACGCGCCAGCAGGCTGCCCTGGACCAGCGCCAAGGATGTGACGGGAAGCACCAGGTGGGTTGCCCATCCCACCGGATCACGGCTCAGGGGAACATAGCCCCCGGCGGGCAGCCACCGCAGGTTCACCGCGAACACTATGACCAGCCACATGCCCGCCCAGAAAGCAGGAATGGACAAGCCGGCCTGGGAGAACATCGATGCGACGAACCCGCTGACGTGTCGTCGCCTCAGGGCCGCGAAGGAACCGAGCGGGATCGCGATGACCAGGGCTAGGAGCATCCCGATGACCACCAGCCACACGGAGATGCCGAGCCTCGGCAGGATCTCCCCCAGCACGTCGCGGCCCCCCACGAAGGTGGTGCCGAAATCACCCACCAAGACTCCACTGAGCCATTCGAGGTAGCGGAGCAGCAGCGGACGGCTCAATCCGTGACGCGCCTCGAAGGCGGCCACCTCACCCGGGCTCGCCTGGGTGCCCAGCACCACGTTGGCGATGCTCCCGGGAAGCGCGTTGGTGGCCAGGAAGATCAGGAGCGACGCCACCAGCAGGCTCACCGCGAGGCCGATCAGCCGCCGGCCGAGATCCCTGAGCAACACCTCAGCGGCTGGTGGCTACGTGGGTCATGTCGAACGACAGTCCCGTGGCGTTCGTCGTTATCCCCGAGATCTCGGTCGTGGTGACCACCAGATTGGGAAGCAGGAACAACCAGTCGGCCGCGGCGTCGTCCGCCAGCAGTTTCGCGGCTTCCTTCAAGGTGGTCTCCTGTTCCGTGTTCGTGGCGGCGGCGTCCGCTTTGTTGATCAGCTCCGCGAACTGGGGATTGTTGTACTGCCAGTAGTAGTTGGGATTGGCGAACTGGGAGAGGTCCCAGGGCTCGACATGGGCCACCACGGTCATGTCGTAGTCGTGTTGGGTGTAAACCTGCGACAGCCACGTGGAGAAGTCCAATTCCTCGACGTTGGCCTCGATGCCGACCTCACGCAGCTGAGCGGCGACGAGTTTCGCGATGGGAGGGCCGTAGGGCAGGGTGGGCACCCGTAGGCGCAAGGTCAGGCCACTGGCGTAGCCGGCCTCCTCAAGAAGTTGTTTCGCCTTGGCCGGATCGTACGGGTAGGTGTTGGAGAGGTCCTCGTACCACGGGTCGGTGGGGGGAACCATCGAGCCGATCAGGGTTCCCTTCCCACCCCAGGCGCTGTCCAGGACGGCCCTGCGGTCAATGGCGTGGTTGATGGCCTGCCTGACCTTGAGATTGGAAAGTGCCTGGTTGCCGTGGTTGAAGCCCAGCACCACCTCGCCGTTCGTAGTGCCCTCGAGCACCTTGAAACGGGAGGTGTCGGAGAACTGACCCACCGACTGCGGAACAGCCAGGTTGGAGACGATGTCCAACTGACCCGACAGCATCGCTGCCACCATGGCGTTCGCGTCGGCGTAATACCTGAAGTTCACCTCGTCCACGCGGGGCCCGGTCCCCCAGTACTTCTTGTTGCGCACCAGAGAAACCATGGATCCGACATCGTGACGCGAGAAGACGTAGGGACCGGAACCAGCGGGCTGTTCGCTCAGGTTCTGCCCGGAGGAGAGGTCGTAGACGATCCCAGCGGTGGACGTGATGTCATAGAGCCAGCGCTTGCTCGATGCTGTCAGGGTCACCTCCACCGTGTGATCATCGACGGCGCGCATCTCCTTGATGCGGCTCATCTGCTTCTTTAGCACCTCGGTGGTGTTCTCACCGTCCCGGGTGCGTTCGAAGGATGCGATGACCGCAGCCGCGTTGACGGGTTTTCCGGACGCGAAGGTGGCATTGGGTTCCAGTTTGAAGGTGTAGACGCTGCCGTCGGAGCTGGCGCTCCATGACCGGGCCAGCAGAGGTTTGATCTCGCCCTTCTCGTCGATGCGCACCAACGTTTCGTAAACGTTGTACAGCAGCACGAACGGCGTGCCCGCCCCCGTGTCGACGGCCGGATCCATACCCGTGGGCTCGGTCGTCGCCCCGACGTTGAGGACGACGGAATCCGCGCCGCCCCCGCCGGACCCGCCGCAGGCCGCCAGGCTCAAGTTGAGCCCGAGCAGCATGGCCAGCAGGGCCGTCAGGCGACGGAGGGATCGGTTGGTTCTCATGTCTACGTTTCTCCCGTGTGGACGGCGATGGAAGACCTCGGCAATCCTAACCCGCCGACCCCCTCCCGATGTCAATGCTGCCCCTACCAGCCGATTTGGTATTCCACCGCAACCCGTGTAAAGTGATTCGAGCGACGCGGGGTGGAGCAGTTCGGTAGCTCGCCGGGCTCATAACCCGGAGGCCACAGGT
>ERZ772772.2621-NODE-2621-length-10590-cov-26.338586_pt1 | contig 10590 bp, 10 predicted proteins | sample MGYA00511484_ERZ772772 | MGnify/ENA primary metagenome ERZ772772 (study PRJEB29015, sample SAMEA2737913) | human oral metagenome | biome: human oral; feature: human-associated habitat; material: dental | place: China | collected 2088 ... | reverse complement strand
GCAAGGCGGCGTGGCAGATGGCGCGTGCGGCGGCGGACGTGCTCGGGGAGCGCATTGACCGCGGCATTGTGATTACAAAATACGATCATGCGATGGGCGCGATTCCGCGCGTCTCCTGCATGGAGGCGGGGCATCCCGTGCCCGATGAGAATTCGTTTGCCGCGACGCGCAAGGTGCTGGCGCTCACGGAGAACCTCACGGCGGAGGATACGGTGCTCTTTCTCCTCTCGGGCGGGGGAAGCGCGCTCTTTGAGCAGCCGCTGATTCCGGCAGACGAACTGACCGATCTCACGGAGCAGCTGCTCGCCTCGGGTGCGGACATCGTGGAGATCAACACCCTCAGGAAGCGCATGAGCGCGGTGAAGGGCGGCCGGTTCGCGGAGCACTGCGCACCCGCGCAGGTATTCTCGATTGTGCTCAGCGACATCCTCGGCGACCCGCTTGACATGATCGCCTCGGGTCCCGCACATCCCGATGCCTCGACGGCGGAGGATGCGCACCGGATCGCAGCGAAATACGGCCTCCGACTCTCTCCTGCCGCGCGGGCGCTCCTGGATGAGCCGCTGCCTGCGGTGCTGCCGAACGTCACGACGGTGATCACGGGCAGCGTGCGGCAGCTCTGCGCGGCAGCGGCTGCAGCAGCCGCACGGCGCGGCTATACGCCGATCCTCCTAACGGATCAGCTGAACTCCGAGGCACGCGAGGCGGGGCGGTTCCTCGCGGCGATTGCGCGCACCCATGCAGAGGGCGGCTCATTTGCCTACATTGTGGGCGGCGAGACTGTCGTGCAGGTAAAGGGAAAGGGGCGCGGCGGGCGCAATCAGGAGCTCGCTCTTGCGGCAGCAGACGGCATTGCGGGGCTCACAAATGTCGCTGTGTTCAGCGTCGGCAGCGACGGGACGGACGGCCCCACGGACGCTGCAGGGGGCTATGCGGACGGCGGCACGGCAGCAGCACTCGCGCGCGCGGGCAGGAGCGCGGCCGCGGCGCTCGCCGAGAACGACGCCTACCCTGCGCTGAACGCGGTCGGCGGCCTCATCATCACGGGCCCGACGGGCACGAATGTAAACGATGTATCGGTTGTTCTGATTCGCGGCATGGAAAAGGAAGGAAACGCGCATGGACACGTTTGAGGAGATCCTTACGGCGCGCTCTGCGGAGGCGGGGCTCAAGCTGACTGCAGAGCAGATCAGACGGTTCGGCATCTACAACGAAGTCCTGCTCGAATGGAATGCGCGCATGAATCTCACGGCACTGACGGCACCCGAGGATGTTGCGGTGAAGCATATCATCGACAGTCTGACGGCGTACGATGCGGAGCTCTTCGCATCCGCACGCACACTGATCGATGTGGGAACGGGTGCAGGCCTGCCCGGGATTCCCCTCGCGGTCTATGCGCCGCACATCACCGTGACGCTGATGGATGCACTCCAAAAGCGCGTGCGCTTCCTCACGGCCGCTGCAGAGGCGATGGGGCTCCGGAATGTGCGCTGCATCCACGCGCGGGCGGAGGAGGCTGCACGCCGGGAGGAGCACCGTGCGGCGTATGACATTGCCGTGAGCCGCGCCGTGGCGCGCATGCCTGTGCTGCTGGAGTACACCCTGCCGTTCGTGCGCACAGGCGGGACGCTGCTCGCACTCAAGGGACGTGCCTATGCCGCCGAACAGGCGGAGGGACAGCGCGCCGCAGAGATCCTCGGCGGCGGTCCGATCACGGCGCGGCCGGTACATCTGCCGGGGCTCGATGACGTGCGGGCGATCCTCGTTGTGCGCAAGGAGCGGCCAACGCCGTGGGCCTATCCGCGCGGTGGAGGACAAGTAGTGCGAAAGTCCCTAAAATAGTTTATTAAAAAAGGATTTATTTATTTTGTGTCGAAATTAATAAGAATGCAGATAAAGGCAAGCGTGCCCCCCGAGATTCCGGCATCCCTGCGGTCTGGTGCTCCGGGGACGGCGCAGTGCCTGCAATATGGGAAATTTTGATAAGGGGTTGACCACATGAAGCGATGGAAGGGACTCACCGTCGGCGCACTGACGGTACTGCTGCTGTCGGCGCCTATGACGGAGGCGGCGGAGTCGGAGACGGCTGCCGCACAGCAGACGGATGTGCGCGCCGAGAAAGCGGCGCGTGCGGCGGAAAAGGCCGAGAAAAAGGCGGCGCGGGCCGCAAAGAAGGCAGAGGCGAAGCGCGAGAAGAAGGCACGTTATAAGACGCTCTTCACGGACAACGGCTTTACCTACTATCTGGATTCCAAGAATTCCCGCTGGATCCCGCGTCCGAACAGCGGCTCGGAGCGCATCATCGAGGCGTGGATCCGCCTAGTCGAGAACACGGGAGGGGGACCGCCCGCCGACAGCGATCAGGTCCGCCCCGCGAAGTATTTCCTGGAGCATTACTACATCAGCCCGCAGCGCCGCGAGATCATGTTCATCTCCGAACTCGAGGTGACGGGACGCCCCGAGAACGCCATTAAGGAGCGCCCCTATGACAATGCCAACTGGGAGCAGCTGGTCCCCGGCTCGATCGAGGATGATCTGTTCGAGGCGGTTGTGGCCCGGATGAAAAATGCGCCCGGCGAGCGCTCCGGCATCCTGAGCGGGACCAGCGGCATGAGTCTGCGCGACATGGTAGAGGAATACGCCCGCATCTCTCTCTGAGAGATGTTCAGAGAGGAAATGGGGGCTCGTTTTGTCGGAACGGTATGGGGAAATGACTCCTGTCAGATGACGGGACTGTCGATGGAGGTCAAGGCGGGCATCTATCGTCCGAGCGCGGACGCTGCCGATATCACGCTGATCATGGACCGCGCCAAGATCGCCTGCAGCAGCATCAAGAATACGTGCGATCTCACGTGGGCGGAGTTCGATCCCGCGATGGAGGAGGCAATTTTCGCAGCCCTCTCATCCGCTCGTTCCGGGAGGCGATGAATGAGGGCTGTATCGAGGTGTTCTACCAGCCGGAGATCGGCATGGCGCTTTCGCCGCTTGCGGAGGCTGCAGGCGAAGAAGAGCTTTCGGCCACTTCCTGATCGATTTTAACGGATACCGCAGCAAAAGCTGCGGTATTTTTGTGTCCATCGCGCTGATGCGCATTTTGCGCAGGCGGGCGCATACTGATATACTCCTTTTATGAAACATTTGTTTGAAGGAGGAATATCACATGAATGAACATGAACGGACGGATACGGCTGCGGCGGGAGCGTCGGGACGGCGAAGATATCCTGCGCTCGCCAAGGCGGAGGAGGATGCGCTGATCGCACGGGCCGTGTGCGGCGAGGCCGCCGCAATGGCGGAGATGAGCGGGCGGTACCGGGGGCTGATCATCGCAGAGGCGCATGCCTCCTATCTGCGCCGTACGGAATTCGCCGGGGATGCCGAGAACATTGCCGTGCTCGCCTTTATCGAGGCACTGCACGACTATGATCCGCAGCATGGCGCGCCGTTTGCACCCTTTGTCAAGACGCGGATTCACACGGCGCTCTACACGGAGTTCCGCCGCGAGCGGCGCCGCTGGGAGCGCACCTGCCATCCGGAACAGGAGGAGGACGGGCTGCGTGTGTGGGAGCGCATCGGCGGGACGGAGGAGATGGCGGAGCACGCCGATCTGCGCCTTCTGGTGCGGGGGATTCTCGGGTGTGTGATGCACCGCCTGACCGAGCGCGAGAAGGAGATCCTCTCGCTTCACTATTTCTCTGATCTGACGCTCCGGCGGATCGCGGCGCTCCTCGGAACGAGCGCCGGAGCCGTGAGCAAGAGCAAGGCAAATCTCCTGCGCAAACTGCGCATGGGAGCAGGCGCCATGCTTGCAACGCCGTGTGAAATATGATATCCTAGAAGCATAGTAATGAATTTGTAAAGGAGATGTCATACATGGCACAGACCAGCATCAGTATTCGCATGGACGCTGAACTCAAGAAGAACTTTGAGAATTTCTGCGGCGCGGTCGGCATGAACATGTCCACGGCGATCAATATGTTCGCGATCGCCTGTGTGCGCGGGCAGAAAGTCCCGTTCGAGATATCGGCGCAGCGTGCACTGCCGGGTGAGCCGCTCGAGCTCTTCACGGACACCACGTGGAGCGAGGGCGAGCACTGAGGATCCGAACAGAGGGGGCATATCCCCCCTCTTATTTTTTTGCACATTTTTTGAATGTGTGACTTTTGCAACGGAATTGGGGATGATTCTCAACTATACTCGGAACATCAATGACAAATAGTTTCAATGATATAGATGGGAGTGATCTGTATGGCAGACGAGAAGAAGCATGAGATGGGGCATGAGTTCCTGGCACGCCTCGGGAAGACGCGTCTGCGTCCGGGCGGGCGCGAGGCAACGGAGTGGCTGCTCGGTCATGTCGATTTTACCGCGGATACGCGCGTCCTCGAGGTTGCCTGCAATATGGGGACGACGATGATTGCGCTTGCAGAGGCGCACGGCTGCCGCATCACGGGGCTGGACATGAATCCCGCCGCGCTCGAGAAGGCGCGTGCGAACATCGAGAAGAACGGCCTCGGCGATGTGATCGATGTGGTGGAGGGCAATGCAATGGCGCTGCCGTTCTCCGATGCGTCGTTCGATGTTGTCATCAACGAGGCGATGCTCACGATGCTGCCGCGCGAGAATAAGAAGAAGGCCGTCGCGGAATACTTCCGCGTGCTGAAGCCGGGCGGCATCCTCCTCACGCATGATGTCGCTCTGCGGACGGACAGCGAGGAGGCGGCAGCGGAGCTGCGGGCAGGCATCTCGCGTGCGATCAATGTGAACGTCGATCCGCTCCCGCAGACCATGTGGGAGGAGCTTTTCCGCAGTGCCGGCTTTGCCGTCGAGGTGCAGACGGGCGACATGACCCTTCTCGATCCGGCGGGACTCGTACGCGACGAAGGGTTCGACGGTGCGATGAAGATCATCCGCAACGGTCTGCGCACGGAGAATCTTGAGCGGTTCCGCAGGATGTTCAACTTCTTCTTCGATCACAACAAGGATTTTGCCTACATTGCCGCAGTGAGCAGAAAGCAGGAGTAGGAGGCATTTTAGGAGAGCGGGCGAAAGCGGTTGTTTCAACACAGGGATAAGGAGGAACGATCATGAAGAGAAGGAAATACCGCCCGCTTGCAGCAGTTGCTGCACTCGCACTGAGTGCCGTGCCCGCCGCTGCGTTTGCAGATACCGCGCCAAATACAAATGATGCAGGAAAAATCGCTGTTCATACAGCGTCGGCCTATGCACCGGATGAGATACCGGAGTATGAGCTGGAGGAGGTTGTCGTCACGGCATCCGGATTCGAGGAGCAGCTGCGCATTGCGCCTGCGAGTATCTCGATCATTAAGGCGGATGAGATTGAAAAGCGGGGCTATACTGATCTCCGGCAAGTGCTGGATACGATTGAGGGGGTTGATGTCTTCGGCGGGACGGGGCGCTTTGACACGCCGACGGTCTCGATTCGTGGGATGGATGACGGCTACACGCTGATCCTCGTCGATGGCGTCGCACAGACGGGGCCCGGCATCGCCGGAGGGATGATGCGCAGCTTTAACCAGCTGGCGAATACAAGCCTGCCCGCCCCCGGGCAGATCGACCGCATCGAGATCGTGCGCGGCCCGATGTCGACGCTCTACGGCTCAGACGCGATGGGCGGCGTCATCAACATCATCACGAAAAAGGTGACCAACTCGTTCAGTGGGAAGGTCTCCCTGGGCAGTCTCTTTGAGACAACGGACAATAAGTCGAATACGATGAAGTATTCGTTTCATATCGCCGGCCCGATCACAAAGGAAAAAGTCGGCCTGCAGATGCGCGGCAGCTATCTGAAGCGCGGGCCGTCCGCATTCGGTGTGGATAAGGAAAAGCGCGACTACGATAACTGGAATGCCGGCATGCGCGTGACCTATACATCGTCGGCAGGACACAACTTCTATCTTGATATCGACCGCGGGCAGAATATGCGCGATGGAGATTTTGCGCAGCGTATGCAGACACCGTTTGGCATCGTTCTGCGTCCGACGGGAGATGTCGCGCAGCGCTTTGACCGTACGAAGGTCGTGCTGGGCACCGAGAATAAGGCGGGCCGCGGAACGTGGACAAATACGCTGTCCTTCCTGCGAAACGAGATGCATCTGGATGCAGATATGCAGACCGGTTCGTTTCATCCGCCGATGCTTCCGCCAGGCGTGTTTGTCCGGCTGAACTCGCAGATTCGCAACAACGTAAAGAATGATTTCTTTACGTTTGATACAAAATATGTTGTTCCGCTCGGAGATGCGCACAAGCTGACGGTCGGCGCACGCTGGCAGCGCGAGCGTGTGGACTATCATCTGCGCCGTACGCTGACGCCGTCCCTCTCGCTTCCTCCTCTGCTTGCAATGGCGCGCCAGCGCAGCTCGAACGACAACGGCAGCCTTTCCCGCGCAACATGGGCGCTCTTTGGCGAGGATGTGTGGACGATTTCACGGAAGCTTGGATTTACGTATGGCCTTCGCTATGATCATCCCGAGGACTATGATGACAACATCAGCCCGCGCGCCTATCTCGTCTACACGCCGAACGATTATTTCACGGTGAAGGGCGGTATCGCAACGGGGTATAAGGCGCCGACAATGCTCCAGTCGAGCCCCGTGGATATCCACCTCAACATCACGGGCGAGATCTATCGCGGCAATACCGGGCTGAAGCCGGAGAAGTCCGTCACGCAGGAGGCGGGCTTCTACTATCACAATCGGCACAATACCGATGCGCATCTGACATTCTTCCACACGGATTTTAAGAACAAGATCGATCTTGGGGATGCGGTGAGCATTCCGGGCATCGGTGATGTCCGCACCTATGAAAATGTGGGGCGGGCTCGTATTCACGGGGTTGAGCTTGGGACGAAATTCGCGCTCGCGCCGAAGCTGACAGCAGGGGTGAACTGGACATTCCTGACGAGCCGCATCAAGAACGGCACACATGCGGGGCAGCCCCTGCGCTCCACGCCGAAGCAGGCGGTCAATCTGCGGCTCGACTGGATGCCCTCGGATGCTACGGATGTTTGGCTGACAGCACAGTACCGCAGCGGGATGTACCGCTCGAAGCAGGTCGCCGGACTTTCCTCCGTCTATCGTCCGTTCACTGTTGTCAACATGGGGGTGACGCATAAGCTGCGTGACGGGCTCAGCGTGCAGTTTGCGGTCAACAACTTGCTCAATCGCAATTTCGACCGCACAACGATGGCCGGCGGAAACGTCTATAATGTTTACTATGATGATCTGGATGCCGACGGCATTGCGGGTGGTTCTTACATGTCCCGCCGGAGTTGCTGGCTGGGGCTGACTTACGATTTCTAAACACAGATACTGAACGAGAACTGAATGATATAAAAATGCACCGTGCAGAGCCCCTGCACGGTGCATTTGTGTTTCAGCAATAAATAGAAATAAATAAATATAAATAACTATAAAATAAAATAAATTATAAAGAATAAGGGAGGCCGGATACGTTGTTTCGTGCGTGCCGCTCCTTGATCCATGCCTTGAGCCGCGCCGGATCGCTGTTCAGCACGAGCTCCGCGGGGAAATCAATCTCCTCCAGGATGGCTTGCGTATAGCCGTGCTCGCCGACATCGATGTCGATGTGCGCATCGCTCCCCATGATGATGTGCGCGCCGTGGCGGCGGCATGCGGCGAGAAGATCGCGCGCGAGGAGTTCGGAGCCGGGACGGCTGCCGCCCGGGTTGTGCGAGGAGTTGTTCATCTCGATGAGCACGTGCTGCTCCGCTGCAGCACGCGCGAGCGCGTCAAAGTCGACGGGATAGGAGGGGTTGTCCGGGTGTCCGATGATGACGACGTAGGGATTTGCCATGGCCCCGAGGAGTGCGGCGGTGTTCTCCTCCTGCGTGCCGGACTTGATGACGATGTCATGCAGGCTCGCGATGGCATAGTGCATCTTTCGCAGGACATAGTGCGGGAGATCGACGCTGCCCTCGAAGTCGGTGATGTTCAGTTCGGCGCCCATGATGATGTCGATGCCGTATGCATCGGGGCGGATGACTTTGAAGTTGCGGAAGTACATCTCGTGGAATGTGCCGGGGAGGGCCGGCGCATGGTCGGAGATGCCGACGAGGGCGAGGCCCTTCTCCTTTGCCGCTGCTGCCACCTCGCGGATCGTGCTGTATGCGTGCATGCTGGCAATGGTATGCGTATGGATGTCGATGACGTCGGTCATGGGAGTCCTTTCTGCATGTGGACAGGAAATGCCCCGCAGCGGCTGCCGCGGGGCATTTCGGTCCTCTTAGAACTTAAACTTGCTCGTTGTATTCTGGAGATCGGTTGCGAGGGTTGCAAGCGACTGGGATGCCGATGCGATTTCCTCGCTCGATGCGGACTGGGACTCGGAGGAGGAGGAGATGTTCTGCATGTGTGCAGCGGTCTCCTGGCTGATCGTGTCGATGGAGTCGACTGCCGTCACGATGTGTGCGGCACCGCCGGCAACGGTCTGCATGGAGCTGTTGATCTCTGCCATCTGCACCTTGATCTCGTCGACCATGCGCATGATGTTCTCGAACTGTGCGCCCACCTCATGGATGGCGCGTGCGCCCTCCTGTACCTCGGCTGTGCCGGCCTGCATGGCGGTGACGGCCTGGTCCGTGTCGTGCTGGACACTGGCGATGCGTTCTTTGATCTGCTCGGCTGCATCGCGTGACTGTTCGGCGAGCTTGCGGACCTCCTCGGCGACAACGGCGAAGCCGCGTCCTGTCTCGCCTGCACGTGCTGCCTCGATGGCGGCGTTGAGGGCGAGGAGGTTGGTCTGCTCTGCGATGGCGGAGATGGTCTCGACGATCTCGCCGATCTGCTTGGAGCTTTCGCCGAGTTTCTCAACGACCTTGGCGGAGTGCAGAACGCTCTGCTCGATGCCGGTTATCTTGGTCATGGCCTCGTTCATGAGGGCTTCGCCGCGCTGCGCTGCATCTGCGGTCTTTGCAGAGCTGTCGGCGACGCGGCCGGCCTTGTCCGTCATGCGCGTGATGTCGTCGGAGACGCTCGACACGCTGGTTTTTGCGCCGGCTACGCTGTCCAGCTGCTGCTCTGTGCCGCTTGCGACCTCGACGACGGTCGAGGCGACGTTCGTCGCCGTATCCGCCATCTGATGCGCCCCCGCACTGAGCTGCTGGGATGCCGCGGCAAGCTGCTCTGCCGTGGAGGCAACCTGGCGGATGACGTCGCGGATGTTTTTCATCATGATGTTGAAGTTCGCTGCGAGCCGCCCAAGCTCATCCTGCGAGGTGACGGGGAGATCCGGCTGGCTGAGCTCGCCTTTTGCCAGTGCGTCCACATGATTCATGAGACGCGCGGTCGCACCGGTGATCGTTACGGCAAAGCGCAGGAGGGCGAAGATGATGCCCGCGACGAGCAGAACGCCGATCAGGCTCAGGACGCCGTAGGTGAGCTTCAGGCTCTCCAGTTGGGCGAAGGCAACGCTCTCCGGCACGGCGATGCCGATGAGCCAGCCGGTGGAGGGAATGGTCGCGTAGGCGACGATCTGCTCCTCGCCGTCCTTCTCCATGGAGAAATAGCCGTCCTTCTTCTGCTGCATCTCGGAGAGGTGTGCCTTGAGCACGGGGTTCTCGTCGGCTTTGTGCATCACCATGCCCTCGCTGGAGGCGATGATGACTCCGTCTGGCTCGACGATAATGCCGGAGCCGACGCCGTGGAATTTCAGCTCGGCAACGCGTTCGCCGAGCGCCTCAAGGGAGATGTCGGAGACGACGACGCCGCGGAATGCGCCGTTTGCACCCTTGTAGGGGACGGCGACGGAGACGACCATCTTCTTGGAGATGGCGTCCTGGTAGGCGGGGGTGATGATGGTCTTGCCCGCAGCCTTGGCATCCCGATACCAGGGGCGGTCAAGCGGGTTGAACTCGCCGGTCAGATTGCCGTCCGACCAGCTGATGAAACGTGCGTCCTCCGCGCCGTACGCGAGATCAATCACGTCCTTGTCTCCTGCAGCGAGGCTCATGACTTCGCGTTCCATCTCGACGGGATTGCCGTCGAGGGCGGAGACGAGGTTTCCAGCGCTCTCTGTACGCTGGATCTTGCGCGATGACCATGCGTCGAGGTTCTCTGCCTCAACGTGCAGGAGCGCGTCAATTTCGCCGGCGATGCTCTCGGTGAGCGCCGTCTGCGCCTTGTAGTAGCCGATGCCGCAGATGCTGACGACGAGGATCGCCATCATAGCCCCCATCAGCAGGAGCTTTTGCTTAATACTCAAAGTGGGTCCCATCCCTTTCTCAAAACACTGGGTTTTATGTCCAATTATTTTATACGATTAACCTCTTTTAAGCAAGCATTTATAAAACTTTCTGCTATTTTTTAGAAAGAGACGGCCGGGTTTAATTATTCGTATATTTGGAAAAATGGTGATTGCACTCTGCATGCGGATGTGATAGGATATGCCGGTACTATATTCTATGCTGCGGAGAGCCGAACGGCATCCGACGGCAGGAGGGTTAATTTCATAGGAGGTTCATCATGCAGGATGAAAAGAAGGCTGCGGCCGCCATTGCCCGTGAGGCGAAGCGTACCGCGGCGGCAGGAGTTTTGTTTGCCGTGCTCTGGACGG
>ERZ772772.2620-NODE-2620-length-10591-cov-4.714787_pt1 | contig 10591 bp, 7 predicted proteins | sample MGYA00511484_ERZ772772 | MGnify/ENA primary metagenome ERZ772772 (study PRJEB29015, sample SAMEA2737913) | human oral metagenome | biome: human oral; feature: human-associated habitat; material: dental | place: China | collected 2088 ... | reverse complement strand
TTGAGAAGCGCCAAAAACAATATGAATATTACCGAGAAAAACTCTTGACATTTGATACTGATTGTGGTAGTCAGTCAGTCAGTCAGCTAATTTCTAACTGTTTCTTTAGAATTTTAGCTGAGGCGGCTGAAAGTGTAGGAGTAAAACTTTTTGGTATAGAATGGAAATCATTAGTTGATATTTCAAAAGGAAAGCTTGAGTATGGCTCTGGAGCATCAGCTATAGATTATAATAATAAGGTTAGATATATTAGAATAACGGATATTGATGAGATGGGAAATTTGAAAGAAGAGAAGGTTTCTCCAAGTGTTATAGATGAAAAGTATTATTTAAATTATGGGGATATACTGTTTGCAAGAAGTGGGGCAACTGTTGGAAAAAACTTTATTTTTAAAGATAAAACTGAGTTATCCATATTTGCAGGTTATTTAATTAGGTTACAGGTTAATGAAAGGTTAGCTAATTCCAAATATGTGTATTATTGTATAAATACAAATAAGTATAAGGATTTTGTTAATAGCAGTAAAAGTGGTGGTTCACAACCAAATATTAATGCACAACAGTATTCAAGGTTTTTAATCCCTCTTCCCTCCATCCCTGTCCAAGAGCATATAGTTTCAATCCTTGATAAATTCGACACCTTGGTAAATGACATAAAAAACGGATTGCCGAAAGAGATAGAGTTAAGGCAAAAACAATATGAATACTTTAGAGAGAAACTTTTAAATTTTAGGAAGTAAGCATATATACATTGATTATACCTATTTCGATAAACAATGATTTTTGCAGAATATAGATTTATAAGTATACCATATGGTATACTTATAACAGATACAGTAATTATTTTATCGTATCTATACTTATTAATACAAGTTGTTTTCTTAATTAATAAGGAGGTGCGCCGATGAATGATGTACCCAAAAACATTAAAGACCTGAATCTTGAAGATGATTTTCTATTTACCAAGGTCATGTCGGACAATGGAATTTGCCGCAGGGTTTTGGAACAAATATTAAATATATCTATAAAGAAAGTGGAATCTCCAATAACACAAAAGACTATAGACCTCTTACTCGACGGCAAGGGTATACGCCTTGATGTATATGTTAATGATGACAAGGATACAGTCTATAATGTTGAAATGCAGAGAACAAAAAGAAAAGACCTACCCAAAAGAGCAAGATATTATCAGGGAAATATAGATTTGGATCTAATCACTGCAGGGAAACCTTATGAAGATTTGCGAAAAACCTATGTAATATTCATATGTACTTTTGATTTCTTTAATCAAGGAAGACATGTCTATACCTTTGAAAATATTTGTAAGGAAGATAATAAATTAATACTTGGTGATGAAACTATAAAGATGTTTTTAAATACCAAAGGAACTCTTAATGATGTAAACAGTGATATTAAAGAGTTCCTGCAATATATAGAAACAACAACTGCCGAGTTTGCCGCAAGTGCGAATAACAGTTTGATAAAAGACATACAAAAGAAGGTCGAAGCGGTTAAGGACAGTAAGGAAATGGAGGTGGAGTATATGACCTTATTCCAAAGAGATAGAGAAAATAGAGAACTGGGACGAGAAGAAGGGTATGAAAGTAGTATTAAAATCCTAAAACTTTATAATAAGGGAATTGATAAAAAAGGAATATCCTCTGAACTTAACTTGGATTTAGCTTTGGTCGAAAAGATAATCAGAAACTATGAAAGTATTTAGATGATAAGTGTATTACCTATCTATATGACAAAGATAACACTTGTTTTTTATCATAAAAAGTGAAGAATAAAATATAAAGGTATATTTTCATATAAGATATACCCGGAAAAGCCCACCATGCATAAGGCTTAGATGCACTGCGAACCATGGTGGGACTTTTATTATAAGTAGATATTTTTCTAAATAAAAATTTGGAGGCTGTATGTCGGAAAAAGTATTATATCAATCATCAACCATTGCCGAGATGACCAATGGTATTATTTTAGCTAACTATGAAAAAGTAAAAAGAGTTCAGGAAACTTATCAAACTGAGGCACAGCTTGAGTCAAGGCTTATAGAAAACCTTGTGTTGCAAGGCTATGAAAGGCTTGTAGTAAGGACAAATGAGGATTTATATGCTAATTTAAGAACTCAAATTGAAAAACTCAATAATATTTCATTCTCTAATGCAGAATGGAACAGATTTCTGATTGAATACTTAGATGCTCCGAATGACGGTATGATTGAAAAAACAAGGAAGATTCAGGAAGACCCCATATATGATTTCAGATTTGATGACGGAGATCTGAAAAATATCAAAATTATAGATAAGAAAAACATTCATAATAATTTTTTACAGGTTACAAATCAAGTAACACAGGAGGGCAAGCACCATAACAGATATGATGTTACAGTATTGGTAAACGGTTTACCTCTCATACATATCGAATTAAAAAAGCGTGGTGTAAATCTGCATGAGGCTTTTAACCAAATCCACAGATATAGCAAGGAAAGTTTTAACAGCGAAAGGTCCCTATATAAATATGTTCAAATATTTGTGATTTCAAACGGTACCTATACAAGATATTTTGCAAATACAAGCGCACAAAATAAAAATAATTATGAATTCACCTGTGAATGGGCAGATGCTAAAAATAAGGTTATTTGCGATTTGGAAGATTTTACGAGGACATTTTTTGAAAAAAGAGTGGCTTTGGAAGTGCTTACAAAGTACTGTGTATTTGATGTAAATAATACACTTTTGATTATGAGACCTTATCAAATAGCGGCGACTGAGCGGATTTTATGGAAGATAAAGTCAAGTTATGAGAACAAAAAAGCAGGAACTGCACAAGCCGGAGGTTATATTTGGCATACAACCGGCTCCGGTAAGACCTTGACTTCTTTTAAGGCGGCAAGACTTGCCTGTGATTTAAGTTTTATTGATAAAGTGTTTTTTGTGGTGGACAGGAAAGACCTTGACTATCAAACCATGAAAGAATACCAAAGATTTCAGGAAGACAGTGTAAACGGAAGCAAGGATACCAAGGAATTAAAAAGAAGCATTGAAAAAAATGATAACAGGATAGTAGTGACAACCATTCAAAAATTAAATGAATTTGTTAAGAAAAATTCGACACATGAAATTTATGATAAACACTGTGTGCTTATATTTGATGAATGTCATCGCTCCCAATTTGGAGATGCACAAAAAAATATAAGAAAAACTTTTAAACAATACTATCAATTCGGATTTACGGGAACGCCCATATTTGCGGAAAACTCTTTAGGAGGAGAAACTACGGCAGGTATATTCGGGGCACAGTTGCACAGTTATGTAATTACGGATGCAATCAGGGACGGTAAGGTTTTGAAATTCAAAGTGGATTACAATAACATTACCCCCAAATTCAAATCTGCCGAAGAAGAAAATGATGAAAAGAAGCTTACTAAGCTTGAGAATAAAATGCTTTTACATCCTGAGCGTATCAGTGAAATAGTCAAACACATCCTAAAAGTATTTGATGCAAAGACACACAGAAATGAGTATTATGATTTGAAAAAACGCAGATTAAACGGTTTTAATGCGATGTTTGCGGTTCAAAGTGTGGAGGCGGCTAAGCTTTATTATGAAGAATTTATGAAACAGCAATCCTTGTTAAAAGAAGAAAAAAGACTGAAAATTGCTACGATTTACAGCTTTGCTGCCAATGAGGAGCAAAGAGCCATAGGTGAGATATCAGAAGAGAATTTTGATGTATCGGCTATGGATATGGCAGCAAAGGAATTCCTTGAGAAAGTAATTGCGGATTACAACGGATATTTTACAACAAATTTTTCAACTAACGGCAATGAGTTTCAAAATTATTATAAGGATTTATCATTAAAGGTTAAAAATAAAGAAGTGGATCTGCTTATAGTTGTCGGAATGTTTTTGACTGGCTTTGATGCTCCTACACTTAATACCTTATTTGTGGATAAGAACCTTAGATATCATGGTCTTATTCAAGCTTTTTCAAGAACGAACCGTATATTAAATAAGGTTAAAACCTTTGGAAATATCGTATGTTTTAGAGATTTGGAAAAGGCAACAAAAGATGCCATCAAAACTTTCGGTGATGAGAACAGCGTAAATATTATTTTGGAAAAAAGCTATGACGAATATATTAACGGCTTTAAGGATGAAGAAAGCGGAAAAGTTATAAAAGGCTATGTGGATATATGTAACGAGATTATAGCTAAATTCCCTGAGCCTACAGAGATTACACTTGAGGCTGATAAAAAAGAATTCGCAAATCTTTTCGGAGAGTTATTAAAAGCAGAAAATATACTTAAAAACTTTGATGAATTTGAAGATTTTGAGCCTATTATTTCCGACAGACAGATGCAGGATATGAGGAGTGTATATGTGGATATCAGAGAAAGCATTGTAAATTCAAGGCAAAATGATGATGCCGGCAAGGAGCAGATTGACTTTTCTGATGTAGAATTTCAGATAGATTTATTAAAAACGGATGAAATAAATCTTGATTACATACTGGCTTTAATTCTTGAAAAATCAAAGGAAAATACGGATATTGAAAGTCTAAAGGTTGAAGTCAGAAGAGTAATAAGGTCAAGTATAGGAACGAGGGCAAAAGAAGAGTTGATTATAGACTTTATTAATAAAACTAAATTATCAAGCTTAAAGAAGACTGATGATATTTTGGATACATTTTATAACTTTGCAAAAAAAGAAAAAGAAAAGAAAATAGACTCTTTGATTGAAAATGAAAAGTTAAAAGAAGAGTCTAAGCGTTTTATAGAAAAAGCTATTTCGAAAGGTTATGTGGAATATGCCGGAGATGAACTTGATAAAATAATTCCTCCGACATCACGCAGACAGGGTGCGAGGGAGAAAAAGAAAGAAAGTGTATTGGAAAATATAAGAAATATCGTAGAAGTTTTTGTAGGTATTTAAACATTTGTAGTTTTTTTACTAAGATGAGAGACCTACTTAAATTGCCCCTCTCTTAAGCTGTGATAGGTTTTTGTATTTTAAGATTTTTGCACAGGTTATATGGCGGCTTTTTACTAAAATGATGCTATATCCCATGCAAAATCTATATTTTACGACAGTCCTTAAGCCCGCTTTTAGTAATAAGAAATCTTAGATTATAAACCCGAAATCCTTGTAGAGTTCATATTTATAGAACCTACAGGGATTTTTATTTTTAAATCCTGTTGACAAATTCTTTGCTTACTGCTAAACTATAAACAAATAGACCGACTGTCAGTCTAAAAAAGGAGATAAGCTTATGAAGAGTAAAAAAGAACAAATTTTAGATATGTCCTTCTCTCTTTTTCTTGAAAAGGGATATGATAACACTTCTATCAGTGATATTTTGAGTAAATTGGATATTGCAAGAGGAACTCTTTATTACCATTTTGAATCTAAAGAGGCAATTATGGATGCAATTATAGAAAGAACGGCAAAAAAGATAGTAGAAGAGGCAAAAGCTATTGTTTTACAAAAGGGCTTATCGGTACACGAAAAGATTTTTTTATTGTTTTATGAGTCCAATATGAATCGCCTTTCCGGAGGAGAGCTTATGATTGATTACCTCAATCAACCTCAGAATGCACTTTTTCATGAGAAGAGCAACAGAGCATTTATTCAAAAAATATCGCCTATATTAGGGGATATTATAAGTGAGGGTGTTAAAGAAGGTATATTTGACAATGCCTTCCCTTATGAGAGTGCGGAGCTTATTTTAGCTATGATCATGGGATTTATGGATGTGCCTTATGAAAATACCGATGCGAATGATCCGGAGCGCCGTATGGAAAGTCTTTTATACAACATGGAGCGTATGCTTGGTGCAAAAGAGGGCAGTTTTGCCAAGTTAAAGGAACTGTCTTTATATGAAAAGCGAGGTGAAAAAGATGAGTAGCGGTTATAAAAAGTTTTTATTATTGTGGGGAGCAAGCCTTATTTCTGCAAGCGGTTCAGGTATGAGCTCTTTTGCACTGGGTATTTTTATGTATCAAAAAACAGGGCTGAGCACTATGACGGGACTGATGATCTTAGCAGGATTTTTGCCGGGGCTTATATTTTCTCCCTTTGCCGGAGCTTTGGCAGATAGGCATGACCGCAGGGTTTTGATGATGATGGGAGACGGGCTGTCAATTATAGGTCTTTTGTGTATTTTATTTTCTTTACAGTTTTTGCAAAAAGAGATGTTGGTTGGAGGAATACTGCTTGGAGCGGCGATAAGCTCAGGATTTTCTTCCTTGGTAGAACCGGCATTTAGGGCTACTATATCAGATTTGCTAAAAAAGGAGGAATATACAAGGGCAAGCGGTATGGTACAGTTGATACCGGCTTCACGCTACCTGCTGTCTCCAGTACTTTCAGGGTTGGTTTTGAGTTTTGCCGGTATTCGTCCGGTTATTATGCTTGATATTTTAACCATACTTATTACCTTACCTATTACTTACATTGTAAGAAGGGAAATGAGAGGAATACCTCGAGGTGAAGGTACTAAACTTGCTGAGGATCTTAGCTTAGGTTTTCATCTTATTTATGATAAAAAGGGACTTTGGCTCTTAGTTATGCTCGGTATTTTAGTTTCATTTTGTCTGGGAACGGTTCAGACTCTTATGATACCTATGCTGTTGCCCTTTGGCGGAGAGTCTTTTGCAGGCTTTGCTACAACTGTTTCAGCCTGTGGAATGTTAGTCGGAGGACTTATTTTAAGCAGATTCAGTATCAAAAAAGACTTTTCACATATTTTACAAGCTTCTTTGCTTGGAATGGGATTTTTTATGGCTGCATTTGCATGGGGGAATAATAAGATTTTGATTTGCGGCTTCGGTTTTTGTCTTTTTATGAGCCTGCCGTTTGCGAATGCGGCTATGGATTATCTGGTAAGGGTCAATGTTTCTTTGGCTCATCAGGGTAAGGCATGGGGGCTGATAAGCCTTATTTCTCAGGCAGGTTATGTACTTGCCTATGCCCTTACAGGAGTAGCGGTTGATTTTATAATAAAGCCGTTTCTTCAAAAAGAGGGCAATGCTGCAAAGTTTGCTCTTAATATACCGGGCAGGGGAGAGGGAAGAGGTGCTGCACTTATGATTATTATTGCTGCTGTTTTTTTGATGTTCATAGCCCTTACACTTCCACGCAAGAGTGAAATCAGAGAATTGGAGGAAGAGAATGTATTGGAAATTGCTTAAAAACGACATAAGCAATAATTGTCTGCAAAGTTTTAATATAGCGTTTTTTATTGTACTGTCGGTTGCTTTTTAGCAGTTGCAGCTCAGCTTGCAATCCGCTTAAATACTTCGGTCAGCACCTTATTCAAAAAAGCAAAGACTCCGCATCTTTTACAGATACATACCAAAGAGATAGATAGGGAAAGAATGGAAGTGTTCGTAGAATCCCACCCTGAGATTGAAATTTATACAGGAAAACTTGTTGATTACCGGGAAATATTTTGGTTTGGAGCGTGGGTGACAGAATTACACAGGGAACTTTGTCTCTGATAGGTGTTCATGGAGTGAATTTTATAAGGAATCCGATTTTTACCTATATTTTTGTTCCTTTTGCAACTCTCTTAGCTGCTGTTTTTGCTACAAGTATTGGAGTAAAGGGAATGAATAAGATGAATATTTCCCGTTTTTTAAAGGAGGAATAAGCAAAATGATTTTACAAGGAAAAAATCTGGAAAAAAGTTATAATAATGCTGTACTGAAAACACAGGTATTAAAGGGTGTAGACATCAAGATAGAGGAGGGAGAATTTGTATCAATTATGGGTAAGTCCGGATCGGGAAAGTCCACGCTTCTAAATATTTTATCCTCCTTGGATGTGGCGGATAAGGGAAGGATAGAATTTGAGGAAAGAGATATCAGCAAGCTTTCCGAAGAAGAAGCTGCAAAACTTCGTAGAAAATCCTTCGGATTTGTATTCCGGCTAAGGAAAATATCAGAATACATACTGTTGTTAAAATAAAAATATATGATGTACCTAAACTTAGAAAGCAAGCGGATACTGTAAAGATTTGATGAAGTTAAAAAGTTGTGTTATAGTTAAATAGATAAGGATGCATTTTAACTGCTGAATGTACCGGAGGTATTGATAAAAAGCCAAGAGAAAGTAAGAAGCTTTAGAGTCTTTCATACAAAACTAAAAGAGGGGTGAGGGGCTGTGGATGAAAAGAAAAAGAACAATAGACTATCTATGTACTGTCTGCTTATTTGGAATGTATTTATATACGGAATTCTAATATTTTTATTTGTGAATTTGTTAAAAAGAAGAATCAGCGGAGTAGCTGATAGTATAGAAGAATCAGTTTTCCTTATACTTATACCCGTATTCCTGATAGTAAATATAAAACCTGTTTTTCTTAATATAAGAAAGCTTTATTTTTCATATCAAAACGATACAGTAGACGAAAAATCGGAATATGAAGCTAAAGCAAATAGATATGCATTTATGAATATGTACCGAAGGCTTAGCATAAGGAGGATATGTCTGGTTTTATCATTGCCGCTTTTGTATCTTGTCATGTTGGCAGTGCTTTTGCCGATTGCAAGTAAAGGAGTGCTTTCATGGAAGTCTGCACTTGAGCTTTTTGATAACCTCTCTATGCAGCTTGCATTTTTACCCTTTGTATTAGTACCCTCATTAATCAGTTTAAGAATATATTTTGCAAGCAGGCATAATATTTATATGCTTATGCAAATTTATGACAGGCTATCGGTGGAGGAACTGGAGAATATTGACAGTATCAAAGAAAAACAGATGGCATATGTATTTACCAAGGAGTTTTTAATCAACTGGGACGGCTGCTTAAATATTGTGCCTCTAAAAGAAATAAAAAGAATAGAGTATGTAGGATATTTTTACTTTCTTATATATGGAACAAGGTTAAGGCTTAGCTGTAACAAAAAATATGTGATATGGTCTTACGGTCCTTCCGAGGCCGAGTGGGTAGAAAGAGGATTTCTTTCACCTAAGCAAAAAGCTGAAAAAAGTATATCTTTTAATATACAGCTGCCTCACTAAATAAAGATTGGAGAAATTAAGAGTTAATGGCTACAAAAGTAAAAGATTATTATGATGTTCCTTACTTAGAAGAACTTGCTGCTAAAATTTCGGCTGTAACGAGTGAGTTTAATGAGAAGATATTTTTTGAACTAACTAAAAGTACAGTAGAGAGTTTAGAATTTAACCAAAGGCAGGAACTTATAGCGAAGGCTTTGTATGAGGCATTTACTGTGGATTATAAGCAGGTACTTATAATTTTTAAAAAGATTTTAGGAAAAGAGTTAAGAGGAAACAGTGGAGCATTTACAGAAGGTTGGTGGCTTTGGCCCTTTGGGAAATATGTTGAGATGTATGGGGATGAATATTTTGAGGAGAGCATAGATTTTAGCAAAGAACTGACCAAGAGATTTACTTCAGAATACTGTATGAGACCTTTGATCAAAAAGTACCCCGAAAAGTCCTTGGAAATACTAAAAGGCTGGAGCAAGGACGAGCATGAGAGGGTCAGAAGGCTTTCGAGTGAATGTTTGAGAATAAGGTTGCCATGGGCAAAGAAACTCTTTACTGCCTTGGAATATTTTGATGAATATTTTGAAATCCTCAGTAATCTAAAGGATGACAAGGACAAGTATATACAAAAAAGCGTAGCAAACAACTTAAATGATTTGTATAAGGAAGATGCGGATAAATTTTATTTTATAATAGATGCTTGGAAGAAGGAAAGCCCGAGTAAAGAGTGCGAATGGATCATAAAACATGGATCAAGGAATGTAAAAACAGATTGCACCGGTACATCGTTCGCAAAATAAGTATACCAAAAATGATGTACCGGACAAAGGTAATGACAAAACTTAGAAAAAGACAAAAGTATGCCTATAAGTTTTGTTATTATTTTTTGCTTAAAAAATAGAAATTATAGATTTTATAATATACTTTTCATACACTACAAGAACTTTTTTACTCTGTAAGAAAAGCAGATTCAAACTATCCTAGTTTTTCAGACTGTTCAGATGAATAGAATGTAATATTACTGTACAATAAACTATGTTATATATAATGAAGCTGAGATAGAGATAAAGGTTATGAAGTTTTTTATGGCTATGCTTCTGATTTTTAATTTTTCTTATTGGAATTAACATAATATAGTAAGCAGTATAATAAAAAATAAAAACATAATTTAAATGCAAACATTGGCTTTAAAGGTTTCAATAAAGGAATAGAAGGTAAAATAGAATATAACTTTAAAATTCTCAATAATTATTTCTAAAAAAGCCTTCCACAAAAATGCTGGAAGGCTTTCTAAAAAAATCATTCAAATTCAACAACTTCTTTTCAGAACCTGCTATTTCAACTTTTTAGTATCAAAATAGTATCACTCAAGAGTTTTTTGCTTGCATAAATCATCAAAATACTACATTTTCAACAGTTTCGTCGCAGTAACATATTTGATTCTGTCATTCAAACTCGATATGTTCATTGATGTTGTTTTATATAAAAAGCGGAAAATCAATGTTTTTATTATTGAATTTAGCCTTATTATCTAATTTATTTCTGTTTATCAGATTTTTTGAAAG
>ERZ772772.2611-NODE-2611-length-10606-cov-10.481945_pt1 | contig 10606 bp, 6 predicted proteins | sample MGYA00511484_ERZ772772 | MGnify/ENA primary metagenome ERZ772772 (study PRJEB29015, sample SAMEA2737913) | human oral metagenome | biome: human oral; feature: human-associated habitat; material: dental | place: China | collected 2088 ... | reverse complement strand
CTCGCGACCTCAACCTTGGCAAGGTTGCGCTCTACCAACTGAGCTATTCCCGCATGCTTTGCAAATCCAGCAAAAGAAGTCGGCATTATAATGCTTGCGAAAATATTGTCAAGCAGTTTGTGCCAAATTTATTGAAATTCTTTCCACGCCAGTTTCAGGTAATAAAACATCGACCAAATGGTCAGCACGGAGGCGATAAACATCAGCAGGTTGCCGGCTTGGTTGAAGTTGATGCCGTGATAATCGGGGAAGTTGAGCAGTAGCGCAAAAATGGCGGCCATTTGTGCGGCAGTTTTGAGTTTGCCGATATAGGCGACGGCGACGCTGTTGCGTTTGCCCATTTGCGCCATCCATTCGCGCAGGGCGGAAATGGTGATTTCGCGTCCGATGATAATCATGGCGTAGATGGCGAGCGTGCGGTCGAGTTTGACCAATAAAATCAGCGACACGGCCACCATGAGTTTGTCGGCGACAGGGTCGAGGAATGCGCCGAAATCGGAGGTTTGCTTCCAATGCCGTGCCAAAAAGCCGTCCAGCCAGTCGGTGATGCCCGCCAATGCGAAAATCAGCGCCGCCGCAATATTGACGTGGGTTTGCGAGATGTAGGTCTGGGGGAGGTAGAAGAAGGCGGTGAAGATGGGGATGAGCAAAATCCGCAACCATGTGAGCAGGATGGGAATATTCCACGGCATAATGTTGTTCCATGCGGGTTGGGTGGGCGATTAGGGGGGCTTTGGTTCGGGCAATTCTAGTGCGTTTTTGTTCAAGCGACAAGATAAGGCATGGCAAAACCACGTTGCTGGGCGGGGAACGTGGTTTTGCCAGGGTGCAGGCTGCTTTTAACGCCGTTTGGTAGGTTGTGCGGGTTTGCTTTGGCCGCTGTTGCCGCGCTGGCTGTTGCGGGCAGGCTGCGCGTTGGGTTTTTCGGCTTGGCGGTCGGCATTGCGCGTGTTGGGCGCGTGATGCTTCTCGGTTTGCTGGTTACGCTGGTTGCCGTTGCGTGCCGTGGGTGTGCCGGCTTTTTCGGTGCGGCTGTTGTTTCGCGCGGTCGGGGTATCCGGTTTTTCGGCACGGCCGTTATGCGCGGGCTGTGCATTGGGTTTGGCATCGCGCTGGTTGCCATGGCGCGCATTCTGTTCGGCAGGTTTGGCTGCGCTGTTGCCGCGAGGCGCGTTGCCGTTTCGGGCAGCCTGCACATTTGCGGCCACATTGCCGCTCACTTTCAGCGTTTGTCCGACGCTCAAACGGTTATTGCGGATTTGGTTGGCGGCAATCAGTTCGTCGGTGCTGATGTTGTAGCGTTTGGCGATGCTGTACACGGTATCGCCTTGCTCGACTTTATACGTTTGCGCGGGGGCGGGGCGGTTGCGCTCGGCAGCGGGTTTTTCTGCCATCCGCGTGCGTTCTGCGGCTGGTTTTTCCGCCGTTCTCACGCGTTCCTGTGGTGCGGGTTTCGGAGCTGCTGCTGTGTTGGCGGTGCGGCGGCGTGTTTCAGTGGCCGTGCGCTCGTGTGTTGAGGCGGCATCGCTTTGGGCAACGGTGGCGCGGACGGTTTCGGCAGCCTGCATTTTGGCTTGTGCGGCTTGCGCGACAACCCATAATTCGTCATCGTCGTCTTGGGTGGCACTGTCTGTATGATTGGCGGCAACGTTTGGTGTTTCGGGCGCTTTGTCGGCGGCCGGTTCGCTCAAAGCAGCCTGCACTTTGGGCGCGCTTTCGGCTGGTTCGGGTGTTTTGGCCGCGGTTTCAGTATCGGCTTGTGCGATGCGGATAGGTGGCTGTTCGACCGGCGCAGGCACGTCGATGTGTTCTGTCGGCGTGTCAGCTGTTTCGGTCAATGTGGTTTGCGCGGTTGGCAAAGGTGCAGGCTGCTTTTCGGCGACTGCGGTATTTGGGGATGGGGTTTCAGGCGCGGGCGATGTCAGGTTCAAAGGCGGGGTAACGATGACGACATCGGCCGCTTGGGGCGGTGCGACAAACGTGTTGGCGGCCAAAGAAGGGCGCGGCGTATGCGCGGCAGCCACGGGCGGCGTCAACACCGGCGCCTGTTCCACAAACGTATCCGGCACGGGGTCGAAATCGGCTTTCACAAACGCGTTCACATTGCCGATGCCCTGCATGGTGTTGCGGTTCACCAAAACGGTGCGGCCGGCGTTCACATAATTGCCCGAAATGCCGTTCAGACGGCGAAATTCGGCGGGGCTGCTGCCGGTTTGGCTGGCCAAATCAGCCACTGAAATGCGCTGCGTAGGCGTGAATACGTCCCAGGAAAGCAGGGTTTTCGGGTCGGATTCACGGTAGTTGGCTTCAAATGTGTTGGCAGCCTGCACGGGCAGGAGCATTTGGCGGTTTTCTTTGGGGATGAAGACCGGTGTTTTGAAGGCGGGGTTCAGCGCTAAAAATTCGCTTTCGGAGATATTGGCCAAATGCGCGGCGGCCATAATGTCCAACGGCGCGCTCACGGTAACGGCGCGGAAATAAGGTTCGTGCTTGATGCTGGGCAGTTGCAGCCCGAACATGTGCGGATTATTGACCAAGTTGCGCACGGCCAGCAGTTTGGGGACGTAGTTGCGCGTTTCGGCCGGCATGTTCAGGTTTTCGTATGTGGGGGCGAGTCCGGCGGCTTGCGCGCGGCGGATGGCGCGGCTCACGTTGCCTTCGCCCCAGTTGTAGGCGGCCAGTGCGAGCGTCCAGTCGCCGAAGAGTCCGTGTAGATATTGCAGATAATTCAATGCGGCATTGGTAGAGGCGGAAATGTCGTGCCGTCCGTCATACATCGGGGTTTGTTCCAAGCCGTAGTGGCGGCCGGTGGCGGGCATGAACTGCCACAAACCCGATGCGCCGACATGGGAACGCGCTTTAGTCACATAAGCGCTTTCGATGAAGGGCAGTAGGGCGATTTCAGCCGGCATGCCGCGGCGCTGCACCTCATTGACAATGTGGTACATATAAGGTGTGCTGCGCGCCAAAGTGCGGTTGAAATAACTGCGGTTGGCCACGAAGCGGCTTTCATGATTGCGCACTAAATTTGCGTTCACTTCGCTCAAGCGGAAGTCTTGGCGCAGGCTTAACCAAATTTCGCCCCCCATTTTCGGTGCATGGGTGGAATAATTGGATTGGTATAAACGCATGATTGCCAAGCCGGTTTGTTTGGGCGACGGAGACGGCGCGGCGGAAGCAGCCTGCACCATGCCGGCGGGCAAAACAAAAAGGCTGCTGACGGCAATTGCAATGGATTTAATGCTTTTCATGTCGGGTATAAACGCTGTGTCAAACGGACAATTCGTAATCGTAAGGGCAAGGGGTGCCGCTGTCAATCTGAAACCTTGGCCGGGCACTGCCTTTCGGCACACGGAAAGTGCAGGCTGCTTTGATTTTGCGTTGGCGCAAATCTCATTCAAAAGCAGCCTGCATTCTTTGCATTTCGATGAGTGTTGTACTAATATAATATTTACGGAGTTTATCGCAAAATTACACGTTGACTCTCAATGACCGATAAGCGTTTTAACCACAACTTGATCAATCTATATAAGGATTAAGGAAAAAAATTATGTTTGCCTTTGCCCAAACCCAAACCAACCCCTTGCGCCAAGCCATTACCGCCGCCTACCGCCGCGACGAGGAGGAAGCCGTTGCCGACATGCTGCAACGCGCGGCGATGAGCGCTGAAGAAAAGCAGGCTGCAGACCAACTGGCGCGCTCGCTGGTGAAAAAAGTGCGTGCCGACCGCAGCAAAGCCAGCGGTGTGGACGCGCTCATGCAGGAATTCACACTGTCCAGCGATGAAGGCGTGGCACTGATGTGTCTGGCCGAAGCCCTGCTGCGTATTCCCGATAAAGAAACGCGCGACAAACTGATTCAGGACAAGCTGGCGGACGGCGACTGGAAACGCCACTTGGGACGCAGCCCATCCATGTTCGTGAACGCCGCCGCATGGGGCTTGCTGATTACCGGCAAACTCACGCAGGACAAACCGAACGAAGAAGCTTTGTCGGGCAGTTTGAGCCGCCTGTTGGGCAAAGGCGGCGCACCGCTGATTCGCGCCGGCGTGGATGCGGCCATGCGTATGCTGGGCAAACAGTTCGTTACCGGCCAAACCATTGAAGAAGCATTAGCCAACGGCAAAGAGCGCGAAAAAATGGGCTACCGCTTCTCATTCGACATGCTGGGCGAAGCGGCCATGACCGAAGCCGACGCGCAACGTTATTTCAACGATTATGTGCAGGCGATTCACGCCATCGGCAAAGATGCCAACGGGGCAGGCGTTTACGAAGGCAACGGCATTTCGGTGAAACTTTCCGCCATTCATCCGCGTTATTCGCGCGCGCAGCACGAACGCGTGATGAAAGAATTGCTGCCGCGTCTGAAAGAACTGTTCCTGCTCGCCAAACAATACAACATCGGCCTGAACATCGACGCCGAAGAAGCCAACCGTTTGGAATTGTCGCTGGATTTGATGGAAGCCTTGGTGTCCGACCCCGATTTGGCGGGCTTCCACGGCATCGGCTTCGTGGTGCAGGCGTATCAAAAACGCTGCCCGTTCGTGATTGATTATCTGGTGGACCTGGCGCGCCGCAACAACCAAAAACTCATGATTCGCCTGGTGAAAGGCGCTTATTGGGACAGCGAAATCAAATGGGCGCAGGTGGACGGCATGAACGGCTATCCTGTGTACACACGCAAAGTGCACACCGACGTTTCCTATTTGGCATGCGCGCGCAAACTGCTGGAAGCACAAGATGCCGTATTCCCGCAATTTGCCACACACAACGCCTACACGCTCGCCTGCATTTACAACTTCGGTAAAGGCAAAGATTTCGAGCACCAATGCCTGCACGGCATGGGCGAAACGCTGTACGACCAAGTGGTAGGCGAACAAAATCTGGGCAGACGCGTGCGCGTGTACGCCCCGGTCGGCACGCACGAAACCCTGCTGGCCTATTTGGTGCGCCGCCTGCTGGAAAACGGTGCGAACTCATCTTTCGTAAACCAAATTGTGGACGAGCATGTGAGCGTTGACGCATTGCTCAAATGCCCGCTGGATGCCGCAGCGGAAACCGGCGGCAAACCCAACGCCATCCTGCCGTTGCCGCGCCACCTTTACGGCGGTGCTCGCCTCAATTCGCAAGGCTTCGATTTGTCGAACGAAACCGTGCTGAACGATTTGCAGGCTGCCATGAACAAAGCGGCGGAAAAAGATTATCAGGCCAAATCCTTGGTAGTCGGTCACATTAAAAACGAAACGGCGCACGAAGTCCGCAATCCCGCCAATCACGACGATGTGGTCGGTCAAGCCGCATTCGTGCAAGCGGCGGAAGTCGATAAAATTGTGGCCAATGCCAAAAAAGCCGAAGCCGAATGGGCGCAAAAGCAGCCTGCACAACGTGCCGAAATCCTGCGCAACATTGCCGATTTGTACGAACGGCACGCACCCGAACTGATGATGCTGGCCGTGCGCGAAGCCGGTAAAACGCTGAACAACGCCATTGCCGAAGTGCGTGAAGCCGTGGATTTCTGCCGCTATTATGCCGACGAATGCGAAACTACCTGCGCCGAACGCCAAGCCTTGGGCACGCTGGTGGCCATCAGCCCTTGGAACTTCCCGCTGGCGATTTTCACCGGCGAAGTGGTGGCCGCATTGGCAGTGGGCAACACCGTGATTGCCAAACCTGCCGAGCAAACTAGCCTGATTGCCCACCGTGCCGTTCAGCTGATGCATGAAGCGGGCGTGCCGGAAGAAGTGTTGCAACTGGTGCTGGGTGCGGGCGATGTGGGCGCTGCCTTGACGAAAAACCTGAACATCAACGGCGTGATTTTCACCGGCTCTACCGAAGTGGCGAAACTCATCAACCAAAGCCTGAGCGCGCGCGAAGATTTGCCCGTGCTGATTGCCGAAACCGGCGGCCAAAACGCCATGATTGTGGACAGCACCGCATTGGCGGAACAAGTCTGCGCCGACGTGCTCAATTCCGCATTCGACAGCGCGGGACAACGCTGCTCCGCATTGCGCATCCTGTGCCTGCAGGAAGACATTGCCGACCATATGGTAACGATGATTAAAGGCGCGATGGACGAATTGCGCGTGGGCAACCCGATGGAACTGACCACCGATGTCGGCCCCGTGATTGACGCGGAAGCACAAGGCAACTTGTTGGCACATATTGAAAAAATGAAAACAGCCGCCAAGTCTTATCACCAAATCAAACTGCCGGAAAACGCCGACAAAGCGACTTTTGTCGCCCCCGTGCTGTTTGAATTGGACAACTTGAACCAGTTGCAGCGCGAAGTGTTCGGCCCCGTGCTGCACGTTGTCCGCTTCCGTGCCGACCAGCTGGGTGAATTAATCAAACAAATCAACAGCAAAGGCTATGCGCTCACGCACGGCATCCACAGCCGCATTAACCGCACCGTGGAATTCGTGCAGGAAAACATTGAAGCGGGTAATGTGTATGTGAACCGCAATATCGTCGGCGCGGTGGTGGGCGTGCAGCCGTTCGGCGGCCACGGCCTTTCCGGCACCGGCCCGAAAGCGGGCGGCCCGTTCTACCTGCAAAAACTGAGCGCAGGCAAAGCATGGACGTTGCCGCAAAACCTGACCAAATTGGGCGCGGCAGATGCAGGCAGCCTGCACATTTTGGAAGGTATGATTCAGCAACTGCCGATATCGCACGAAGAAAAAGTGCGCTTGGGCGGCATTTTGGGCGAGGCACGGATTCACACGCTGAATCAGGCGGTTGCACTGCTGCAAGGCCCGACCGGCGAATGCAACGAGCTGACTTGGCATGCGCCGAAACAGGTTTATCTGGAAGGCGGCAGCCTGCAACAGGCATTGGAAGGCTTTATCCGCATTGCTGCCACCGGCGCGCAAGTGGTGGTGGCGCAAGACCATCCGCTGGCTGCATTGGCCGAGGTCGCCGGCCAGCTGCTGAAAGTGAGCGCATATCCCGAACAGGAAGCCAAAGTGGTGCATTTGGTGAGCTTGGACAAACCGAGCGCAGCACTGAAAACCACGATGGCGAAACGCGACGGTGCGATTTTGCGCGTGATCGATGCCAGCAACGGCGTTGACATCCTGCCGTTGTACGAAGAAATTTCGTGCAGCGTGAACACGACGGCCGCCGGCGGTAACGCCAGCCTGATGGCGGCGGCAGAAGCGTAAACCCGTTGACGGATAAAAAAGCAGCCTGCACTTTGGTTTTGAAGGTGCAGGCTGCTTTTGAACGATGGAGTGGGCGGCAGGGATGCCTGCGTGATTTGATCTATTGATGTATTGGAGGGAAGTACGTATGTTGAACAAAATATTGGCTTTTGTGGTGCTGTCATTGGCATTGCTGATGCAGCCTGCATGGGCGGAATCGCAACAAAGTGACAAGGAGGATGACTCATTTATGCAGGCGCTGCCAACGTTGAATCAGCAACAGAAAATCCAGTTGCTGGACGAATGGGCGCGTGGAGTCAATGAACGCTATCCGTGGGGATGGAAAACAGACGTGCTGCAAGGCGGGCGTGTCAGCCACGAGCTTCCGGAAAAGCCGCAGATAACGTACACATTGCAGATGCAGCCTGCTTTGCGTCCAGTACTGGATAGGAATAGGGAGCGGTTTGTGCAAATAGTGGAAGCGGACGTGGAGCAGGGCGCGTTTTGTTTCCCAGGCAAGATGGTGGAGGCGATGGACCTGCTGGGCGTGCGCCAAGTGCGCCTGCTGTTCCGTCTGGAAAACGAAACAGTATGGGAACAGGTGCGGGATTTGCCCGTGTGCCGTTAAGGTGCAGGCTGCTTTTGAACGATGGAGTGGGCGGTAGGGATGCCTGCATGATTTAAACTATTGATGTATTGGAGGGAAATACGTATGTTGAACAAGATATTGGCCTTTTCGGTGCTGTCGTTGGCATTGCTATTGCAGCCTGCATGGGCGGAAACGCAACAAAGTGACAAGGAGGATGACTCATTTATGCAGGCGCTGTCAACATTAAATCAGCAACAGAGAATCCAGTTGCTGGACGAGATGGTGCGCCAAGTCAACGAACGTTATGCGCAGCTGCCGGAAACGGGTGTCGATAACCTACAAAGCATGCGTTTGAGCCATGATTTTCCGGAAAAGGAGCAGATAACGTACACGGTTCAGTTCCAGCCTGCTTTTCGCACAGTGCTGGATAGGAACAGGGAGCTGTTTGTGCAATTAATGGAAACGAGCATCGAACTGGCCGCACCTTGTTTCTCAAGCAAGACGGTGGAGACCATGAACCGGCTGGGCGTGCATCAAGTGCGCCTGCTGTTCCGCCTGGAAAACGAAACCGTGTGGGAACAGGTGCGGGATTTGCCCGTGTGCCGTTAAGGTGCAGGCTGCTTTCGGATTGCGTTCACAAACCGCGTAAAATCGGCTATAATCCGTGTTTTCGCACAGGCACGTAGCTCAGTTGGTTAGAGCATCACCTTGACATGGTGGGGGTCGTTGGTTCGAATCCAATCGTGCCTACCAAAATACCGAAACGGCAGAAGTTTGAAACTTCTGCTGTTTTTTTGTCGGGCGACGGGTTTAAAGGCGGAAAAGCAGCCTGCACCATCGAAAATAAAGTGCAGGCTGCTTTTTGCCGTTTCGGATGAAGCGAAACCTTATTTCAGCAATTTTTTAAAGAAGCCGATGCGCGACACCAGCAACCAGTCCAGCAGCGCCACCAGCACAATGGCCGCTGCCGCCGTCGGGAAAATCAGCGCCACGACAAACAGGCCGACAGCCGCCGCCGTCCATTGCGGCAGGGTTTTGCCTTGCGCGGGCGGACACAGGGCAGAGCCGCTCGGGCGGCGTTTCCACCACATCACATAACCGCTGATGCACAGGAAAATCACCAGCAGGCAGAACACCACGTTCAGCGCAATGCTCCAAACGCCCATCGTGCCCATGTGGAAGGCAATGCTTGCCGCCATGAATTTGCCGAACCAGTTGTAGTCGTCAAATTTGATGTCGGCCAGCACTTTGCCGGAATATTGGTCGATGTGCATGGTGCGGTCGGCCGTGGGGCTCGGGCTGTCGTAGCTCATCGAGTCGCGGTTAATCGTCCAAACGCCTTTTTCGCCTTTGGGGAAATAGATTTGGTAGCGGTCGGTAAAGCCTTTTTCGCGGGCAAAACGGTCAATCGTTTCAAAAGTGAGCGGTTCGCCGGCTTTGATGCCGTCTTCGCCCAAAGTCGTGCCGGAAATGGGCATCGGAGTAAGTTCCAGCGCCCAAGGGATGTCTTTGGTTTTGCCGTCGTTCAAATTGCCGTGCGTGGGAACGGTGGATTCAGGATTCGGCGCAACGCCCCATTTGCCGGCCGGGAACTGCGACCATGACTGCACCATTTTGCCGCCCCAAATGCCGGCCCAAGCCATGCCGGAAATACAGAACACCAGCAGCATCAGCGAAACGTAAGTGCCGAACATGCCGTGCAGGCTGCGCCACAGCGAGCGGCCTTCTTTTGTCCTGCCGGGCAGCAGCATTTTCACCACGCTGCGGCGGCGCGTCGTCCACCAGAGATACCAGCCGGTCAGCACCATCAGCACGGTCAGCGCGGCGGCGGTTTCCAAAAGATAATCGCCCGCCGTGCCCATCAGCATATCGCCGTGGATTTCATCCATCAGATGATAGATGCCTTGCCTGCGCGGATAGGTTTTCACTACTTCGGCGGTGTATGGGTTCACGGCGACCATGGTGGCTTTGCCTTCGGCGTTGTCCACGCGGAAAATCGCCGCCATATTCGGTGCGCGCGGCACGAAATATTGAATCACTTTGCCGTTTTGCGCGTCCACCTTGTTCAAAGCAGCCTGCGCCTGTTGCGACAGCGGTTGCACCTGTGCCGCGGGGGCAACGGACACATATTCGCCGTCCCGCCCTTCGATATTGGCAAAGAGAAGCATGCCCAAGCCCGTGATGGCCAAGACCATCAGCAGCGGCGCAACGAAAATGCCCGCATAAAAATGCCACCGCCAGATAGTGAAATAACGCTGGCTGGCGGTGTTGCCCGTTGTTGTGGTTGTGTTCTCCGACATATTTTGTCCTTTGTTGTGTTGTTGAAAAACAATGCAGTTTACCAAAATTTTCGGAGCTGTTCACAAATTAAGTCTGAATGCAAGCGGTTTAACATGAAAATTTGTCCTTTCAGCGTGAAAATCTTTAATCAAACATTGTGCCGTATATCCCCATTCAAAGCAGCCTGCACCATCAAAAACAAAGTGCAGGCTGCTTTTTACCGAAACCGCGCGTTCTGGCCGTCTTTGTGTTAAAATCCGTTAAATTTCATACCGAATTAAGGCAAAGCAATATGTTTGCATTCAAATCACTGCTCGAAATGCCGCGTGCGGAGGCGCTTGCCGTCGTCATCGCGCTCATCGGTGCCATGGGCTACACCATCATCTCGCTGGAATGGCTGCCGCACATGTCCATCATCGCCGCCATCACCGTACTCATTCTTTACGGCCTCGCGCGCGGCTTGAAATATAACGACATGCAAAAAGGCATGGTCGGCGCGGTGGGGCAGGGCATGGGCGCGATTTACCTGTTTTTCTTCATCGGGCTGATGGTCAGCGCGCTGATGATGAGCGGCGCAATTCCGACGCTGATGTATTACG
>ERZ772772.2610-NODE-2610-length-10608-cov-4.859756_pt1 | contig 10608 bp, 8 predicted proteins | sample MGYA00511484_ERZ772772 | MGnify/ENA primary metagenome ERZ772772 (study PRJEB29015, sample SAMEA2737913) | human oral metagenome | biome: human oral; feature: human-associated habitat; material: dental | place: China | collected 2088 ... | reverse complement strand
GATGTTGTACGGCAGGAGACTGAGCAGTCCGAGCGTCGCCGACCAGAGATAGACCGTCGCGCCGCATTTCCATATCGTCACCTCGGCGAAATGCGGGATGCAGAGCCATGCGAGCGCAAAGGCGGCAGCAAAAAGCCCCGGCGCCTGCCAAAAGGACGTGCTGCGCCGCGCGTGCATCGCGAGGAGCACGACGAGCAGCAGGAATACGAACGCGTTTGCAGCATCGAAAGGCACCTTGCCGGCGAGCAGCAGCGTGTCGAGGAAAAAGAAGGTCACCATGCGCCCGCCGTGCTCGAAATAGTGGCGCAGGAGCGAGTCGAATACATCGGCAAATGTGGTGATGTGAACGCCCGTGTGCCAGATCATCGAATAGTCGTAGTCGTCGCGGTGGATGGGCATAAAGTGATTGAGCGCAAGCATAAAGGCGAAGATTACGCCTGCGGCAAGCACGGTCTGTACGATGTTGTTTTTTTCGGTTCCCTCTGTTTTTTGTGCGTTCATTCCCCTGTTTCCCTGCACCGCTTTACCTCCCTGCGCAGTTTGCTGTAGTCGAATTTCTCCCCGTCGCGCTCGTCGATCAGATAGGTCGGGCGCTGTTTGCTCTCCGTAAAGACGCGCCCGAGGTACTCGCCGATGATGCCGAGCGAGAGGAGCTGCACCCCGCCGAGGAAGAGCAGCACCGTCATGAGAGTCGGATAGCCCGCCACGGGGTCGCCGTAGAGCAGGGCGTCCACGAGAACGACCAGCATGTAGCCGATGGCGAGCGCCGAGACGATGAGTCCGAGCACCGTCGTCAGGCGCAGCGGCGCCGTTGTAAAGGACGTGATGCCCTCGATCGCAAGCGAGAGGAGCGCGGGGTAACTCCACGTCGTCGTGCCTGCCGCGCGTGGCTGCACGTGGAATGGAATCTCCTTCTTTTTGAAACCCACCCAGGTGAAGAGACCCTTCGTAAAGCGCTGATTCTCGCGCAGGAGGCGCAGCGCCGCGACGCAGCGGTGATCGAGCAGACGGAAATCGCCCACGTCACGCTGCAAGGTGAAGCGGCTGACCGCCTGCATCGAGCGGTAGAAGAGATTTGCCATTGTGCGCTTGAGGAAGGTCTCGTCCGTGCGATCCGTCCGCTTGCCGCAGACATCGTCGTAGCCTGCGCGCCACAGTGCGACCATCTCCGGAATGAGGGCGGGCGGGTGCTGCAGGTCGGCGTCCATGAGGATGACGGCATCGCCGTCCGCGTAGTCGAGTCCCGCCATCATCGCGGGCTCCTTGCCGAAATTGCGCGTGAAGCTGATGTAGCGGACGTTCGTGTGCGCCTCGGCGAGCGTGCGGATGGCGGCGAGTGTATTGTCGCGACTGCCGTCGTCGATAAAGAGGTAGGTGAATGCCGCGTCCGCAATCCCTGCGGTCGCCGCCTCCACCTCCGTATAGAAGTGCTCCACTACCTCTGCTTCGTTGTAGCAAGGCACAATGATCGTGATCTTGTTCATAGTTCTTCCTTAATATACCCGTGGGTACGCCTCGCAAACGCTTAGACGTATCCCACGGATGAATCCGCAAACGTCCTGAAATTCGTGATCTCCGCGCCCGCTGCTGCGAGTGCATCACGCACGGTGGGGGCGCAGACGGCGGCAAACTCCGCCTCGAAGTCATGATTCCAGAGGCAGTCGCGGATGAGCACGGCATTGTCCGTGCCGGGGTGGAGCATGACCTCGGTCACGCCTTCCCTCAGTCCTGCTGCGATCTCTGTGAGCGCCTCTGTATCGACCGCCGCGCCTGCGACAATGCCCGCGAAGTGATTGGGGACGTGGATGCCACGAGCCTTTGCCTTTGCAGCGGCGCGGTGTGCGAGGACGGAGAGCCCCGCGCGCCCGATGAGCTGCCCGATGCCGCCGAAGTCCCCTGCAAAGAGGGGCGCGCGCGGGGCGCGCATGGCGGGGATCTGCGCCTCCTTGCACAGATCGAGCGCGATATCGATAACGCCCGGCAGGACGTGCATATGCTGATGGCTGTCCGCATGCGTCGGGTGAATGCCCGCCGCCTCGACGCGCCGCAGCTGTGCCGCGAGCTCCGCGCGTACCTCGCTCAGATTGACCGCACCGCGCAGGACGCGCACGGTCAGCGCAGTGTGATCATCGACGAAGACGCCCGCCTCCGTGACGAGCGTGGGAATCTCGGCGGGCGGCAGGACGGGATTGCCGTTGACGAGCGTCAGATGGATGCCGACACCGAGTTCGGGTGTCCGCCGCGCGAGCGCTGCCGCATCGTCAAATGCCGCGCCGCCGGGCATGATGGTTGCAGAGCGCAGGATGCCGTCGTGTATGCCGCGCTCCACGGCGCGGTTGATGAGCGTGTGCCGACCGAAATCGTCGGCGTTCAGAATGATTTGCTTCAAGTCGTCGTCCTCATGTCATTTATATGGGAGGCATGTTTTCCACTGATGTCCCACGCAAACGCTTAGGGAAATCAGCATACAAACACGCGGATTTCCATATCATACCTCATTTTGTTAATATTTTCGACAAAAAACCTGAAATTACCTTTTCTACATAGGTCTTTTGTAGTAAAATAATCTAGATTAACTATAGAGTGAAAAGGAGCTTTCCATGGTCGTTGAAATCATCAGCGTGGGCACGGAGTTGCTCATGGGTAGCATTGTGAACACGAATGCGCAGCATATCGCGCGCCATCTTGCACATATGGGGCTGGACGCCTACTATCAGACCGTTGTCGGCGACAACCCCGAGCGCCTGCGCGCCGCGCTCGATATTGCCTACACGCGCGCGGACTGCGTTATCACGACGGGCGGGCTTGGCCCGACGAAGGATGACCTGACGAAAGAGATGCTGATCTCCTATTTCGGTGCTGCGCCTGTGGAGGATGCGGAGGCGCTCCGCCGCCTCGAGGCGCGTGCAGCAAAGCGCGGCATCGCACTCACGGAGAGTATGCGCAAACAGGCGACTGTGCCCTCGGGCGCGATCGTGCTGCAGAACGATCACGGCACGGCACCCGGCGTCATCATCGAGAAGGATGGCCGCGCGTGCATCATGCTCCCCGGTCCGCCGAAGGAGATGAAGCCGATGTTCGATACGGCGTGCAAGGTCTTTTTGCGCGGTAAGAGCGATAAGGTTTTTGTTTCTATGAATATCAAGCTCTATTCGATGGCGGAGAAGGGGCTGCCCGTCGGCGAGTCGCCCGTCGCCGACCGCCTTGGCACACTCGTCGATGGGGAGAATCCCTCCGTTGCGACGTATGCGAAGGAGGACGGCTGTCTCGTGCGCGTCACGGCGGCAGCACCGACACGCGCAGAGGCGCAGGAACTCCTTGCGCCAACCCTTGCCGCCGCGCGGGAGGCAATCGGGGAAGAGTATATCAAACATGTGGAAGAGGACTAAATGCGACTTGGGATATTCGGGCGGAGCGTGGGGATGCTCCTTGCTGCCTGCACCATGCTCACAATCCTGCCCGCGGAGGCGGCTGTAAAAAATCTGCCGCGTCACACGGCACAGGCGAGAGGGGAGGCGGAGCGCGCCATGCAGGAAATCACGGAGCAGGTGGAGCGTGAGCACGCGCAGACGGTGTCCCAAGAGGAGCGCATATCGTCTGTACTTCTGCATTGGCAGCCCTATCCTGCGGCGGTACGTTACGCGGTGCAGCTTACGGAGAGCATGCCGGACGGTACAATGCGGGTGCGGGAGACGATGGATCGTGTCTATACGACGGGGCTGCATCTGCCGCTTGCGGGATATGGAACGGTCGATCATCTCTATTGGAGCGTGCGGCCGCTCGACTACGACGGAGCCCCGCTCACCGCGTGGTCGGTGCCGCGCCCCGTACGCGGAGAGAAAGCGGATCCCACGGCGCCCGTGCTGACAACGGAGTATGCAGATATGGCGTATGCGCCGCTTTACCCCGTCTACTCATGGATCCCGCTTGCGGGGCAGACCGTGCACGAGGTCGAGGTCTACCGCCGTGAGGGCACGTATGACCGCTATATCCATACACTGCGCGCGGGCGAGTACGATGTCTATGACGATGAGCCGTTTACCGTACCGGGCACCTACGTCTATCATGTGCGTGCCGTGACGGCGGCGGGCAAGCCGCTGTCGAACTGGTCGAACTACGGCACGTTTACCGTAGCTGACCGTACACCGATCGCGGCGCTCGGGGACAGCATCACCCACGGCGGCGGGGCAATCACCGTACCGCCCTCGTATCGGCTCTACGATTGGGAAACGTACTGCGCCGTTCCCATCAAAAATCTCGGGCACAGCGGTGACACGACGGCGGAACTGCTCGCGCGCTTTGAGCGCGACGTGCTGCCCTTTTCCCCGCGCGTCCTCCTCATCATGGGCGGCGTCAACGACTTCCGCAGCGGCATTTTCGGCGCGGAGAGCGTGCGCAACCTTGCCGCCCTGCGCGACAAATGCAGAACGTACGGCATCACGCCGATCTTTTTGACGGTGACGCCCATCCGCCCCGCGATGATGACCGCGCGCATGACCATCACAACGCCGCCGGCCGACTGGTGGGCGCATCGTGACTACATCAACCACTGGGTTGTGCAGCAGGAGTACAGCCTCGACGTTTCGACCGTGCTCTCGGATGAGAACGGAGAGCTCGAGGCGGGGTATACGACCGACGGGCTGCACCCCGATCTCGCAGGTAAGAAATACATCGGCGAGCGTGTGGATGCCTATCTGCGCACGCATTTCGCCTACGCCTCGGGCGAGGCGGCAAAGCGCGTGCAGAAGTGAAAAGTTTCATACACGGACACTATAACAGAGGAGGAGAATCCATGACACGCAGTCTGCGCCTTGTCGTTGTCGTGCTCGTGATTGCCGCGCTGATCGGCGGCGCATACACGGGCTACTGCCGGTATCGCGACCGCACACCCGAGGCGGCACTCATGCAGATCGCGCGCGCGGTGACGACCGAGGATCGGAAGCTCTTTGATGAATACGTCGATGAGGATGCTGTGCTCACCGCGATGCACGAGGACGCGAGCGCGCTCCTCGCGGACAACATCGCGGCACTCCACGAGCGGCACCCGTACGACTGGTTCTTCCGTCACGATACCGCATTTATGCGCAGCTATATGGCGGAGCACCGTGCGGAGTACATCGGTACGGCACGCATGGCACTGGACTACTACTTCGACGCAGAGCGCGTGCCCGTGACGAAGGAGGAGGGGAATGCACGCTGGGGGTCCGATGAGATGCGTGCATTTGCCGCGCACTATACGGCAAGCATGGGGTCCGCCGTGACCGAGGGCGACCGCGCGCACGCTATCTGCATTGTGCGCGGCGATGAGAGTGACTACGGTCGGCTCCTGCCGGAGGCGTCCGTCACGATGGAGCTCGCGCGTCAGACGGACGGGCGCTGGAAGCTCGTGCGCATCTCCACCGATACTGCGCGCACGAACGGCTTCTATGCCATTGTCGACGCGGCGGAGCGGTATTGGGAACTGCAAGGTTGGGACTAGGGAATCGCTGATAAAATAGACCTTCCGATTGGCGTAGGTTTTTCATCCGATTGAGGAGGCAAACCCTCTGCATAGGTTCTGTTGTGCGTCCGATTTATTTCCTTGGCAGGACAATGGGGATTTCATTCAACGAAAAAGGAGAGCAGCGCATGAAGTACGAACTGACGAAAGAGTATTTGACCGGCATTGAAATGATTGACGAAGAGCATGGAAGGCTCTTCGAGATTGCGAATGAGTGCTATGATCTCGTGATGGACGATACGGCGATCGACCGCTTTGACAACATCGTGGCGCTCCTCGAGGAGCTGCGCACGTATGCGGCGACACATTTTGCCCACGAGGAAGAGTACATGGAGCGCATTCAGTATGAGCGGCGCTTCAGCGAGCGCTATCAGCATCTGCGTTTCATCCAGAAACTCAGCGAGATCAATCTGGATGAGATCGATGAGAACCAGCAGGAATATCTGCGCGGCATTCTTGACTTCCTTGCGCGCTGGCTCTATGGTCACATCAAGGTCATGGACTGCCGCATTCCGAAGGAAGAGGTCGCGGCGCAATCGGAGAAGCCGGAGAAGAAGACGAAAAAACCCGACAAGGTGACGAAGGGCAAGCAGGAGACGAAAGTCAAGAAGAGCAAGAAAAAATAGGAGAAGAAGCATGTGCCCGGTCCAATGAGGGCTGTATTGACGGAGGCAGCGGCGCTGGAAAGCGAGAAAGATGCACCATGAAATACGTGTTTACCGATGATTATCTGACGGGGATCGCGTCTGTAGACGCGCAGCACAGCAAGCTCTTCGATCTGACGAACGAGTGCTATGAGCTCGTGATGGAGAGTGCGGCGGACGATAAGTACGACAAGATCGTTGCGATCTTGGAGGAGCTCGCTGACTATGCCGCCACGCATTTTGCACACGAAGAGGCGTATGCGGAGCGTGTGGGCGATCCGCATCGGTTCAGCCATCGTGCACTGCACTTGCGCTTTATGAAGAAGGTTGGTGAGATCGATCTTGAGAAGGTCGATGAGAACCAGCAGGAATATCTGCTGAACATCCTCGACTTTCTCGCGCGCTGGCTCTTCGATCACATCAAGGGGCGGGATTGCAAACTGCCGCACCCAAACGCCGTACAGTAGGCGCACAAAAACACCCCGCAATGAGCAGTTGCGGGGTGTTTTTGCTGTGTATTATATTTTAGGAGAGCTCTGGAAACCATATCCGTTTCGCGGGTTATGGTCTCAAACGAAAGCCTGTAGATAATATAGCATACAAGAGAATGAAATTCAATAGCATAGAAGGAAAAAGATAATATATAAATTTTATATCGCTGAAATAAAAAAATGTTATTTTTGCATAAAAAATGAAAAAATAGGAGAAAAGAACTATGTTCAAGGCAGATGTTTTTTCCTATAATAAATATGGGACAAAGGAAATGTCTCAAGATCGGTCGTGTGCAGCTGCACATGATCAAAAATACTCATAAGGAAATGAGGTGGCTGTAATGGCAGTCATATCACTTGCATCGGTGCTGGACAATCCGGCAAGACGGATCCCGGTCAATGCAATGGTGCGTGCGGCGGCGGCATATCCCGCGAAGGACGACGAGCTCCTTGAGGGAATGCGTGCACAGCGGCTCGCCTATCGCGAGGAGATCAGGCAGTTGCACCGCATGGACAGTGAAGCGTACGAGGTTGACATCCGGGCACTTGCACGTTCGCTGCGCACGTTGGAAGAGGATATCCACGTGGACGCAACGCGTGAGTTGTTTGGAGATCCGTACGTGGTCGAGCTGCAGGGCATGCGTCCTGCGACCGATGCCGAAGCGGCATCGGCGTAGTCCTTCTCATTCGGAGGGAATCGATCTGGAAAATTGCATAGAACTGCAAGCAAAAACCGCAGGAATCTGAGTCGGTGTAATATCCGATCAAATTCTTGCGGTTTTTTGTGTGAAATGATGTGGAGAGAATGCATTGCGATTCTCTCCGCTGTGCACGCGATCCCATGTGAAACGCTGTCTTCGCGAGAGCACGCACCACAGAAGCGGTCAGCGTTTGATCTGCTCCAGGATGAACGGATCCTTGATCTTGCCGTCCTCTGCAAAGAGGATGATCTTCGACACGATCTCCGCCGTCTTCGGATCCTCGTCGAGGAACGGCAGGAAGAGCCGCCCGCGATGCTGGCTGTGGACGGGCAGCACGTTTATCATCGCGCCCGCCTTCTGCTGCACGACACCGCTGCCGAGGTGGACGGTGTAGTCGCCGCGCTTGCCGTGGATGTGTGCGTGCGAACCTTCGAGCCGTACGTTCGTGAGATGAAAGAGTGGGAGGCTGTACTGCACGATGGCGCGGCGCATCTCGACGGTCGAGTGGCTTGCCTCGGGATCGACGCCGCCGACGTGCGCGACGGAGACGACGAGATCGACATCGCGCATGACCTCGGTAAAGATAAGGTCGGGCACATCATCAATGGGCAGTTTCTTGAATGTCTTGCGGTCGAAGAAGTCCACCCATTCGAGCGTGGGCGCCTCGATGTCGGCGGGGGAAAACCAGTCGGCAAGGGCGTAGATGCGCGCGATGATGTTCGCCTTGTAGTAGACACGCTGCAATCCCTCCTCGCCATCGACGACCCAGCGGCGCGTCTTGAGGAGCGCGACGGTCTTTGCGGGCTGGATTTGATGCCCCGCATAGCGACGGCTCGTCTCCTTGCCGTGCTCGTCCGCCGTCTTGACATACAGTTCGCGGAACACCTGCTTGAACGGCTGCTGGATGCCCTTTTCAAAGAGATACTTCTGATATGCCGCCCATGTGCCGCTCTCATAGAGATCGAGCGCGTGGGCGATTTTCAGCTCCGCGTCGCCCGCGACCTTGGTGCGCGTGCCGTCGGGGGCAACGAGTGCACCGTCCTCGTAAAAGCCGAGCGCCGTGTCCGATTTGAAGACGAGTACACGCAAGAGAGGAGCGATGACGGGGTTGTGCTCCATGACGTTTGCGATCTCGCGGGCGAGGAGCGGCGTGCCGTCCTCCATCATCTCTTCGAGCATCTTCCGCGCACGGCGGTACTGCTCCCGCAGGTTCTTCTCCGCTTCCTTCAGCTCGAGAACGTCGGCGTTCTTTTTGAGCTTTGCGGGGATGGATTTCAGCGGTTTTCCGCCCTTGGTGCAGGAGAGGGAGACGGCGCCGTCCTCTGCGACGGAGAGCCACAGCTCGACCCCATCGACCTCCTTCGGGGTGAAATGGGCGGCGTGCGCCTTGATGAGTTCCGTCTCCGCCGTCCACACGAGGCGCGTCACATCGTCAAAACCGCAGGCACGCGCGAGGTTCGAGAGGGCGATCTCGACCGCCTTGCTCTCGCTCGCGCGCCGCTGTGCACCGAACTGACGGCTCTCCTTGAGGAAGTTTTGCAGGAATGCGTAGCGTGCGAGCATGTCCTTCTCGCGTGCGCGTTTCAGCGGGATCAGCCCGCAGCACAGGACGAGATCCTTGTTGCGCTTTGCCGCGATTTCCTTCTCCACGTCCGCAAGTTTCATCACGCCGCGCACGGCATCGGCGAATTTGCGCGCCCGCGCATGCTTCGCGCCGTCGGAGATGTATTTCGCACTCTCGTAGAGGAGGTCGAAATGCGCCTTGCCGAGTTCTTTGTATGCTGCGTTGAACCAGTCGATGTCGAACGCGCCCTCCTTCAGATCCTCGATGGGGATGGGCGTGTACTTGGCGATCATGCTCTCGCGATCCTTCGGGATGTCGCTCATGTGCGCTTGGAAGTAATAGCAGCCGCTCGCCATGCCGCGCCAGCCGAGGTGCGCCTCGATGAGCGGAATCCACTGCGGCGCGTACATTGCAACTTCGACAAGACGCTGCTCCGTGATGCCCGTCCCTGCAAGCGCCGCCTTCAGGTCTGCCGCCGTCTCGTCCGCACGCGGATACGAGACTTTCAGCAAATGACTCAGCGTCGATGCCTTTGCCTCGTTCGTCCCGTAGTACCAGCTGCCACGGTCGAGTTTCAGCGCACCGAGCGCCTGTAGGATGCGCACGAGCGTCGGGATGCCCTCGACGCGGAGGATGCTGCGCACGGCGGCGGAGTGGCGTGCGGGCGTGTCGCCGCGCCGTAGTTCTGCCGTGACGATGCAGTCGATGACCCGCTGCCCCTCCTCCTTGACAAAGGCGAGCACGTCCTCTGTCTGCGCCCCTCTAAATTCGGGATCACTTGGGTTTGGCAGTTTGCCGCTGCGATAGCGTTCGAGTACCTGCACGCGATTCGTTTCCACTGCTTTTTGTTTGCGTGCAGCATCCTCGCTCATCCCGTCCGCCTGCGTGCCGAGGAGCATCTTGTAGAATGCGTCCTTCTCCACCATGCCGAGGATCTGCGCCTGTGCGTGCTCGATCATGCCGACAAGCCCCGCCTCCGGCTCCTGCTCCGTACGGAGAAGATGCGCCTCGGTGCGCTCCGTCATGCGCAGCCGCAGGGCGTAGGACTGGGTGAACTCCGCCGCACCCTGATAGAGCCGCGCACCGTGCAGAGCGGTCTGCATGAGCGCAGTATGGTGCATGATCTGGCGCGTGTTCCCTGTGCGCCACTGATTCTTGTACTCCACGAGAAAGAGGTTTTCGTCAAAGCAGTCGTAGGCGCGGCTCATCAGCAGCAGCCCTGCGGCGAAGACGAACGGACGGTTCTCCTCCGCATATGTCTCATAGAGCACGCGGATGACATTTTTCCCCGTCTGTCGTCCGACGTAACCCTCGCCGAAGTAACTCAGCTTCTGCGCGGCAAGGGCGGCGGGGAACGCTGTCCAGTCCCGCTCTGCAATGCGCGTCAGACCCTCGGCGAAGAATTCGTCCTCCGCCTTCGGCATACGGAGCGCGATGGCGAGCTGATAGAGCGTGGGGAAGTCCACAATTTCCTGCCGGTAGAACTCCTCCCAGACCTCAGCAAGCGGAAAGTATTTGATATGATCGGGCGCGTCTTTTGCGTGCTCTGCGTCTGCCCGTTCGTAATAGCCCGCCGAAAGCGTCGTCTCCTCTCTGCCGATCCAGCGAGCCTTGTACTCGTAGTCCTCGTGTTTCGTATAGAGTGCGTTCAGTTTCGTGACGATGGCAAGCAGTTCCTCGTCCGTGCGCGGAAATATGTCTTTGAGCG
>ERZ772772.2605-NODE-2605-length-10620-cov-3.893706_pt1 | contig 10620 bp, 9 predicted proteins | sample MGYA00511484_ERZ772772 | MGnify/ENA primary metagenome ERZ772772 (study PRJEB29015, sample SAMEA2737913) | human oral metagenome | biome: human oral; feature: human-associated habitat; material: dental | place: China | collected 2088 ... | reverse complement strand
AACGACAACCTCATGGAGCTGCTGATTCTCACGGATGCGTGCAAGCGTGCATCTGCACACAGCATTACGGCGGTTGTTCCGTACTATGCCTATGCGCGTCAGGATCGTAAGACACGCGGGCGTGAGCCGATCTCTGCAAAACTCGTCGCAAATCTCATGACGACGGCGGGCGTGACGCGCGTTGTTACGGTCGACCTCCATGCGGGGCAGATTCAGGGGTTCTTCGATATTCCTGTGGATCATCTCGGTGCTGCACCTGTGCTTGCGAGCTATTTCCGTGAGCAGGAGATCGAGGATCTGGTCGTCGTTTCGCCGGATCTCGGCGGTGTCACACGCGCACGTATCATGGCGGACTTCCTCCACGCACCGATTGCGATTATTGAGAAACGCCGTCCCTGCCCGGGCTGTGCGGAGGTCATGAACCTCATTGGTGAAGTTGAGGGCAAGACTGCGCTTCTCATCGATGATATCGTCGATACGGCAGGGTCACTTTGCGAGGGGGCAAAGGCACTTCATGAGCGCGGGGCAAAGCGTGTGCTTGCGGCATGTTCGCACGCGATTCTCAGTGATCCCGCAACCGAGCGGATCAATGCCTCCGTCATCGACCAGCTTGTCATTACCGACTCCATTCCGATTCCCCCTGAGAAGCAGTCCGATAAACTCGTCACACTCTCTCTCGCACAGTCTCTTGCAGATGTGATTGTGCGCATCCAAAGCCATCGTTCGGTGAGCCTGCTCTTTAACCATCGTTGAGTAGGCTCTCCGCTGACAGAGAAAGGGGCGTCTCGTGTGCGCCTCTTTTTTTCATATCACTTAGGAGGATCTATGCACGTCATTATCATCGGTTCCGGTCCTGCGGGTGTCTCCGCTGCGCTTTATGCGCGGCGCGGAGGGGCCGATGTGACGGTCATTTCCAAGGGCGGGGGCGGTCTCGCCAGAGCCGAACGCGTCGAAAACTACTACGGTTTTGATGAACCCGTCACGGGGGCGGAGCTCGAGCGGCGCGGAATTGCAGGGGCAAAGCGGCTCGGCGTTGTGTTTGAGACAGACGAGGTGATGGCGGTCGTACCGACCGACGGCGGCGGCTTTTGTATCGAAGGGGTACAGAAAAACTATGCGGGCGATGCGGTCATCCTGGCGGCGGGCGCACCGCGCAGAACCATATCTGTTCCGGGGCTCAGGGAGTTCACGGGACGCGGGGTGAGCTCCTGTGCGATCTGTGACGCATTTTTCTACCGCGGGAAAAAGGTTGCCGTTATCGGTGCGGGAGACTATGCCCTGCACGAGGCGGAGATTCTGCGGCCGCATACAGCGCAAGTTTCCATCTTGACGCATGGGGCGGAGATCTCCGCCGTGTTTCCGAACGATGTTGTGGTGCACACGGGCAAAATTGCACGGATCGAGGGCGATCGCCGCGTACAGCGGATCGTCTTTGCCGATGAATCGCAGATGGATGCCGATGGTGTCTTTTTGGCGGTTGGAACACCGGGCAGCTCGGAACTGGCACGGAAGCTCGGCGTACTGCTCGACGACGGCAAGGTCGCTGTGGGGGCTCAGATGGAGACCAACGTCCCAGGCATCTATGCCGCAGGGGATTGCACGGGAGGCCTGCTGCAGATTGCCAAGGCCGTATACGAGGGGGCTGTGGCAGGGCTTGCAGCAGTCGAATCTCTGCGCCAACAATAAAAGGGACAGACAGAGAGAAGGGGGGCGGTCATGTTGGCATATCGTTCGGACGGCTGTCATTTTCGGGAGTATATTGAGCAGTTTGACCTGTGGAGTCCGCTGACACTTGAACAGCGCGATGCTTTGCTGTCGCATACGCGTTTTATGCGCTATGAAAAAGGGACATCCGTTTACCGTGGTCCGCTTGCGCAGGCGGGAACGCTTCACATTATCTCAGGCTCTCTGCGTGTCTACATCCTCTCGGAGGAGGGGCGCGAGTTTACCCTGTATTTCCTGCGTGACGGCGATCTCTCATTTCTGGCAAGCACTGCAGCACTCGGAACAATTTCCTGTGACATTGCGATCGTGGCGGCAAAGAATACGGAGCTTTTTATCTCCGATACGGAGGTTGTGCGCAATATTCTCGATACGAATGTAGAAGTGCGTGCCGCTGTGTATGAGCGTATGGTTGTGCGCCTTTCGGAGCTGCTGTGGAAGGCACAGCAGATGCTCTTCACCTCGGCGGATCGGCGGCTGGCGAAATTCCTGCTCACGGAGTCCGCACGTACGAAGGAGGATGAGATCCATCTGACCCACGAGGAGATCGCGCAGTATCTTGGCACGGCACGCGAGGTTGTCAGCCGCCTCATCCGCGACTTCAGTCAGGAGGGGCTGGTGAGGACCTCACGCGGACGCATTCACATACTGGATCGGGCGGCACTTCAGGAGCGTGTGGTTCCTTAATATAGGAGGAGTCTATGCTGATTTATGTTTTGGGCGTTCTTATCCTGCTGCTGCTCATCATTCTGTTCCGCTATCTGCCGCGCCGTATCTTCTTGGTCTTTGTCGCGCTGCTGATTGCGCTTGGCGGCGTTGTTTTCCATATTCGGACGACGGAGCGTGCACCCGAGCCGCTGACTGTCGAGGCGCGCGCAGCCATCATGCGCGACCAGGAGCTCTTTATGCCGTGGTGGGGCGCATATCAAAAGCAGATCGCCGAGCTTGACCGCCACTGGACCCGCTATCATCAGATCCTCACGGATGCGAAGGAGGGGGAGACTGCTCTTCCGATCACATATGCGCGCCTCATGGATCTGGAACGAGATATGCAGGATCTGCGTGCCCGCTTTGAGAAAAATGAGCCGCCGACGGAGCTGTCAAACCGCGTCTATGACCCGCTCGCTGTCATCGTGAGCAAGACCGTCGACTATATTGCCACCGAGCAGAAGGCGATCACGCTCACGCGTGCCGCTGCCGATCCTGCGGCGATGCGGGAGAAAAATCCTGCCGAACAGGCACGGCTCTTGGAGCTCGTCATGCTGCGCGAATCTCCGGTGGCGCTCTTTATTGGCGATGAGGTTGCAAGTATCCGCCGCTACTTTGAACCGATCTCCGCCGTTCATGAGGACGCGGGAACGGACAAGGCACAGGAAGTCGATGCAACAGAGGAGAAGGAAGAAAAATAGGGACTGCGGCACGCTGTTTTCTTCGTGCAACAGTCCCTTGTTATCATCGGGAAACAAAGAGCGGTGTGAGTATGTCAATCCGCAAGTTCTGCAAGTGTTTTGCCGCCATATAGTCCTGCCCAGTCGTCAGCGAATGTCCGAACGGCATCGCTGACGATTTTCTTTGCAAAGATTTCGCGCAGGACGTTCGGTGCTGCGGTGACAGAGTGCGCACCCGCAAGGATGGCGCGGTCGATCTGGACGGGCTGCTTGAAGCTCGCGGCAAGAATCTCGGCCTCGTAGCCGTAGTGATTGATAATGCCCGCAATGTTGCCGATGACATTCGCTGCATCAACGCCGAGCACCTCCATACGGTTATAGTACGGCGCAATGCAGTCCGCGCCCGCTTCGAGTGCAATAAACGCTTGATCCATACCGTAGACCGCCGTCGCCGTGACATTTGCACCTTGCCGCTTGAGTGCCTTGATGACCTTCACACCCACGAAGTCCACAGGAACTTTGACATAGACATTCTCATCGACGTGGCGAAAGATCGCCTCTGCATCCCGCATCATGCCCGCGTAGTCCTGCGCTGTCACTTGTATGTGGAGGGGATGCTGGCCGATGATGGAGCGAATCTCACGCATATGTGCGAAGAAGGGGACTGCACCTTCTGCTTTTACAATGGTCGGATTGCTTGTCACGCCGGCGATGGGGAGGTATTCGGAGAGTTCGCGGATCTCTGCGAGGTTTGCAGTGTCGAGCAGGTATTTCATCGTTCCAGTCCTTTCAATACAAGTACAAAAGCTCACCCGTTCGTGTGTGGGTGAGCTTTTTCGTTTCGTTATGCATCAAGTGCTTTGCGCATATCGGCAATGAGCTGAATGCCGCCATCGATGTTACCCTCGATGATCTGTTTCACCACGGCACTGCCGACGATGACACCGTCCGCCTGTTTTCCCGCGCGTGCCGCTGCCTCGGGCGTGCCGATGCCGAAGCCGATCGCGAGGGGGACGTCCGTATAACGGCGCGCCGCCTTGCACACAGAGCCGATGATGGAGTAGTCGATCTCCTTGACCCCCGTGACACCGTAGTTCGAGATGCAGTAGATGAAGCCGCGCGCGTCCTTGCAGGTCTCCTCCATGCGTTCCTCAGTCGTGCCCGGCGTGATGAACTCCGTGAGCGTGAAGTCGTGCGCGGCGCAGATGCGGCGCATATCATCGGACTCCTCGTGCGGTACGTCGGGGAAGATCACGCCGTCCATACCCGCTGCCTTGAAATCCTCGACGAATTTCTCAAACCCGTAGTGGTTCACCATGTTGATGTAGCCCATACCGATGAGCGGAATCTCAGAGTATTTCCGAATCTCCTTGACGACTTCGAGTGCCTTCGTCATCGTCATACCGTTCCGGAGGGCGATGACGCTCGCCTCCTGAATGACAGGACCATCCGCCATCGGGTCAGAGAAGGGAAGCCCCAGCTCAATCACATCCGCGCCCGCCTCCTCGGCACGGCGCACGATGTCCACGGTCGCCTCTGCACTCGGGCAGCCCGCTGTGACGTAGATATAAAGCCCTGTGCGACCTTCTGCGCGCAGTTTTGCGAGTTTTTCATCCAGACGCTTGCTCATGCGATCTCCTCCCCCAGTTCCTTTGCGACCATCTGCACGTCCTTATCGCCACGCCCCGAGAGACAGACGACGACATTCTCGCCCGCCTTCGTCTCGGGCATGAGTTTTTCGAGATAGGCAAGCGCGTGCGAGCTCTCGAGCGCGGGGATGATGCCCTCGATGCGCGAGAGACGCTGAAATGCCGCGAGCGCCTCCTGATCGGTCACGGAAACGTAGGTAACGATGCCCTTGTCCTTGAAATAGGAATGCTCGGGACCGACACCGGGGTAGTCCAGACCTGCCGAGATGCTGTACGCCTCGACGACCTGTCCGTCCGCATCCTGCAGGAGGTAGCTGTATGCACCATGGAGAATGCCGGGCGTACCCGCGCCGCTGAGGGTCTTGGCGTTGTCCCCGTCTGCGTCGCCGCGTCCGCCGCCCTCGACGCAGAACTTCTTGACATCTGCATCGTCACGGAAATCGTAGAATGTCCCGATTGCGTTGCTGCCGCCGCCAATGCACGCGACGAGGTAGTCGGGCTTTCCGTCAAACGCCTTTGCCGACTGCATGCGGATCTCCTCACCGATGACCTTCTGGAAGTCGCGCACCATCTCCGGATACGGATGCGGACCGACCACAGATCCGATCACGTAGTAGGTATCCGTGATGTTCGTCGCCCAGTAGCGGATCGCCTCACTCGTCGCATCCTTGAGCGTCCCCGTACCGCTCGATACGGGGATGACTGTTGCCCCGAGCAAACGCATGCGGAACACGTTGAGCCGCTGACGCTCGACGTCAACCGTCCCCATGAACACATGACACTCCATGCCGAAGAGGGCCGCGACCGTCGCCGTCGCGACACCGTGCTGACCTGCGCCCGTCTCCGCAACAATGCGCTTCTTGCCCATGCGCTTCGCGAGGAGCGCCTGCCCGAGCGCGTTGTTGATTTTGTGGGCACCCGTATGCAGAAGGTCTTCGCGTTTCAGATAGATATTCGCTTTGCCGTAGTGCTTCGTCAGCCGCTCGGCAAAGTATAGATTCGTCGGACGTCCCGCATACTCTCTCAGGTAGCCGCGAAACTCTGTGAGAAACCCCTCGTCTTCACGATATTTCAGATAGGCCTCTTCCAGTTCATTCAGGGCAGGCATCGCGATCTCGGGCACATACTGTCCGCCATAGCTGCCGAATCTTCCCTTCTTGCTCATATATCATTGCTCCTTTATTCCAACTTCGGATAGCTCTCTCGCAAATGCACCGATATCGGCAGCACGCACAAGCCCCTCGCCCACGAGCACGCCCTTGCAGCCCGCCTCATAGACGCGTACGGCGTCCTCGCGTGTAAAGATGCCGCTCTCACTGATGAACGTGCGGTTCTTGTCCGCGTACGGGAGGAGGTCAAGCGTCGTCTGGACGCTCGTCTCAAAGGTCACGAGATTGCGGTTGTTGATGCCGATGAACTCCGCCGGCGTCTGCTGTGCGATCTCAAGATCTGCGCGGTCATGCACCTCTACGAGCGCGTCCATACCGAGACTCCATATAAGATAGAGCAGTTCCTTCAGCTGCTCGGGCGTCAGGATGCGCACGATCAGCAACACGGCATCCGCACCGAGGGCGCGCGCCTCATACACCTGATAGGGGTCGATGATGAAGTCCTTGCGTAGCAGGGGCGTATCGACGCGCGCACGTACCGCCGCAAAATCCTCATTGCTCCCGAGGAAATGCGGGTCCGTGTGTACGGAGAGCACCGCCGCACCCGCCGCCGTGTAAATGTCGGCAAGCTCCAAAACGCTATGCGATGTCGTCAGCCGTCCCTTCGCCGGCGACTGCAGTTTGCACTCTGCGATCAGTCCCCAGCCCCGCCATCGGAAGTGCTCCGCCATGCGAAACGTACCGCACGGGAGATTTTCTTTCAGTTCATCGATCGGGCGGTTTTTCTTCGCCTCCGCCACAATGGCGCGCTTTTTTTCAACAATTTCGGCTAATATATCGCGCACACTGCACCTCCTTCGGCTTCTCTTCATGGATGCGTCAAGCGACGTATTTCTTCATTCTAGTGGAGGATGGCGCATTTGTCAAATTGTACCGCTTCCATAAACGCTCTGATTTTCTCCTCGGACTTCTCACCATTCTCCTCAAGCCCCCCCGAAACATCGACACCGAAGGGATGGAAAATCTCCGCCGCCTCGCCCACATTCTCTGCCGTAATACCGCCCGCGATGAGGACAGGCTTCGTGACGCGCGTGATCTCCCGCGCCGCCTCCTGCCAACGAAACGTCATTCCCGTGCCGCCCGCCGCGCCCTGCACATAGCTGTCGATCAGGATGAGCTCGGCGGGATAGGCGTTCGCTGCATCCACGCTGAAATCATCGCCGTAGCGATACGCCTTGATGACGGGATACGCCGATGCTTTCGCCATCTCCGCGCTCTCATGCCCATGCAGCTGCACATAATCCAGCCCGACGCGCGCGGCAATGGCATTCACCTCATCCGGCGGGGCATCGACAAAGACGCCGACCTTTTTCACGCGATGGAGCTGCCGCGCAATCTCGCGCGCAATCTCGGGTGCGACATAGCGCCGACTCTTTTCTGCAAAGATAAAGCCGACGTAGTCCGCACCTGCCGCCTCTGCCGCACGAGCCATTGTAGTTGTTTTCATCCCGCACATCTTTACACGCATCGTATCCCTCCATTCATACTTTATGATAGTAAAGGAAGAAACTTTCTTTGTCAAATGAAAAACCGCCGTATATCGAGCGATGCGGCGGTTTTGGTGTCAAAAAAATCTAGGGAATCGCTGATAAATTCAGTGCGCATCCTTTACGAGACGTAGTACACACGATTCGCGCGGCGTGCAGGCGGCTTTGGCAAATCGCCGTCGCGGTAGCCGAGCGCGCAGTGCCCGACGCCGATGTATTCGCCCTCAATACCGATCTTTTTCAACAGGTCTTTGTAGTAAGGCTCTTCGAACGCCTCCTTCGCGCGGTTGATCCAGATCGTGCCAAGCCCAAGTGCATGCCCCGCGAGCATGAGGTTGCCGAGGACGAGGCTGCCGTCCTCAACCGCCGTAGGAACGACCTTCGGTGCAAGTACCATAAGGATGACAGGCGCTCCATAGAACGGGTCATGTCCCTCCTGCCAGCCGCCGATGCGGCAGTTGTCGCGCGAGATCTGTGTGCGCAGATCGGGATTCGTCACGGCGACGATGATCGGTGACTGCTTGCCCTTCCCGCTCGCGGCATAGAGCCCCGCCTCGATCACCTCGTCGATGAGTGCCTGCGGCACTTCGTCGGCTCTAAATTTCCGAATGCTACGGCGTTCGATCATATCTTTGATGGTGCTGTTCATTGTCCTGACCTCCTTGCCTTGATACCTGCGACGATGCGCGCGACGAGTGCGGTCCGCGCAAACGGCGTGATGATATAGTAACCGTCGATGTACGGCTCGATGTCCTTCGCGATCTCGAGCGAGAGCTTCACGGCAAGCTCCTCCGCCTCCGCACGATCCAACCCGTGATAGGCATTGATGATGCGCTCCTCGACGTGAATGCCCGAGATCTCACTCTCCATAAAGCGCGCGTTGCGCTCGCTGACAACGGGCATGATGCCGCCGAGGATCAGTGCTCCGGGCAGAGTGTCGCGTGCCGTGCGCATGTTCTCCTTCGCCCGCGCGCTCAGAACGGGCTGTGTGAAGAAGCCCGTCATGCCCGCCTCCATCTTCTTTTTCGCGAGACCGAGCTGCGATGGAAAATGCTGCGAGTTCACATTAAGCGCCCCGAATATGTGGAACGGCACTACATCACCGCGCTCGCCGAGGTTCGTGATGAATGCGGAGAGTTTGCGCGAGTTGAACTGATAGACGCTCTTCACCTCGTCGCGCTCTGCCGTCGGAATCGGATCGCCCGTGATCGCAATCATATTGTGCACGCCCTCGGCACTCAGACCGAGGAGAATGGACTTGATCGCGTTGAGGTTGCGGTCGCGGCAGGTCATATGCGGAATCGGTTCGAGTCCAAGGCTGCGATGCACGCGCCCTGCGAGCATTGCTGCGTCCATGCGTGCGCGCGCGATGGGATTATCTGCGATCGTGATGGCAGATACCCCCGCTGCCTGCAGCTCCCGTGCCCCCGCCATAAATTTATCCGCATTTCCGGTATCGGGCGGGTCGAGCTCGACGGCAATGGGCATCTCCCCCGCCTTCAGCGCATCGAAGAAGGGGCTGCGCGAGGGGACGAGCTCCGTGCGCGTCTGCCGCGCTCCTGCATCTTCCGAGGCATGCCCGCGATCTGCAAGTGCGGCACAGAGTGCGCGGATATGCTCCGGCGTCGTGCCACAGCAGCCGCCGACAATGGAAACGCCGTCTCGCACAAGGGCGGCAAGTCCCTCTCCAAAGTACTTCGGCGCACTCTCATAGAAGGTGCGCCCGTCGATGACGATCGGATGTCCCGCATTTGGCATGAGGGAGAGCGGCAGGGAGCATGCACCGAGGAGGTGCACGAGCTCCTTCATCGACTGGACACCGCTGACGCAGTTGAAGCCGACTGCGTCGATGTAGCCGCTCTCCGTAACCACGCGCACAAGCTCCTCGATGAAGAAGCCATCGCGCGTATACCCGCCGGGGAAGGCGGAAAACGAGGTCAGGACGAACGCCTCGGGGCAGATCTGCTTGATATGTGCAGCGGTCTCAACCAGCCCCTCCGCAGAGGAATTCGTCTCAAAGATAAAGTGCCGTGCGCCCGCAGCGAGGAAGATATCGCTCAGGAAGCGGTATTCCTCGACAATATCCGCGGGCGGCAGCCCCGTGACAGGACCGATGTCAGCAAAGACATATGCCCCGAACGGCTCTGCGGCGCGTGCGGCAAGCGTCCATCCCGTGCGGAGGATGCCCTCGACGAGCGGCGTGTCCCCCTGATAGACGATGCGGTTCGCTGCGAACGTATTCGTCTTGATTGCGTGCGCGCCTGCACGCAGATACTCCGTATGGATCTCCTCAACGACAAGAGGTGTTTCGATGTTCGCGAGTTCCACGCCCTTGCCGCGCGTATGCGTCCTCTGCGCGTAATACGTACCCATGCCGCCGTCAAAGACGAGCGGCTCTTTTCGTATGTGTTCCCGTATATCGATGCGCTCCTGCGTCATATGTATGAGCCTCCTTGCCTATCTTTCGTTATCCCAGAACGCGGCGTGCGATCTCGACAATGCTGCGTGCATCACCCGCATAATAATCTGCGCCGATCTCCTTCGCGTAGTCTTCCGTAAGTACGGCGCCGCCGACCACGGTCTCGCAGGGATGCCCCGCCTCGTGCAGGGCGTCAATACTGCCGATGTGCAATGCTTGCAGTTGGCGGGCAAGTGCCGCTTCTTTGCCATGCCATGCGTTTGCCGCCGCCGTCCACAGGCGGGTAAGGGTATCGTCGCCGATATGCGCGACCACGGCGGCGTGACGCGCCACCCAGGCACGGATTTCCGCGGCCGGGTCTGCCGCCCAGCAAGTTGCGAAGAAACGGGATTGGGCGTCGTAAATGCCTTCTGCCCATTGTGCGGCGCGCGGGTCGGTACTCGCGGCAAGGTATGCGGCGGTCTGCGGGAAAGCGGCGTGCAGGGTTTTGAGGGCGTGGCTAAAACTGAGGGGGGCGAGGTGCGCCAGATGCGCGGGCAGTCCGGCGGCAAAAGCGGTGAGTTCTGCCGTCCAGCGGCGATTCAGGGCGGCATCATCCAGCGCGTGAATGAACAGGTTGGCTTGTTGCAACCACATACGGAAGCCCTCCCACGCGGGCGGGCGCAGCGGGTCGTCCTGTTGTTCCGCCGCGGCGGGCGGTGTTGCTTCAGGTGCGGCGGCTTTGCCGTCGAGAATGTCATACACATACTGCCAGAGTGCCGATACGGCGCCGTCATCGTCATCACC
>ERZ772772.2603-NODE-2603-length-10627-cov-2.978717_pt1 | contig 10627 bp, 9 predicted proteins | sample MGYA00511484_ERZ772772 | MGnify/ENA primary metagenome ERZ772772 (study PRJEB29015, sample SAMEA2737913) | human oral metagenome | biome: human oral; feature: human-associated habitat; material: dental | place: China | collected 2088 ... | reverse complement strand
TCATCGAGCTTCTCAAGCCCTTCCATGAAGTCTTCAACACTCGTCCGGTAACCCAGATTAGGATTACCTAAAATGTAGATGCGATTCAACCTGGCCGCAGTGACAATTTCGCTCATGGTCTCATTAATCGACTGCGGACTCTTGGTCCACGGTCTAAACGGATTAATGATGTACACAGGAACCGTATTGTCATCCTTTAACAGATGTGAGTACACGCCGACAACTCTCGACGCATTGTGTCCGCCGCCGATATCAAGAATCGTATACACGTCCTTGTCCATAAGCGATTCGGCAACACCTCCAACAACCGTTGGCGCATCAAGAAATTGCAGCTGATAATTTATCTCCACACCCTTCTGGGCGAATGCATCCTTCATATCTCTAGAGCGGTATAGCGGTTTACTCTGGTCCATATCGAATACCTGAACCTTTGCACCAGTCTGTTCAGCAAGCTTTGCTGCAACATTGAGAACAATCTCACTCTTACCGCTTCCAGCCTCTCCTATAAAGAGAAAATTCTTTTTCTCTTTGAGGAGATCTCCGAAATCCTTATCCATCTTGTAGAAAATACTCATCCTACTACCTCATCTAAAAACTTCTTTCACACAATGTCACAAGAAAAAGTCGATATTGTGTAAAGCAAATCAGTTTTAACTATCTAAATAAATTCTCGCATTCAGAAGCTGTATCCTGCAGCCTTGGGATTACGGAGTAGAGGCTTCTGACCATCCTCTCCTTGTACCCGCTGACGCTGATTGCACAGACTGCTGTTCCATCCGTTGAAAGTACAGGCGCCGCTACACATACGAGTCCCTCTGTTACTTCTTCCATATCATAGGCGAGTCTGCTTTCCTTAACCTCTTCGAGGAGTGTTTTATACTCGTCTTTATCCACGATACTCTTGTGTGTGAGCCTTACGTAATCAATCTCTTCGGCTAATTTATCCGATTCACCGGAAAATGCAGTGAGTACTTTCCCTGCCGCTGTCAAGTTTAGACTCATCATTTCCTCAGAGCTAACCACCACGGCAATGCCAGTATATGGATTCTTACGAATCGCTATATATGACTTTAGCCCTTCACGCACAGATACAGTCACCGCCAGACCGCATTTCCTACATAGCCTGGCCACCGGTTCATCTAGCATATTGACTATCTGCTTCTGTATATTAGTATTTCGACTTAAGGTAAATACTCTATCGGTTAGATAATAACCACCATCGATTTTATCCTTGTAGATGTACTTCATCTCCTCAAGCGAATTGAGAATTCTGCTTATAGCAGCGTTGGAAAGCCCCGTTTGCTGAGCTATAGACGTCAGTGTCAGTCGGCTCTGAGATTGGTATAAATCAAGCACCTTTAACGCTTTTTCAAGTGAACTATTGCGCTCTGCCATGATGTCTTCCTTTCACTGCCTTTTTACAATTCAAAATATACTCTTTACTATTAAGTTAGTCAACATTAACAGGCGAATTTTTTCCGTATTTCGAGCAGTAAATTCGCAATGCGGAAAATATTGGTTGATAGAATTTTAAGTTGTTCAATTGATATTGACACCGCAATTTACTTATAAGACAATATAAACATTATGAAAATATTAAGTATTAGCACTCAAAAGCCGCACTCAACCGGTAGCGGCGTATACCTAACAGAGCTTGTCAAATCTTTTGACAGAGCCGGTCACAGACAGGCAGTGGTTGCCGGTGTATATAACGAGGATCTATTTGAATTTCCTCCTTCAGTACGCACCTACCCTGTATATTATTCACACGAGGATTCTAGGGGAGAATTACCGTTTGAGGTGCTTGGCATGTCAGATGTTATGCCATACCCTTCTACGCTGTACAATTCCCTCACTGATGATATGGCAGATATGCTTTATAGCGCTTTTGGAAAAGCTATCGGTAGAGCTATAAGAGAGCTCGATCCAGATGTAATCCTATGCCATCACCTATTCTTGCTCACTTCCATGCTTCCTGATATGGTCAAAGAGTTTGCACCAGATTCATTTCGTGGCAAAATCTATGGTATCTCGCACGGCTCCGACATAAGGCAGTTTCAGAACTGTCCGTTCAGACGTGATTCTATCATCTCTGGGATAAGGAATCTTGACGGAATCTTTGCTCTTCATGAAGAACAGAAGAATCAGATTATCGAGCTTTACGGCATAGCTGAAGGCAAGATCAAAGTTATAGGCACCGGATATAACTCGCAGATATTTAATATAGATGAAGATATGGAAAATCCAGGGTCAGATGATCCGTATAAAATCATCTATGCCGGCAAGCTCAGCACGGCTAAGGGAATTTTTCCGCTTATAGAAGCCCTTGCTGAACTGAATGAGGATAGTGAAATTCCCGCTTTTGAGCTCCTGCTTGCCGGTGGCTGTCAGGATGAGGGAATCGCGCGCCTCCTCTCGGGGAAGCCAGCGCTCCGCGCTGGCGACGCAGGCGAGCTCAAAGTCCTACCATTTAGAGCCAGCTACCTCGGTATGCTATCCCAGACCGAGCTCGCCTCTGCATTCAGAGCCAGCGACATATTCGTGCTCCCTTCATACTATGAAGGCCTTCCCCTCGTCCTAATAGAGGCGATGGCGTCGGGCGCGATTCCCGTCTGCACCAGCCTGCCGGGCATACGGAGCTGGCTGGCCAGCAAGATTTTATCTGACAATACCGTCTTGGTAGAGCCGCCTGAGATGAGAGCTCCAGGCGAACCATATGAGTCCGAAATCCCTGCATTTAAGGATCGGCTCAAGGATGGTCTCATATCAGCTTTAGAACTTGCACATCGCAAGAGATTTGATCCAGATTATATATATCCAGATACGAGCAACGCATCGTGGGATGGAGTCACGGAAACTATAATAAAATATGTATAACTTTCCTTGCTCTCTCCACATTCAAAATCACATTAGATGATATAATTTCACACGTAATAGCATGTATATATTTTATCCATATCTTAAGCTGGACACTCTTGTATGAGGATGGACATGCGACTTGTGTTCACATAGTTATCGGGATACTTATATCGAGGATTTTATTTAGGAAATTTAGGAATAACGAGATAACCAGTGCAGCTCGAGCGAACAAGTTGGTTGCACTACTCTAATACAAATAGTATAGAAAGGTACAAAATGAACGAATTACAAGTGAGGGAACTTATTGTTAAGTATGCCTCCGACTTTACAGATAGATACACCAAAGCATACGGCTCAATTATTGCGAGAGTTGATAACGGAACATATCTCATGTCGAGGCCCGGCTTAGTTCTGGACACTATCAAGGATTCAGATCTGCAGCTTTATGATATGAGCTCCGGTGATGCGGGCAAGATACTGAGCACGAAACGTGACATCAACGTCATGATCTTTGCATGTACGGAACCTTCAGCAATTTTCTCCAAGGATGCAGATGTGCTTAGACCAGCGCTCTATGACCTCGCTGGCATAGTTGGTACTGAAATAAAAATCGCTGAAGATACTACAGCAAAATCCTTGCTTGCTGCATTAAAAGACAGAGCAGGCTGCCTAGTTCGAGGCAAAGGAATATTTAGCACTAGTAGCAATATGAAGGATGCGATTTCAATAGTTAAGATTATCGAAAAGAGTATCGAGGCAGAGATGTACGGAGATAAAATCGGTGGTATAAAGCATCTATCCGCCGAGGAGGCACTGCGCACACGCCAGATGCATAATCACCTCTATTCTAATGTCAATTCGGAGAAGCAGGTTGATTTCGTAAACATCTCAACAGATGAACTCGATGTGCGCAACAACATGATTGACTGTGCAAATAAGCTCAAGGAAAAAGGTCTCTTCCATGGTTCATGGGGAAATCTCTCTGTTAGGCTTAATGATCGCGAGATGCTGATCACTCCTTCAGCTATGGAGTACAACAAAATACGTGCCGAGGACATCGTCAAGATAGATATCAACACACTATCATTTGAGCACATACAGCGCGTGCCTTCAAGCGAATTTGACTTGCACGCTGCCATTTATAGAGAGCACCCTGATTGGAACGCGATAATCCGTACACATTCACACGGGCTTTCCGTATTTGCTGCTGCTCAGGTTGGTTTCAAAATCACAGACCCTGCTCTTCACCAGCTACTCGGCGATGTCAGCGCAAGTGAGCACGTTGAGCCACATACTCCTGATTTTATCGAAAGTATACTCAAGGAGCTAAGACACAACAATATATGCGTGATTGCGAATAGAGGTCCGATTTTCTGTGCTACTAGCCTGGAAAATGCTGCAGTTATGGCAGATGCCATAGAGGATACCGCTTGCAACATGCTCGGTTATAACGAGCCACTTCTAAGAGCCGAGGAAGAATAAAACTAAACGATGGCATGCATATGATGCATGCCATTTTATCTTTTATGAAATATAATATTTAACAGCAACACTTAATTAATCAAAATGACTTATTCACTTATGGAGGATCAAAATGAGCTGGATTAAAACTAAGGAAAAGAGGACTCACTATATCCAGGAAGAGGCACTTGGTGGTCCTGGTCACATGATCACGACGCAGATTATCGATAATGACGAGGAACTTCTAGGCAAAGGACGACTTTTTAAGGAGAATGTTCTTGAAAAAGACTGTGGTGTAGGCTACCACGTACACGAAGGTGATGCTTAAATCTATGTTATCCAAAGTGGAGAGGCTGAGTACAATGATAACGGTATTATAAAGACCGTACACGCTGGGGATGTCACTTTTACAGGGCCTGGCGAAGGACACAGTCTGACCAACAAGAAAGACGAACCAGTAAAATTCGTCGCCCTCATCATCTATGAGTAGATTTTATAGAAATCCATTGCTGAAATTAGGCGAGTGTTGAGCTTAATTCCATTTTTATTTGCGAGAATGCTTGTTGTAAAGTAGCTCTCAAGTTGTTATAATCTCACGGGCAGATTACTGCGCGGATATCATCGTAGCATACCGCACGATAGAGACTCCATAGAGCAGTGCCTGCCTACAAATCATTTCTTCGGGGCAACCCGGCTCATCGCTGTATCCTTACGGAACGGCAGAAGGAGGTTAATATGAGGGATAAATTATCCAATCCTAAATTTCTTGCGCAACTAGCGCTTCTCGTCGCAGTTGAACTTGTCATGAAGATTACAGGGCTTGGCAGTGTGCCAATTGGTCCTATCTACATGTCATTTCTCACACTTCCAGTCGCTATCGGGGCGATACTAATGGGACCACTCGCTGGAGCCATACTCGGCGGAGTCTTCGGCATCGCAAGCTTTGTAGATGCTATTTCAGGCGCATCTGCAATGGGCGGAGTTTTATTTCAAGTCGCACCATTTAAGACATTTGTACTATGCGTTATCACAAGAATCCTCATGGGGTTCTTAGCCGGCGTAGTATTCAAGATTGTTAATAAAATCTTCAGAGGACACACTATTGCATACTCGATAGGATCAATCAGTGCTCCCTTGCTCAACACATTATTCTTCATGGGATTCCTAGTCATTGCATTCTACGACACAGACTATATCCAGAAACTGGCTCATACGATTGGTGCTACCAATCCGCTTACTTTCGTAATTACACTCGTTGGCCTTCAGGGCTTAATCGAAGCTGTAACTTGCTGTATTCTCGGAACAGTAGTCTCTAAAGCACTAGCAAAGCATCTCAATCGTAAGATATCTTAAAAATACAGACTTAAGCTCCCCATTAATCTAGTGAATTTATTATACCTTTATGTATGTACCAATAAGTAAATCTAGCCACGCAAGCATATATTGCATTGCGTGGCTTTCTTACATAGCAAGAGCAGACCTCCAAGATTCGCTCCTGAAGATCCGCTCATCCTATTTAAATTGAGTTTTGACTCCCAAGCTATTAATACTAGCTCACTTTTCTTCTTCTAAAGTAACTAACACCAGCAAGCATTGTACCGGACACACCTAAAAGGAGTACATATAGCATTATATCTGCATCATCTCCCGTCTTAGGCATCTTAGTCTTCTTTACAACCTTTACTGTCTTTCCAGGGTTGCTTGGTGTAGTATTCTCGGCAGCCTTATTAACCTTAAAAGTGTATGAAATCAAGTTAGGTTTATCCTGTGGTGCCGCTGCATCTCTTCCTGAATTAGACTGTTTAGCAGCAAAGAAATAGGCAGCTCTTACATCATCTGAACCCGCACCAGTCTTCTTCTTTGCTACCTCCATGGAATCTGTTACAAGTTCATCTTGTACACCAACAACACTTCCGGTGATAGTTATGTTCTCATTTACAGTCGCCTCACTATTAACTGAAAGCCCTTCAACGCTTATTTTTACATTACTAATCGTTTTTAGGTAAGCATAATAGTCTCTAGCAGGCAAATATCCACTCTCACTTAATGAAGGGTGTACTCTAATTATGAGTTTGTCACCATCTCTCTCTGCTTTCTTAAATTTCAGAGAATTTAAACCATCAACTCTAAACTTTAAATCATTAACATCAGGAACTGTAATACCTCTAGGTATATTGATAATAAATACCAATTCTGAATCAGTAGCTATATAAGCTTCCGTTCCATGAGTTTTCCATGCCGTGCCCTTTGAGTGTCCATTAATATCCCACCACAACCTGCTATTTTGCCATTTGCTAAGATTGTCTAATTTCACGGAAAAATCAAGATTAAGTTTATCGCCAATAGCATGTGATCCTACAGATGCATTCTCAGTATTATTGTTAACAGAAATGTCACCATATACGTTCAATTGATCCCTGTCTCTAATAAAATCAGATTTAAAACTGAAATTAAATGGATTGTGGTATTTATCATCTTGATAGTTCGGATCACCATTAGCACCCTCATTATCCTGTAATTCCGGTTTTGATATATAATCAAACATATCCATTCCTGCAACATATGTTAACGTATTAAGATTCTTATACACACCCGTACTAGGAGAATCCCCACCTCGTGCCAAATCAAAATTTTTAAGAACAGTATCTTGCAATTTCATTAGGTATTTAGGATACACCCCACCATCAACATAACTGCTTTTCTCTAACTCAGCCCAATAGTTTTCAGCAATGGCTGTATCTGCGTCAGGAGCTTCTCCATCATCTGCATATACTAACCCGGGAAAGAACACTGTTATACAAATCATAAATGCTATGAATAGTGAAAAGCATTTTTTTATTCTTGAATTTACAACTCCCATTAACTCCACTTTTCCTTTCTTAATAAATAATATTTATGAATACTACATCATTATTTTATCATATATATTCTGGATTGTACTTTTAAAGTACAAGAAAGGAACGCCTCTATTATTTAGTTTCAAACGGTTATATCACCCTTCTTCCGAGCTATCGCTCTGCATAGGTACACGAACGGTGTATCGCAGAGACTCGTCACGATGTAGATTATATATGTCGAGAATATCAGAGTTATTACGGTCTTAGTATCGTACAATCCTGCAAAAGCAAATACCGTATATAGCGCTGAATTCACTAGCTGCGAGACTAGGGTCGAGCCGTTATTACGGAGCCATAAAAATCTATCTCTATCGCCAAACCTCTTGTTAGTGAAATCCCACCACTTGTGATATAGCCATACATCAAAGTACTGTACGATTATATATACAGCTAGACTCGCAAACATAAGTCTTGGCGTATGTGCAAAAATCTGCCTGATTGAAGGTGATGCGAAATCGCTTGAGCTCGGCGAATATAATAGCCAAGATGAGCTGATTACCACAAATGCAATGGATGTCGCTACACCTAGGTGTACCGCTTTGTGCGCATCTTTTCTTCCATATATCTCACTAGCGATATCAGTGACCAAAAAAGTAGTTGCAAAGAGAACGTTTCCAAGTGTCATCTCCATGCCGAACGCCTTTACGAGGATGAGAACCTCTATGTTGGCGGTGATAGTTGCGAGCACTGTCCATAGGTAGAGGCCGTCTCTTCCAAGATACTTGTACATGAGTACAACCGCACTGTACTCAACTATTAGGGTGATAATTAGTAGTAATTCGTTACTCATTTTGTTTTTGCCCAGTTCACTTGACTACCGAGCTCTCCTTTCCGCATCAAATCTCCAGAAGACAATCGTAATTCTTCACAGCACTTATTACCAAACAGTTGCGGCTGGTAAAATTAGCAAAATAAATAGCCGACGCGAAACAAAACGCCGGCTTACTTTCGTATTCCTAGTACCCGTAGTTTTGATAAAGCAGGATGGTTTCGAACTGCTGTATAAAATTGTCTCTATACTTAGCTTAAACGTTTAAAAAGGAAAAAGCTTCTTCCTCACTTGCGAAAGTGATTATGGTGAGTAGAACGAGCACTGCTGCCCATACTAAAAGTGCCAAAAGCAGGATCCACCTCAGTGGTTTGTTAGATCTAGCTCTATAACATACATAGCCGAACAACGCAAATATAACTAGCATCGCTACCCATACTATAGCGCTAGCGTGTGGCACAAAATATTGTTCTGCGAATTTTTCAATCGGCGCAGGCAATCTCATCTCTATCTCCTTTCGAACCCTTTGACTTAGCTATTACATTTTAGACTAATAGCTCCCCCTTAGGCAAGACCTTATTGAGAGTTCTTTTATATGCAATTACCATCATTGACGCTGTTACAGCCCAGCTTACCGGATACACGAGCATTAGATTGACCCACGTTGGGTTAAATTTAAAGAACGTATAAATCCATATTATTCTAAAGCCACATACTCCTAGGAGCGTTACTATGGCAGGGCTTAGTGAGTATCCATATCCTCTCATTCCTCCAGACAAGGTCTCGATTGTAGAGTTCAAAACCTCACCTGCCATAAGGATAACCAGTCTTATATATCCGAATTTTATCACTGCCATATCGTCATTAAATACACTCAGCATCTCCCTACCAAATACGATTACAGAGACACCAAATATAATCATCGAAAGCCAGTTTAGGATCAATGTCTGCTTGACAACATCTTTGCATCTTCGATAATTTGAAGCTCCGTGATTCTGTCCGACAAACGTAACTGCAGCCTGCCCAAACGCATTTGAAATAAAGTATGCCATGATCTCTATATTGAAGGCGGCAGTTGTGCCGGCCATTGCATCAGTGCCGAGACTGTTAATTGCAGACTGAATTAGGAGGTTAGATATTGAAAAAACCATGCCCTGCATACCTGATGGAACACCGATTCTAAGAATATTTCCAGTTATCTTCTTGTCTATCCTTAATCTATTTAAATGAATCTGAACTGATCCGCTATGCTTTTTTAGAAAATAGAACAGAAGCGAAGAGCTGAGAACATCAGCTATAACAGTAGCAATAGCGACGCCTTCTACATCCATCCCTACCACTATAACGAAGAATAGATTTAGTGCGACATTCACAAGACCAGAGATTGCAAGACATATTAGAGGAGTTCTCGTATCACCTTGGCTTCTAAATATTGCAGACTGGAAGTTGCATAGCATTATAAATGGCATTCCGCAAAAGTATATTCTCAGGTATCTAATAGCTAAAGGTGCTATATTAGCTGGAACACCAAGCAAATTTACTATTGGATTTGCGATTATATTACCAATAACAGCAATCGTTATGCCGCTTATCAGCGCTAGCACCACTGATGTATGTGCTGTCCTGCTAACCCCATCAGCATCGTTAGCTCCTGTATACCTAGACATCATGACGTTGGCACCCACCGAGATTCCAACGAATAGATTAATCATAAGCCCTACAACAGGCGCGTTACTACCTACAGCAGCCATGGAATTTTTGCCGACAAACGTCCCAAGAACAGCTACATCAGCTGCGCTAAATAGCTGCTGAAGCACACTAGTAAGAGCTAATGGCAGTGCAAAAATTAAGACCTTCCTCCATATACTACCATGGAGGAGGTCGCTCATATCATTTGATTTCATCTATAATCCCTTCTATCTCTAGAGTTATCTTTCCTTAGATTTATCCATGCATGCTTCGCACATACCATAAAAGACCGTGCGAAACGGATCGACCTTAAATCCATGCTCGTCAATCAGATGCTGCTCTATATCCTTAATCTTATCGCAGTGAACATGAATGAGCTTTCCACAGCCTTCACACTTGCAGTGATATGCACTTACAGCTTCGTGAGGTGCCCCATCACAGGCCCGCGCCGCGCTCGCTGTTGAGGGCGCCTCCAACGGCGACACCGTTCGCTTTCCTTCACCCAACCTGCCCAACGCGGGACCTCCACGCCAGGCCAGCCATGCTGGGCCCTAGCACTGGAGGTCCCGTTCCGTATTCCAGCCTCGGGGAGCAACGGCTGCCCTCTCCCCTCAGCCAGGCTTCCTCTCATTCATCAGTAAAGATCAACGATTTTTTACGCTTATACCAAATCGCGTTTTATATGGATTGCCTCCCCCTGAAAGGGAAGGTGGTCCGAAGGACCGGAGGGGTTGTCCTCTGAAGTCGGTGCTTCAGTTTCCGGACTCGCCTCTCAGCGCCTCCACCTCGCCGAGGGACAGCCCGGTGAAGTCAACGACCTGCTCCAGCGGGACACCCCGCACCAACATCCGCCGCGCCGTGGAGGCGATACCCTCGTTCAGGCCTTTGGCCAGCCCTCTGGCCTCGCCCAGAGCGATGCCCTCTCTCAGGATCGTTTTCGCCTCGTACTCCA
>ERZ772772.2599-NODE-2599-length-10644-cov-3.600718_pt1 | contig 10644 bp, 10 predicted proteins | sample MGYA00511484_ERZ772772 | MGnify/ENA primary metagenome ERZ772772 (study PRJEB29015, sample SAMEA2737913) | human oral metagenome | biome: human oral; feature: human-associated habitat; material: dental | place: China | collected 2088 ... | reverse complement strand
ATAACCCCATTTTCAAGGAAAAACTGCGCGAATACTTCAAGGATATGCGTAAGAAAAATACCAGCATTATCTTTGCAACGCAGAATCTTTCTGATCTGGCGAACAAACCGGAACTTCTGCACACCGTCATGGAGAACTGCCCGAACCGCGTGTATCTGCCGAATAAACAGGCAAGTACGAAGCAGAGCAAAGAACTCTATTCTATGTTTAATTGCAATGATCGTCAGGTTGAGATCATCGCCAACATGACGCCAAAGCAAGATTACTACTATTCGAGCGAAAAGGGAAATCGTATTTTCAGGCTTGCCCTGCGCCCGATTGAACTTCCGTTCGTGACGGCAACGTCCAAGAACGATCAGCAGGCCATAGACCGGATTCTTGCTGCCATGCGCAAGGAGCATTTTATCGAAGATTGGTTGACATACAAGAATGCTGAAGATGAACTGAGGGACTATAAGGAGAACTATGCCCGGTGTTCATGATGTAGTGTGTCCATTATGGACACCTTTGTGAGAGGAAGGAGCGAACATGATGAAAAAGATAGCAGCAGTCCTCTTGATTGCAGGGAGTATTGTAGCAGCCCCGTTACCTGCATCAGCAGCAATCCCGGTTATTGATGCGGAGAACATCGCACAACAGCTTAAAACTTACCTTGAAAGCGTCAAGATCGTTACTAATACGGCAGAGCAGATCAAACTGCAGCTGCAGGAACTGATGAGTCTGCCAACCAAACTCCTGGAAAAATACAAAAATGAGGTAATGGCCAGCATAGAAAAGGTAAAGGACCATGCCAAACCTACAGGCATCCTATCTGAAGAAGGAATGTGGCAGAAGGTCTGGGATGAGAAATTTCCGGTCATCAATGCTGGAGACCTATCTCAAACCTCTATGAGCGAGCGCAATGTTGAAATCACAATGCAGGCTCTGCAATCCCTGCAAAATCAAAAAGATATTGCAGCATATCACAGCCTTATGCAGGACTTGCAAGAATCACAGAAACGCTTAGAGGAACTGCTTGAACTTAATAAGTCTCCAGAGGGGGCGAAGCAGTCGGCACAGATCGCCAATGAGATTGCTGTTGAGAAAGCCCATATTGACAGTATTAAGCTGTCAATTCAAGCAATCAGCGCACAGAATCAGATCATGGAGGCGCAGCGTAAACTTGTCAAGGAGCAGAACGAGCGAGCCGTGGCAAAATCTATGGCAGAGGCGACATCTGCGACACTTCAGCAAATGCATAGGGAAGTAGAGGCTGCTGGGCGGACAACAACCATAAGAGAATCTGATCCGTGGGCAAAGTATGGTGGATTAAATAGCTGGTGATAAACATGGATTTTGGAAGTACAAATTTCCTTGACAATTTATTGGAATTCTTTCAAGAACATTGCATTTTAGGGTATCAGGCACTTGCCCCCCATGCTTTTGAGCTTATTGCTGTGCTTGCTGTCATTGATATTTGTGTTACATGGACACTCTACAACGGAGAATTGCGTATATCAGAAGTCATAAGTAGAGTGATGAAAATTAGTTTTCTTATGTTCTTTATCTTAAACTTTGACAGAATCAATCAAGCGATTTTACTGTCATTTCAGTACGCAGGTTTGACGGCAGCCGGGCAACCCGTAGATGGCAATTTACTTAAACCTAGTGCGATTATAGATAAAGGATTTGAGGCATGTGAAGCGGTTTTAGGCTATATGATGGAACATAAACTCAGTATGCTTGGACCTGGATTATGTCTATATCTCACCTATCTTGTGATTACGCTGGGGTCATTTTTCTTCATGGCGCTTCAAATCCTTATCACAAAGATCGAATTTAATATCTTCGCGTCATTGGCAGTCATCCTCCTTCCCTTTGGTACTCTCAAGCACACACAATTTCTCTTTCAACGTGTAATATCTGCCGTCATCGCCTATGGCGTGAAACTAATGGTGATGACCTTCATCCTTGGACTTTTGGTGTCTCTCATCGACCAATCGGGAGGGATTCCAGCATGGCAACAGGACGCCATGCCGGACTTCGGACAACTGTTAAAATATGCTCTCTCCTATGCAACCCTCGCCTTCCTTATGTGGCAGCTACCAAATCTTGCCGCAGGATTTATGAATGGGCAGCCTGCATTAGAGGGAAACCAGGTAATCAGCGGCACAAGACAGGTTGTAACGACAGTCGCATCTGTTGCCGCAATGCCGTTTTCGGGGGGGACATCTGCAGCCGTCGCCGCAGGAGCAGGAAGAGGGGCTGCGACAAAAGCAGCCTCATCTATGAGTGCGAGAGCCGCACAGAGTTCAGGTCAGTCTGTAGCACGTAAATCTTTTGTAAATAGCACCGTTGGTCAATCCCTTATTCAGGGAACAAAATCAATTGGAAACGGCAATAATGGAGGAAACGGGTCGCACCCATGAAACGATTATGTATTGCGGTGCTTACCCTTATGTTATTCTTGCTTCCTTCTGTAGCAATGGCAATGCCACCGTTTCCTGGTGGTGCGGTTACATCACCGTTTGGTGAACGTGATGCAGGCGGTGGGGCGAGCAGATTTCATAAGGGGATCGATGTTGGTACGGAATCTGGAACACCGATCCATGCGCCTTTCAGCGGATATGTTGAACATGGTGCCGGATCAGGATTTATCTATTGGGTTGAAATACGGACCCCAGAGGGAGGGAGTCTCCTTTTTGGTGATTGCGCAGAGCAAACAATCCATTGCCCCGTTGGCTATGTAACGGAAGGAACGGTCATCGGCTATACCGGCGGTGATGCCTACGATGGTCCTCTCGGCTACTCATCAGGTCCTCACAGCCACGTAGAATATCGACTGTATGGGACAAACGGATCACAGATTGACCCTGTTCCATATCTCCTATCTCTTGGTGTTGACCTCTCGGGCAATGTCGTCGGATCGGGTGCAGCGATGGATAATGCAAGCATTCCGTGGGGCATTGAATCCATGCAGCAGCTTGGAGAGTCGATCAACAGCACAATGGCATACCTTGTCGAGATGATCGGCAAGTCTTATGAACTGCTGCAATCGGCAGGTCTTGCTTTGTTATTCGTTCTCTGTGTGATCGATCTCACATTGCCACTCCTCACAGCAGGACTTGAGTTTTCACTGCCACAGCTGGTCGGTAAATTCGTCAAATACGGATTCCTCTATGTGCTTCTTCTTAACTGGCAGATGATTGTCAATGAGTTTTTCCTTAGCTTCATATCAAGTGTATCCGGTACGTTCATTGGTGATCCAACAGTCATTGAACAGAATATATCGCAGCCGCAACTGCTTCTGCAAAAATCGATTGCCCTGATGAATCCCGCACTCAATAAAATTGCCTCTTTTGGTACATTTGAATTTATGTTCAATCTAGGCAATATCCTTATTGTGTGGATTTCTTCATATCTTGTCATAGGCATATTCTTTGTACTAGCGTGCTATGTTATGATCGTGTACGTTGAATTTTACCTGTCTGCGTTGATCGCCGTATTCACCGTTCCCTTTACCGCATTCGGTTTCACGAAATTCATTGCAGAAGGATCGCTCGGCGGCGTCGTATCCAATACTATTAAGCTCTCACTTGTATCAATCATGGTCGGCCTATGTGTCTTCTGTGTCAAGGATGCAACCGTACCACAGGATTTATTCGATGCTGATTTGCCGGGACAGGTCGAGACCGGCGGTAACGGCGGTATTAGTGGCCCCCCTCAGTATATTGCGATGGCAACAGCTGCTGCGCAAAAATACGGCGTACCCGTAAACCTTTTCTTGGCACAGATACAGTTGGAATCCAACTGGGATCCCAATGCCGTTAGCGAGGCGGGGGCACAAGGAATCGCACAATTTATGCCGGAGACAGCAGCAGGATGGGGGATTGATCCCTTTAATCCGGAACAAGCACTTGACGCATCTGCACACTATATGAAGAACCTCTATGAGATGTTCGGTGATTGGAACTATGCCCTTGCGGGATATAACGGTGGCCCATATAGCATCGAGCGTGGTCAGCCGCTGCCGAAATGGGCAAACGACTACATCAATGCGGTGTATCAACGGATGTCTGGCTCGTACATCGCAAAAGCATCGATAACGTCGGAGCAAAGCGTTAAGCATTTGGCTATGTGCATTGCTCTGATTACACTTGCATGGCTTACGATTCGCGTTCCAAAGGTACTCATGCGATCACTCGGAGGACGTTATGAACTTTAGGCAGCAGCGTAAATCAAAGGCCTTTGTTCTCGCAACGATCGTGCTCATCATCATTGGAGGGCTGCTATATATCTTTTGTGGTAAGCTCATATACAGCAATATGACAGATTCTGCACCAAAAGGGCTTTACATTGCTGCGCCAAATCAAGAGATCAGACGCGGGGATTACGTCATTGTACGGTTACCGGAAGGAGTCGAGAAACTGCATGTCAATGCGGGCTTTCTGCTTCTCAAACACGTGCAGGCATTTCCGGGTGAATCCTATCAAGTTGACGAGGAGCGGCTATGCGTAAATCATCAGAGCTATACAATCTATCACAAAGACGGGCTTCCACAGCTAAAACCAGGACGCTATATTGTCCCGGATGGGGAACTGCTGCTACTGAACGATATGGATGAGTCCTTTGATTCGCGGTATCTCGGTACGATCAAAGAATCGCAGATCGACAAGAAAGTATTGTTGTTGCTGCCATATGAACCGATTTTGAATATCATAGGAGGAATGAAGGGATGAGAAAAAAGCCGGTATTCATAGCAATCCTTGCGTTTATGCTTGGGACAACCTCCACACCTGCGTATGCGTGGGGATGGGGACCAATCTGGCCGGGAGCGCATGTCTTTGACGCCAAACGCTGGGCAGACAGCGTGCGGGAGACGGCACAAATGGTGGCAATAATCAGGAATGAAGTTGCAAAGCTGAAAAATCAGGTAACGGCCATGCTGAAGATTGACCTTTTCCCGCATGAAATGGAAGCGGCTTTCAAAGACGTGCTAAAATTTCCGGACGCGAACACGATCTTCAACCCTAAGATGAGCTACGATCCGTTCAAGCAGCTCTATCGCGATACCGTGAGGGAATATGAAAGAGGCGGTGATCCGTTCGCTATACTGCGTACACGCAATGCCGACGAAAATCTGATCTATCGAAACACCGTTTCGGAAATCATGAGAAGTCAAATGCAGCGGCAACAGCTTTCGATTGCCATTGCGACGAGCGAAGATGAAAGTCTGCTGAGCGAACAGCAAAAGGCGAATCAGCTTGCCGCATTGGAAGCTCTCGGCAGTATCGACGAGGCGCATATGATCGGCGCTTCGTATACGGTCGCCGTCAAAGACCAGGAGACGGAACATATTAAGCGCACAATGGAACGCGAGTATGCAAAGGCATTGACCGTATATCCCTACGATCCCTACCATCCGACCGAATTTGACCGGACGAATAACACAAGCAAAAGCAAGACGTCCGGCTTCTTGAAATTCGGGCAATAGAAAAGCAGGGCGTTTTGCCCTGCTCCGTTTTTACTTGTTGTTATTGCTTAGTCTGCCATACCGTGCCCACGGATCGGATTCATCTATGGTCGTTGTTTTTTTCTTCTTTGAGTTCTCTACCTTCTCCTTCGCTTGCTTTACACGGGACAGCCATTCTACTTTATGTTGACGATATTCCTCTTTGATAAGCGCAAAATCGTTGTTTATCTCAACCTTTGCCGTGGCATATTTCTCCATTTCGGCAATCTTCGCATCCATCTTTTGCACGAGCTCGTCATGCTTGGTAAGTGCGTCCTCATTGACAGCAAGGGTCGATGCCGTCCACTTGCCATTGACAAGCTTTTGATCTTCCCCTGTTGTCAGTTCTAAGCGAGAACACTCTTCACGCATCTGTTGATATTCATTTTTTGCCGTATTGTACTTCTCCTGCTCGTTGCATCCGGCAATGAGCAGCGACATCAGGACAAGCAAAACAAGCAAAATTTTTGACTTCATGACCTCAACTCCTTAACAGTAGCTCCATTGCCTTCCGTACGGCAGTGAGTTTATTCAGTGGCAGTGTTTCAAGCAGCTTGTTGATCTTTTGCCGTTCATTGCTTTCGACAATATGATCTAATACCGCACGCGGCGGCAGAGGATCAGATTCCCCATAAAGAATCCAATTCAAATGAAAGCCCATTCTTCCAAGCTTGCAGAGTATTTCATATGACGGCGTATAGGTGTCTATTTCGATTGCCGACATAGCAGACTGACTGATATTGAGTTCCTGGGCAAATTCGCTTTGTGATTGCTTGAAATACGTTCGCATAACACGTATGCGGCGTCCAATCGTGTCCGCGGGCATTGCTAGTACAGAGCGCTTACGTTTCTGTTCAAGCAGATTGTTCCATGTATCGGCATCCAAATTGAAGTAAGTGCGCAGTTGTTCAATAACCTCTGGAGATGGAACTTCTTTGCCTGACTCAAGAAATGAGATTTTCCGCTGTGACAAGCCTATAGCATCGGCGAGTTGCTTCTGTGACAAATTGTGTTCTTGACGTAATTTTTGCAAAGTACGGGCAAAACCCTCAATCGCCATGTTAACACCTCCTTTGGTTGAATATTACCATATATCGGGTAAAAAGTAAATAGAAAGGATCCCTTATGAAGACTCTCTACATCGCTGAAAAGCCAGATATTGGAAGAACGCTGGCAGCATATCTGTGGAAAGATGATTGTAAGAAAGAGACCGGATATATTCAGAATGGAGATACCACGGTCACCTGGGCAATCGGACATATCCTCGTGCAAGGAACTCCGGAGTTGTATGGCGACGAGTATAAAGTGTGGGCGAATTATCCTATCATTCCACAGAAGTGGATCACAAAGCCAGCCGCGAACACCGCCAAGCAATTTGAGGTTGTCGCAAAACTCCTGAAAGATGCAGACGTTGTGATCCATGCCGGTGATCCGGATCGTGAGGGACAGCTTTTGATCGATGAGATACTGGACTACTGCAATTTCAAAGGCGAAGTTCGGCGTCTTCTCGTTAATGCAAAGGATGACGAGAGCCTGAAACGAGCCTTTGCAGATATACGGGACAACAGAGAATTTGAAGGACTGTATCACGCGGGGCTTGCCCGCACCCGCGCGGATTGGCTAATCGGCATGAATTTATCCCGTGTATATACGGTCAATGCGCGAAAATACGGCTATACCACAGTATTCCGCATTGGCCGCGTCAAGATTCCGACGCTTGCGCTCGTTGTGCAGCGTGAAAAGGAAATTCAACAGTTCAAGTCCCGTAAATTCTATGAATTGACGGGCACGTTTGAAAAAGGCGGTATGTCCTTTACGGCAAAGTACACGCCATCGGCAACGATTTCAACGGATGAAGAAGGGCGTGTACTCGATAAGAAGCTGTTGCAGGCGATGAAATTGAAGATCGACCATACAGACGATGTTATTGTTTCTGATGTTGAAAAGAAGACTGTGACGCAGCAGCCCCCGCTGCCGTTTTCCCTCGACACCCTGCAAATTGAGGCAAACAAGGTCTATGGACTCTCGCCGAAAGACACCTTAGATACGGTGCAGAGCCTATACGAGAAAAAGATTGTGTCCTATCCGCGATCGGACTGCAATTATATTCCGGCGTCACAGCATGGAGACGCCGAGAAGATCATCCGTATGCTGGCATCCGGCGATGAGCTTACAGCAATGATAGATGCAGCAGACGTCGGTATTTCCGGAAAAGGCTTTGACGACACGAAAATTACGGCACATCATGCAATTATTCCCACGGGCGAAAAGCCGGCCGACCTCACAGAAAACGAACAGAATATTTTCGGCATGATTGCCAAGCGGTATGTCGTCCAGTTTTACAAGCCCTTTGTCTTTGAGAAGACCAACTTTAAGCTCGCAGTTGGTGATGAGATATTCGTTGGCAGTGGGCGTGAAATACTCGAATTGGGATTTCGCGCCATTGAAAAGGAAGAGCAGGACACCAAAGAACCCGTTTTGAGCGTCCCTGCGCTCTCTGTAGGTGATGCAATCGGAAAACAAGGAACAAGTATCGCAGAGAAGAAAACAACCCCGCCCAAACGCTTTACAGAGGGAACACTCATTGCGGCGATGACGAACATCTGGCGTTTCGTTGCTGCGGACAACCCGAATCGCGAAAAGCTGAAAGAAACAAAGGGAATCGGTACACCGGCGACACGGGACACCATCATTGCAGAGCTGCTAGCGACCGAAAACAAGGGGAAGGCGATCGAGGCGTGTCTTGCGAAAAAGAAAAAAGAGCTGATTCCCACTGATTTTGGGATCAAACTCATCGAAAATGTCGATCCGTCACTCACGTTGCCGGATGCGACCGCAGAAATGGAATATGCGCTGTCTGAAATTGCAGCTGGTAAGAAAACGATGACCGCGTACATTGATGAAATCATCGACGTGGTCAATGACAACATCCGCTTCGCCGAGGCACGCGAATTTCCTCTTGTGGAATCAGAGGATGCCGTAACCTGCCCGATCTGTGGCAAGGGGACACTGCTCAAGAAATTTTCGCCAAAGCTGCAGAAGCATTTCTATATATGCAGCGATGAGGCATGTGTGCTGCCGGAAGACGGGCGAAAGATGTTCTACGAGGACGAAAAGGGGCGACCGATTATTGAGCACTGCCCGGCATGCCACACTGTCCTTCGGCGTCTCAATGGGAAAAACGGTCCGTTTTGGCTCTGTGCAAAGTGCAGCAAAACCTACAATGACAAAAATGGACACCCTGAGCTGAAAAAGTGATTGTCCTGTTGAAAGGGGAATGATACTGTGACAGAAATTGATGAATATGAGGCAATGCAGGAGGATGATCCTGCTGTGCAGACAATCGAATCGTCTGATGAAACATCACAGACGGAAGAACTGCTGCCGCTGCTGCATTATATGTCCAGCGTTCTGGATCAACTGAAAGAGGCGGCGATCACTTTGCAGGAAGAACGTGAGAAGCTACAAGCATATGGCTCTGATCTGAAGGAGATTACTGCCGTTCTTCTGGCTGAAACCGACCACCTTCAGGAAGCACAGACAGCGACACTTCAAAACCTTGATCATGGCTGCCGCGAGATGTTTGCCCTGACGGCGAAAAATTTTGAGCGCATGTCTATGGAGGCGCAGAAGTGGCAGAATAGGCTGCTGCATAAGCAGACGAACCGCTTTGAGATGATCGGAATGGTTGCCTACATCATTCCGATCCTGGTGATCCTGGATATACTGGTGCATATCTATTTTCGATAAATGCGATTTCATGAAAAAAGGATGGACGGCCGCAAATGCGGCTATCCATCCTTTTTTTCATGAGAGATTTCCGCTATACTGTGTACTGGCTAAAGTGGACAGAAAGGGGATTTCTCCATGTATGAGGATTTTAACATTTTTTTACTGAAACTTCCAGCAGACTGCAAGAATTTCGTTGGAGAAGATTGTCTCGTTTTCCATCTTCCCCGCAAACATCATGATTGCCCTGCGTGCGGATCAGCGCATACATATGTTGATCGATACCGCGAACAAATCTTGACGGGGATCCCAGATGCGCCGCTCAAGTATATCTATAAAAATCGGCGTTATCGCTGCCAAGACTGCGGAAAAACCTTTTCTGAAGATAGACCTTTTATCGATGCGTACCAGCGAATGCCACATAGTGTAATTGAGAGCATCGTTCGTGAGCATAGAGAACTTATTAGCGCAGCATACATTGCGCGTCGTCATGACATTTCCTCGAAAACGGTCATGCGTCATTTTGCGCGCGTAGGCCAACTCGAAGAACAGGAGAAATTAAATACAGTCATTTCTATGGATGAATTTTGCGGGAATGTCGGAGCAAAATACCAGGTCGTCATCAACGACCTACGGGGTAGACGCTGCTGCAACGTCATCGATGATCGATGCGTGGTAAGCGTCTATAACGAGCTGCTTGCATACCCAGCATCTGAGCGCGAGAATGTTACAATGGTCAGCATCGATTTATCGCCATTCTTTCGTAAACTCGTTGAGGAATGTTTTCCGAATGCAGAGATTGCGGCCGATAAATTCCATGCCGTACGCCTGGCCAATAATGCGTTGGACAGCATTCGGAAAGAAGTACAATCGATGCTTCCCTCGTGTGATAAAAAGTGGTTCCGGAATGCACGTCGTGTTTTGCTGGGGAGAGCGCCTAAACTTTCCGTGAATGAACGGATCAAGCTCACGAAGGTCCTTTCCTTTTCAGAAAGGCTGAGAGTTGCATATACGCTAAAGGAAGAATATTATCGCCTCTTTGAAAGTGCCGATCGGAAGATATTTAAGGAGAGGCTGCGGATTTTTAAGAAGCACGTTCAGTTGGCAAACCTTACACCATTTTTGCGTGTGCTGAAGACCACCGAGCAATGGAAAGAAGAAATTTGGAATGGAATCCGTACAGGCTATAATAATGGATTTACGGAGGGGTGCAATAACACAATTAAAGTTCTGAAGCGCGTCTGTTATGGATTTCGTAACTTTGAAAACTTCCGGCGGCGCATTCTTTATATTCTCAATAACGAGGATAGGAAAGCCCGCCGAACAAAATAACTAAAAAAATATCCGCAATTTTTCTCCGTAACTATTGACAAAGAGCCTTTTTTTTGCGGGCATTGTTTTGTGTGTGTTCTTATGCTATAATA
>ERZ772772.2598-NODE-2598-length-10645-cov-3.225968_pt1 | contig 10645 bp, 9 predicted proteins | sample MGYA00511484_ERZ772772 | MGnify/ENA primary metagenome ERZ772772 (study PRJEB29015, sample SAMEA2737913) | human oral metagenome | biome: human oral; feature: human-associated habitat; material: dental | place: China | collected 2088 ... | reverse complement strand
AATTAAACAAAAAAAATGGAATAAAGATATTTTATGTATTGATTTTGTTCATACTGTATAGTTTTTTGCTACAAAAATATAATTATATAATAAAATGCAAAGTGTGAAAACAAAAATTTGAATAAAAACTGTAGATTTGTCTTATAAACAAAAACCGGATACAAGTAATTTAATGTATCCGGCATAAAGTCCAACTCAGTAATAATTATTTTTCTGATTGTATTTTTTTAAGGTCTATATTCATAGTCAAATATTTTTCAGGAACTTCAACCTTATCCATTCCCAAGTAGCCCTTTCCGTATATATAGTCGTCTTGTGCTACTAAGATGTGGTTTTCTTTCTTTTTACCAGAGGCTCTATCTACATAGTAGCTACCCATCCAGTTTGCACCTTCAGTGTATTTTGCTATAGCTGATTTCACATCTTCTATCTTTGTAAGTTCTTTTTTGCCGTCAAGTACATCTTTTGCAAGGTCTACAGCACCAAGAACTTCTGAATATCCGAGTGAATAAGCCCAAGTACCCATTCTATCTTTTCCACCTGCAGCGACTACCTTTTCTTCAACCTTCTTATTAATTGCTTGCCAATCTCCTGCAACATCCTTAAGATCTATAGAAAAAGCTCCGGGATATCCCATTATAGGAGAAGGAAGGTCTTGTTCTACAAATATAGCTCCACCTGAGGCTATACCTCTTAGCAAAGGTTCTGTCTGTGCGTCGTTTGTGCAGAAAAATGCAGTATCCTTGCCATATTTTTTAATCCAGTTAGGTATGTTTTCAGCTATGAATTGTTGTGCTCCGGGTATTCCGGCGTCAGACATCGGGTCTTGTGAAGTTTCGGCAATGAATTCTATGCCTAAATCCTTAGCCGCTTCTTCCATTATAGCCCTTCTTAGTGCAAGAGTTTCTATACTCATATGTCTTGGGAAAGAAATATGAACGAATTTTTTCGCACCCATTTTCTTAGCTGCAGCTATTATCCTATATCCTCTTGATATATTGTCAGCGTCTACAACCAAGTCAGCAGCCTCTTCCGCCATAGCCACGTCTTCTTGCGGTGTAAGAAGAATAAGTTTGATATCAGGGTTCTTTTCTCTTATTTGCTTGAATGCAGCAACAGTTCCGGGTACAGATTGATTTACAATTACTGCTTTCATTAGAGGGTCGTCAGCCATAGCCACTATTTTTGATATAGTCGTATCCTGTTCAGCCATAAAGTTGTCAGGATATGTATCATGCACTATCATTCCGCCCGACTTTGCGTCTCCATACATTTCAATTGCCTTTTGTCCTGCTCTGAACTCGTCTTCAGATTGAGCTACAGTACCTGTCACTATACCGATGTGATAAGCGGCAGAGTCACTCTTTTTAGTATCTGTAGAATTTCCGTTTTCAGGAGCCGGATTTTGAGCTGTCTGTCCTCCGCAAGATGCCAAAACAAATACCATTGTAAAGGCAGATAAAACAGACAGTACTTTTTTAAACACTTTCATAATCTCACCTCTTATAATTTGATAAAAAATAAATTCATTCTCTATTTTAAGATATTTATAAAAACACACTTGCATATGCAGTCATAAATATAAACAAATAGAACGTGCTACCGCATTTAGAATTTAAATTTAACATACCCCATATTCTTTCTAACAGTAGGATTATATACCCTATACTAGCTCAGATGCAACAAATTATCATTTTCTGCATCTGGACAGCAACTAAAGTGCCTAAAACCTCTTCAGTCTCTCAAGTATCTTCTGAATAGTTCCATCTCGAAGCGCAACTGACAGCATACCTTCACAGAACTTTTCACCACGAACAAACAGTGTCAACTTGGTGATTAATTCATCCTCTGTCAGATCCTCCACCGCTTTATCCTCTATTTTCTCTATATTCTTGACATAATCAAAATCAATAGCATTAATTTCATGCATATCGTTAATGAATTCCTCTACATTGTCATCATACTTGAAGTAAGGGTGACCATAAGCATTATCATCGGTTTCATCATCTGTTGCACTAACTAGCTTACCAAATGTTTCTCGATGAAATTGCTCTAAATATCGCGTAATTCTTTCGTATTTCGACTTGCTCATTTTATCCTTTAAACTCACTATTCTTCCAAACCTTCACTGCACACACTCTCAGCCACAGGGATAATGTCCTCGCGTGCTCTAGACTTCGCCCTTCTCTCAACGAGGCGTTCAAACCATATCTTGAGCAGAGCAGCAAACGGCACGGCAACAATCATACCTGCAAATCCGCCCACCTTCTCTCCTGCGATGATAGCCACCAAAACTAGCAGCGGGTGTATTTCAATGCTATGCGATAATAGCTTTGGATTGATAACCGCACCGTCCAGAACCTGTACCACCGAGATGATCACGATAGATATAATCATCGTCTTAATCTCGCCAGAAATCACGCCCGACACGATAGTAAGTCCGTATCCTACTATCGGTCCCATGTAAGGAATCAGATTAGCAATACCAGCCATTACACCGATCATCACGCCGTAAGGCATGCCAACTACAGTCAGGCCAATGCTGATTAGGAGCGCCACTGTAAATCCATCCATCGCTGCACCGCGGAAGTATCCACTGAACACCTTGTTAACATCGCCATATACATATGTAAGCTTGTCATTTGCACGCTGCGACCATACCGTCCTAAGCATTCTGCCCCAGTACTTTCTTAGGTTCTCTGCGTCAAATAAGAAGTATACCGCGAACATAACCGAGAACAGCAGTGTGCTCACACCTGCTGTTATATTCGAAAGTAGCGTCGGTAGACCGCTTGCGCTATTTAGCTTATGCGAAATCCAGTTAATTAGGTTCTTTTCAAAGTTAAGATCATAGTTCTTGCTGAAGTTGTACTTTGAAAGCCACTCTTTAAAGCTGTGTTCAAATGATTTCGCCTGATCCACTATACTGTTGACCAGTGCATTGATGCTGTCAGCATTTATAGTCTGCACCTGCTTCGTTACTGCATATATAATCGCCGTGAGAGAAGCCAGCAAAATCGCCACTATAAATAGCAGGGTTATCAAAACTGCCAATGTGTGTCTACGCCTCTTCTGAACAGGGTTTTGACTTAGTGCTTTTGCATTGCGAGTTATCATCCTCTCAGTTAGTCCAACGAGCGGATTTAAGATATACGCCAAAATCGCACCGATTACCGCCGGCTTAAGAATCGCTGCAACCCAGTTTATCCCGCCCATCAGGCTCTGACCGATGCTCTGATACTGTCCCATCAACAAAATTAAAGCGTATGATATTCCTACTGCAAGAACCACATATGCCACAATCTTGAGGTATTTCCTGTCTAATTTGTCTCTAAATTTCATGAGTTCACCTCTCTAATTCAATATGCTTATATTATCAGAAAAAACGAACTCTTGCAGTAAATGTTCCTCCGAATCACCACATGATTACTTGCCTGCTGATTCACCGACTCTCTGTTCATAGTGACATCCCTTGGGCATGCACCTAGAAAACCGCATCAAGTATAAAGACCAGCCATACGGCTGGTCTTTACCAATATATCACTATAAGCGTTTATTTGCCTTCTATCTCCTGCTTGTGCGCCTCAATAATCTTCTGAGATAGGTTAGCAGGTACTTCCTCGTACTTGGAGAACTCAACCTCGAAGCTTCCTCTAGCCTGAGTCATAGCTCTTAGCACGATTGCGTAGTCAAAGAGTTCTGCCTCTGGAGCTTCAGCGTGTAGGCAAGTTGTGCCATCATCTGCTGGATCCATACCTAGAATACGACCTCTTCTCTTGTTCATATCACCCATCACATCGCCTGTGTACTTCTCTGGAACTACTATGTCAAGCTTCATGATTGGCTCGAGTAGGCAAGGCTTAGCCTCTACGATACCCTTCTTGAATGCTAGAGATGCTGCAATCTTGAATGCCATTTCGTTGGAGTCTACATCGTGGTACGAACCATCGTATAGTACAGCCTTGATATTAACTACCTTGCAGCCAGCGAGAGGACCTTTTTCCATCGACTCGAGGAGTCCCTTCTCAACTGCAGGCACGTAGCTCTTAGGGATTGCTCCTCCAAATAGCTCTTCGGAGAACTCGAAGTTTTCCTTAGCTGGAGAGAATCTAATGTGCACGTCTCCGTATTGTCCAGCACCACCAGACTGCTTCTTGTGCTTGCCCTGAACGTCAGAAGTTCCCTTGATTGTCTCTCTGTAAGCAATCTTCTGCGGAACAGTCACTACGTCGATTCCGTAGTTCTTCTTGAGTTTCTCCTTAATTATTCCTATCTGTAGGTCGCCCTGTCCACCGAGAAGTGACTGATGTGTCTCAACATTTCGAACTAATGCAAATGAAGGATCTTCTTCCATAAGCTTGAATAGAGCCTGCGCCATCTTCTCTTCGTCGTTCTTATCCTTAGCCTGAACTGCGATGAAATAGTTTGGCTTAGGGAAGTCGATTGGCTCAAACTGGATTCCTTCGCTCTTGAGAGATAGTGTATCGCCAGTCTTTGTTCCTGCAAGCTTGGCAAGTGCAAATATATCACCAGCCACAACCTCAGTTGCTGGAACCTGCTGCTTGCCTCTTACAAAGAACATAGAACCGAGCTTTTCCATCTTCTGCGTGCGAGAGTTATATAGTTCCTGACCAACCTTGACAGTTCCTGTGATAACCTTTGCGTAGGAAATTCTGCCTAGGAATGGGTCAGCTATTGTCTTGAATACCCAGAGAACTGGTTTCTCTGAAGGATCTGTTGTGATCTCAACATCCTCACCTTTGATGTTCTTTGCTGGATATGCAGGGTGCATATTAGGTGTTGGAACATACTTGCTGATAGAACGCAGCACTTCGTCTACTCCCTCGCCTGTCTTCGATGACATCTTGATGATAGGTACTACGTCACCTGTTGCGATTCCCGTCATAAGTCCATTATAAAATTCTTCATCTGTAAATGGCTCTTCGTTGAAGAACTTCTCCATTAGAGCTTCATCTGTGCCAGCCACTGCCTCGTTCAGAGCGTCCTTATCATCGTCGGTAACAACAGAGTTTCCGAACTTCTCGCGAAGCTGCGCTACAACCTTATCTACATCTACATTTTCTTTATCTATCTTGGTGAGGACTATAAATTTTGGATTCTTATGCTTACTGCATTCCTCCCACGCCTTCTCAGTTCCTACCTGCACTCCTGCAGATGCATCCACCATGATAATCGATGATGCAGCTGTGCTGAGCGCTGAACGAATCTCTCCCTTGAAGTCGAATAATCCTGGGGTATCAAGGAAATTATATTTATATCCCTGGTACTCTACCGGAACTAGAGTGGTATTGATAGAATGCTTCTTCTCAATTTCCATCTTGTCGTAATCCGATGTGGTGTTGCCATCCTCTACTTTACCCATTCTGGTAATTGCGCCAGTGGCAAGTAGAGCTGCTTCAAGAAAAGTCGTTTTACCGCAGCCGCCATGTCCTAAAAGTATGACGTTTCTAATCTTATCTGTAGAATAACCTTTCATCCTTAGATCCTCCCATTGATTTTATTATTTTGCTGAGCCGATAAAATTATTTAAGCTCTTGTCACAAGTATAACATAGCTTGTATCTTGTTCAATACAATATTTAAATTGACAATAAAAAGCGGTGCTATCACGACCTCTCACGAATGGCTTGATAATCACCGCTAATCATTATTTTCTAATTTATCACAAATCCGCTTTAGAATTCAGCGTTCTTAGGTGTTCTTGGGAATGGAACAACGTCACGGATGTTACTCATTCCTGTTAGATACATAATCATCCTCTCGAAACCTAGTCCATAACCAGCATGCTTTACGCCGCCGTATCTGCGAAGATCAACGTACCAATCGTAGAGCTCTCTATTCATGCCGATTTCATCCATTCTAGCTTCGAGGATGTCGAGCCTCTCTTCTCTCTGACTTCCGCCGATGATTTCACCAACTCCCGGCACGAGAAGGTCGCAAGCCGCAACAGTCTTGCCATCGTCGTTGAGTCTCATATAGAATGCCTTGATTTCCTTCGGATAATCGATTACGAAGATAGGCTTCTTGAAGACTTCCTCAGTGAGATATCTCTCATGCTCAGTCTGTAGGTCAATTCCCCATTCAACTGGGAACTGGAAGTCCTTATCAGCTTTCTTAAGAATCTCAACAGCTTCTGTATATGTAACTCTCTCGAAATCTGAGTTAACGATGTGGTGAAGTCTATCGAGCAATCCCTTGTCCACGAACTTATTGAAGAATTCCATCTCCTCAGGCGCGTGTTCAAGTGTGTAGTTGATGATGTATTTGACCATATCCTCTGCAACATCCATGTCATCAGCGAGGTCTGCAAATGCAATCTCTGGCTCAATCATCCAGAACTCAGATGCGTGTCTAGCTGTGTTGGAGTTCTCAGCACGGAACGTAGGTCCAAATGTATAAATATTTCTAAACGCAAGCGCCATCGCCTCACCCTCGAGCTGTCCCGAAACGGTTAGGTTTGTCTCTTTGCCAAAGAAATCCTGTGAGTAGTCGATAGAGCCATCTTCGTTAGTAGGCGGGTTACTAAGGTCCAGTGTCGTAACTCTGAACATCTCGCCAGCACCCTCTGCATCACTTCCTGTTATGATTGGAGCGTGTACATATACGTAATCACGCTCTTGGAAGAACTTATGAATCGCATAAGCAACGATACTGCGCACTCTAAATACCGCAGAGAAAGTGTTGCTTCTAGGACGAAGATGTGCGATTTCTCTAAGGTACTCCATGGTGTGACGCTTCTTCTGCAGTGGATAATCCGATAGCGAATCAGCCTCAACAGTAACCTCTATCGCCTTTAGTTCAAATGGCTGCTGTGCCCCAGGTGTAAGCTCAAGTACACCCTTAACCTTTACACCTGCTGCGAGGCGCACTTTTGAAATCTCTTCGTAGTTATCAATCTTCGAAGCCTCGTACACGACCTGAAGCGGAGTGAAGAAGGTACCATCATTGAGTGAGATGAAACCAAACTGATTGGATGCACGATTACCTCTCACCCAGCCTCTGACAACAATCTCTTTACCTGCATACTCTTCTCTGCTACGGAAGAGTTCTCTGATCTCAATATCTTTCATTAGTATATCCTTCCTAATTTCCATTTTTCTCTCGCAAATGCACGAATACATTAATTATATCACGTTTACATGTGGTTTATCGAGAGTCTATGCCATTTTCTCGATTCCGCACTTATATGGAGCAACTGCATCAGCAAGTCTCGTCAGAACTTCTCCCTGGCTGAATGCCTCTGGATACCCCACCTTAAGGCTTACGCTCATCAAGCGTTCCCCTCTATCTACGCTTACTATCTCGACACTAGTTCTCGCATCTTCTGTGACGAGATTTATCTCAGAGTTGATTCCGTATGGCTCTTTGTCGAAGAGCTTTAAAAACATGTCGTCAAATCTATTTGCTGTAACTGTGTATCCACCGAATCTCTCGGGGAGTACTGGCATCTTAACTTTAACTTTCATTTCTCTATTTCCCATTATGTCCACCCTTTTCCTTCAAAAAATCTGTCTTCTGTATAATACCCCTCTTCATCTCACTGATTCAAGAGATATAGCTAGGTATTGATTTTAATCCCTTATATTAACAGTAATCAGGTATTTTATCTCCGCAAAGTATCTTTACGTATGTTCCGTAGGCTTCTGGAATCGGTCTACCGAGGTATATTTCGAGCTCTGGATTCACATTTCTTCCCATGACACTACATAAGTACAGCCGCTCATTTAAGCACGGGTACATCTCGACTGACATTGTTTCTACATTTTCCACCATCGGCCAATCTGTTTCTTTTAAATCAGACTTAACCACCGTATGATAGAGTCCGCACGGCGCATTGTTCTTGCTATTATCCACCATATCTCTTTCAACTAACGCAAGACGTGTACCGAGGAGCACTACACTTCGCTTTACTCCATCGACGAGAATTTCTCGAGTTCTGTGACCAAGCCCTTCAGTATGAATCCATCTGGTTGGAAGCTCGTAATTCGAAAGTGGCTCTACACCTTTAATGCGCTCGATGGGACTGTGCGCTTTCCACTGGCGCGTAACCGCATGACAGAACAGCACCTTATCAGTTGACAAAGTCACCCCTTCCCACGAGTTATCCTCGCTAAAAAGATTAAAGAAAACCATGTATGGTGATTTTACCATCTGCGCTAAGATGTATATCCCATCTCGAAGGCGCACCGATATGACTTTCCCTTCTTTCCATGGAACAGACTTCTTCTTAGTTTCCAATATAGATACCTCTTTCCCTTCACTTATTTTATTTCACGAACCTTAACCTTATGCTTCTTCAGCTGCTTCTTAAGCTGGGTGAGCCTCTCGTCATTACCCTTGCTTTTTCCGACGAAGATTGACTTGCTCCTACCTTTTTTCCTTACGAGCTCAATAAAGTACCTGTCACCATTCAGATGCCTTCCTCGCACAAAATATATCTCAACTTCAGCGAGATCTTTCAAGGGGATCTCACGACTGCCCGGAACAAATCCGCTGTGAATATATAAATTTCCATTTGAGATATGCATAGGTTCTGAAAACTTTCCGCCACTCCTGCTGACAATCATCAGCTTCCGCACCATCGTGACAAGAACGATAGTTCCAACGATAAAAGCCACCGTCTTAAAGAGATTGTCATTCCACGTCGACTTTAGTCCGATCAAGAAATATTGATATATCTTCATTAATTACTTCCCTCCAAATCACCTTTCGCTCTCCTGAGAAGGTTTATTCATTTCACCCTTGCAAATTAGCTCGCGTCGACGTAGATGTGGTATTTTCCGCAGTGAAGACAGCGGAAGAGATACCCGCAGAGATCACCATCCTTATACAGATACTCCCTTATATCGGTGTATTCATGCCTCATCTCATACTCTTCAAGGACCTCGTCTGCGATGCCCATCTCCTCTAGCTCCTCCGTGCCGACTGTCCCTAGATATGCGCAGTAGTCATTACAGCAAGATAGCCAGTGCTCGCCCTGCCAGCTCAGGTAGCCAGGCGTTCTTTCAAATAGTTCCTTTGACTTCGCCACATCCACTTCGCCTTCCCACTCGGCATCTTGCACGAACTCAGCGTCGAATTTCTTTGCAGCCTCTCCACTAGCTATACACTCTGGGCACAAATGCTCGACGTCTTCAACGCTGTAAGGGAACGAACTATAGTAGATAGTACTTTCCTTGCCGCAGCACGGGCATACCTCTGGCGGACCTTCTTCAAAGCTTTCAGTAGCCAGTGGATCTGGATGGTAACGGAATTTTGGAAGCTTCTTAGCTTTTTCTCTCTGTAGAGATTCCTCAGCAGCTGTCTTTGGCCTTTTCACTGCCCACCTGTCTCCATCATCTTCTGCTATCGATTTGAGATAAGCGAGCTTCTTTATCTGCTTCTTATCGTTCCTATCTGCAATCTCTGACATCAAGTCATACGCACTCTGCATGAGTGAAAGGATTTTGTACACATCGACAAGAACTGTCTTAGCATCCTTATCCCCAGCCTCTTTTAGCCTATCCGAAAACTCGTATAACGCAAGAACAGTCTCTCGCTTACCCTTCTTCGCTTCGTAATCCTTTACTAGTTCAGCATATTCTTTTATGTATGGATTCATTATTTCTCCTACCATTTCAGCAAAACTTCTCGTTTTTGTCCACAAAGTATATCAATTCTTTCCTATAAATTATAACAAATTGAGGCGGTAAAATCATTGACAATTATAGCCCGCGGTGGTAGCATATTTCATTATTAAAACGATGACGAGGACAGTAGGTTCGCTTTAAGGCTTTGAGAGAGGGATGGACGGTGAGATCATTCCAGCACGGAGCGTTCTGAACACCACCTCCGAGTGGCACTAATCCTGCCCGCCTAGCCGCGTTAAAAGCTTCAAAGAGTGCTGGAGCAGAAGCTCCGGAAGATGGGTGGAACCACGAATACGAATGTATGCGTCCCTTCTGACAATTTGAATGTCGGAAGGGACTTTTTAATTTCCTTCCGCTAATGAAAGGAGTTCTTAAAATGATTATTACACTAAAAGACGGTAGCAAAAAAGAATACGCTTCACCGATGTCCATCATCGACATCGCTAAGGACATAAGCGAGGGTCTCGCAAGAGCAGCTTGCGTTGGTGAATTAGATGGAGAGGTCTGTGACCTAAGAACTGTTGTGGATAAGGATGCTGAGGTTAACATTCTCACATTTGATTCCGATGCGGGAAAGCATGCGTACAGACACACATGTTCTCACGTGCTCGCAGAGGCTGTTAAGAATCTATATCCTGATTCTAAGATGACAATTGGTCCTTCAATCGAAAACGGTTTCTACTACGACTTTGACATGCCGGCTCTCACTAGAGAGGATCTCGATAAGATAGAGGCAGAGATGAAGAAAATCATCAAGAAGGGTGACGAGATTACTCGCTTTACACTTCCTAGAGATGAAGCTATAAAGCTATTTGAAGAGAGAAATGAGCCATACAAGGTTGAGCTCATCGAAGACCTTCCGGAGGACGAGATTATTTCTTTCTATCAGCAAGGAGATTTCATCGAACTCTGTGCAGGACCGCACCTGATGAGCACTAAGCAGATTAAGGCGTTCAAGCTAACTTCAAGCTCCGGTGCTTACTGGAGAGGTGATGA
>ERZ772772.2595-NODE-2595-length-10658-cov-10.566915_pt1 | contig 10658 bp, 12 predicted proteins | sample MGYA00511484_ERZ772772 | MGnify/ENA primary metagenome ERZ772772 (study PRJEB29015, sample SAMEA2737913) | human oral metagenome | biome: human oral; feature: human-associated habitat; material: dental | place: China | collected 2088 ... | reverse complement strand
CGCTCGCGGTGAGGACCTGCTTCGTGCGCTCGAGAAGTCGACGGACGTCGAGTAGATGCCGGGTGGTCGGATGGGTGCCGGGCGGGCGTCTCATCCCTCACGGAAAGGCGCACCCTGCCCCAACGGCCTCACGCAAAACCGCACTCTGTCCCGACGCCCTCACGCAAAAGCGCACTCCGCGTGATTGGCACGATACAGAGTGCGCCTTTTGGTAACGCCACTCCCGCAGAATGCGTCTTTCCGTGAGATCGTGCCGCCAGAATGCGCTTTTCCGTACGGCACGGGTTGCAGAATGCACTTTTCCGTAGAGTGCGCTTTTCCTCACCTGGGCAAACGTAGACCAACCTCACGCGAAAGCGCATTCTGGACTCGACCCCTCACGCAAAAGCGCACTCTGTGTCGACTCCCTCACGGAAAAGTGCATTCCGCCCCGACGCCCTCACGCAAAAGCGCACTCTGGACTCGACCCCTCACGCAGAAGCGCATTCTGGCGGTTCTGAAGACCCCAGAGTGCGCCTTTCCGTGAGAGCTTCATACAGAGTGCGCTTTTCCGTACGGCACGGGTTGCAGAATGCGCTTTTCCGTAGAGTGCGCTTTTCTTTACCTGGGCAAACGTCGACCCACCTCACGCGAAAGCGCACTCTGCCCCGACGGCCTCACGCAAAAGCGCATTCTGGGCTCGATCCCTCACGCAGAAGCGCACTCTGGCCCAACCCCCTCACGTAAAGGCGCACTCTGCAGATCATGATGCCGTCGAATTCTCGTTGAAGGCGGCGGCATTAATGGATTCTCAATGAAGATTAATCTATGAGAAAGCTGAATCAAGCGCACAATACAGTCCTCCCAGTGCATGTCTGCACGCCAGACTTGCGCTTGTCTGCATCGACGGCGGGCAACGTGGCAGGCAGAGACAAACAGCTGTCATAGGCAGCGCGCAAGGTGGTTCAGATCTCCTCGTTTTTCGTCATGAGAACACTCATCTTTCATTCAGGCGTATGCCTTTGGAAACTCCGAATCAGCTTGTGCATGAGGTATAGTCGCTCCACGCGTCATGGCGCAAGGATACGAGATGGGGGACGGCATGTCGACAGTTCGGTTGGATGACAGCATTAAAGCCCAGCTTGATGAGGCGGAGCGGACGATGCGTTGCCTTGCGCCCGCAGGCGATGGGTTTCAGGCTCGCCTTGCTCGTCTTGCGCGACAGGGTGCGTTGGCGCGTCCGTATCCTGGGGTCTACGCGCGCCCATCCTATTGGAATGCGCTCGAGCCCAAGGCGCAATGCCTTCATGTAGCTCGAACTTTGTCAGATGCTCACCCTAGCTGGGTCTTTTGTGCTACGACCGCAGCTGTGGTTCACGGTATGGCTATGTCATATAGGTATATTAAGGTACCGCATATCTCCGTACCTGGCAAAAGGCGCGGTCAGACGCGTTGGGCCGTATGGCATCACCTGCGTGATGACGATGATGCCACAATTCGTTTGAATGGGGTCCGCGTCACGTCGTTCGAGAGAACGGCGTTCGATTGCCTGCGTTTTCTTCCTTTTGATCAAGCCTTGGCCGTGGCCGATTCGGCTTTGCGCATCAGGAACGCTGATATTCCGTGGTTGATACATTCAGTTTGTGGGTACTGGCCGGGGTATCTAAACGCCCAGCATGCTCGTCAAGTAGCGCATCACGCAAATGGCTTGGCAGAGAATGGCGGAGAGTCCATGGCGCGTGCGGCAATGATTGAGCTCGGATACATGTTGCCAGAGCTACAGGCAGTCGTCCCCAATCCCCTTGATGGGGGAACATATCGGCTCGACTTTCTGTGGAGACTGGCAGACGGACGTGTAGTGGCTGGTGAGTACGATGGGAGAGGCAAGTATCTGAACGGACATGATGGCGTACCGCGCGAAGGAGACGAAGCGTTGCAAGGCGCTGTTGACAAGATGGCCAAAGAACGCCTACGCGAATCAAGGCTCACGCTCGCGATGGGAGTGATGCGCTTTTCTCCCAAGCAGTTGCGCAGTCGACCGTACTTCTGCCAACTCATGGATTCATTTGGCATCCCAAGGGTGAGGGAGCCTCAGGAGATCGAGGCACGCGCGCGGATTCCTCGCTGGACGCTGTAGAGCCTCGCGCGGCGCGCGTTTCTCTCCATGAGGCGGCTTGCGATCAAAATGCACTTTTCCGTACGGCACGGGATGCAGAATGCGCCTTTCCGTAGAGTGCGTTTTTCCTTACCTGGGCAAACGTCGGTTCCCCTCACGGAAAAGCGCATTCTGGCTCCGACCCCTCACGGAAAAGCGCACTCTGACCCACATGTGCTACCAGCGACTCGGTCGGCATACCTGCCAACGCCCCACGTATGCCGCCAACGCTCCGGCAAGCACCGTATCGCCCAGACATGCAGCTCACATTTTGCATGATGCAACCACCTGAAACAATCCCCCGAAACCAAGCTTGACGTAAAAGGGCTACACTAGCCAAGCTATGACCCTTGACGCTGGCGCGGCGACTGCGGCCAGTGAAGGACCGGTGATACCCGTGAGTTCGTCTGCCCCATCGTCCGCCCCCACCGTGAGGACCTCTGTCCCAGGGACCCGTGTGATCCTTGCGCTTGACACCTCCACTGACATGCTGGCCTGCGCCGTCGCCCGTGTTACCACAGCCAGTGCGCAGGACGGCATCGCAGCTACGGCCATAGACGTCCTGGCCACAGGCGATCACCTCTGCCGTCGCCGGGCTAACGTTGAGCTGACGGCGACTGCGCTGGAGACGCTCGCGAAGGCAAGGCTTGCGATGGCGGATGTCGACCAGGTGCTGGTGGGCCGCGGCCCAGGGTCTTTCACAGGCGTGCGCATAGGCATCGCGACGGCAAAGGGCCTTGCGTGCGGGCTCGCCACGACGCTTCTTGGGGCGTCGACTCTCGACGCCGTCGCTTGGACCGCCTGGCAGGCAGGGCAGCGTGGCAGGCTTGCCGTAGTGGGAGATGCGATGCGCAAAGAGGTCTATCCAGGCGTCTACCTGCTGGATGAGAGGGGCGCCCATAGGACCTTCGAGGTCGAGTGCGTGCGTACGGTGAACGCCGCGATAGACGAGCTCAAGGCTCGCTCGGACGCGGGGCAGCTTGTCCTCTCGGGAGACGGTCTCAAGAAATACCGCACTGCGTTTGAGGGAGCGGGTCTCACGCAGGTGGTGGACGAGAACCTCTGGCATCCCACGGGAGAGGGTCTGATACGTGCGTCCCAGGCGCCCGACTTCAGACCCGCCCTCGGCGACGGGGATCCTGCACTCGTGCTACCTGTGTACACGCGGCTTTCGGATGCGGAGGAGGGCGAGCGCGCTCGCCTCGGACTCAAGGCGAGCCCGTCTGTCAGGGTCACGGGCGTGGACGAGGCGCTCGCTGGTCGCCATCTGCAGCTGCGTCCCATGCTGCCCGTAGACCTCGACGCTGTTGTCGCCCTCGATGCCGTAACATACGAGGGAAGCGCCCACACCCCCTGGACCCGTACGATGTTTGCTTCCGAACTCACCCAGCCGCAGCGCAGCTGGTGGGTGGCGCACGATCAGGGCAGGGTCATCGGCTTCGCAGGTGGCCGGCTCGCGGGGGCGGACTTCGAGGTTCTGGATGTCGTCGTCTCCGCCGATCATCGGCGTGGGCACGTTGCGTCTCGTCTCGTCGCCCGCGTCGCCTACGACGGCCAGGCCTTTGGTGCCTCCACCATCTCGCTTGAGGTCGACGAGCATAACGCTGCAGGTCAGGCCCTATACGGCTCACTCGGTTTTGTCAAGGTGGGAGAAAGGCCCGGTTACTTTGGCCCAGATGCCAAAGGCAAGTCTCACACCGCGCTCATCCTGCAGGCAAAGCTGCCACTTCAGGCTGACGCCAAACTCATGGCGCAGCTGCCCGAGCCCTCAGCCTCGATTCGCCCATGGCCTATAGTGCCGGCCCCTCGTAACGCCGCCTCGCGGCAGAAGATCGAGGCTGCCGGTGGCCTGGTACTCGCCATAGAGTCATCCTGCGACGAGACCGCGATGGCCGTCATCGACTCGCGGGGCACCATCTGTGCGAACGTAGTCGCTACCTCGGTCGACTTCCATGCGCGCTTTGGTGGCGTCGTACCCGAGATTGCGTCCCGCAAGCACGTCGAGGCCATCGTCGGCGTCTTCGAGGAGGTTATGGCCCAGGCAGGACGACACTTCGGCTGCGACACGCTGGCGGCCTCTGACCTCTCGTGTGTGGGCGTCACCGCAGGTCCGGGTCTCGTTGGTGCGCTCGTCGTGGGCATCGCCTTTGCCAAGGGGCTCTGTGCGGCCACAGGCTTGCCGTTTACAGCGGTCAACCACCTTGAAGGCCACCTGCTCGCCAATCTCTTCGAGACACCCGACCTCAGGCCGCCCTTCGTGGCGAGCCTGGTCTCTGGTGGCAACACGATGCTTGTGCATGTGCGCGCCTGGGGCGACTACCAGATCCTTGGCGCCACCATCGATGATGCGGTGGGCGAGGCCTTTGACAAGGTTGCCAAGGCGCTGGGCCTCGGCTACCCGGGGGGTCCCGTGATCAGCAGGCTCGCGGCGCGGGGCAACAGGAAGGCTATTCACTTCCCCCGTGCGATGATGCACAGTAACGACTACCGCTTTTCCCTGAGTGGACTCAAGACAGCGGTCATCACCTACATAGAGGGTGAGGGCAGGGCCGGTCGCGCCATCAACCTGCCCGATCTTGCGGCCTCCTTCGAGGCGGCGGTCATTGACGTGCAGGTTGCGAAGGCTGTCGCCGCTGTGGAGGAGACGGGCGTCTCTGACTTTTGCATCGGCGGGGGAGTTGCCGCAAACCCAGAGCTCAGAGCCGAATACAAGAGGGAGTTTGGGCGGCGTGGCGTGCGCGTGACCGTGCCTCCCATGGTTGTCTGCGGGGACAACGCCGCCATGATGGCCTTGGCGACCCTACGCAACTGGAGGGCGGGCGTGCTCTCTTCGCTCACCCAGGACGCAGAGCCCAACGCCAAGCTTGGCTGCTGGTCGTCAGGCGAACCACCCGTTATCGGTCCCGGTTGGCCCGAGAAGCCCTCGTGACAGGGGGGCGTTTCGGTGATCGATACGCTACGTTGGCAGCCAATTCCGTTCTATGTGAAGCTCTCTGTAGCCTAACCAGTTTCCCTTGAGCTCGTGATCGCGTAGTCTCCGCAGCTCGTCTCTGCTATCTTTGAAGATGGCGCTGACGGCAGACTTCAACTTGTCTAAGGGAAAGTGCTTCTTCTTGAGGCACTTCACATCACGTTCGAACTGCGGAAGAACCCTGATGCTCTTAAGCATCGAGGTAGTCCATCATGTCGTCAACCGTGGCGAATGTGTGCCCCTCTCCCATACGATCCTCGCGCCTGGCATTAATGTCCTCTGGGCTTTCTGCGGTCGGTTTGAAGGGCATGCCATGGTCCACGACAGACTGACGCAGAAACATGTTGACAGCAGTGGTGAGGTCGAGCCCCATGCTCTCATACAGTCTGCGTGCCTGCTCCTTGAGCGCACTGTCAGTGCGGATGCTCAGGCGTGCCTCTGACATATCGACCTCCTCATGTTGCGGTCTATCTGCCCTCACGGGGAGGGCAGATCAAGACTAAAGTACTCTTGGTATACCCAGCGGGAATATATAATACACCCATTGGATGTACATATCTATGCGCAACCCGCCCCGCAGCCTGGCGGGCGGTTTCCCGAGCGCATTTGTCCAGTTGAGCCATTTTCCATAGTGCCCCGCAGCCTGGCGGGTGGTTGCTCCACATCTCCCGGGCGCCGCGACGTGACGGAAAAACGCATTCTGCATCCCATGCTGTACGAAAAAACGCACTCTGTATAAGCTCTCACGGAAAGGCGCACTCTGCGTGCGAGCGGTCACTCAGACTGCGTCTTTACGTGAGGCGCCAGGGGCAGAACAAGGCGGACAACCTCCTCAGGAAGATGAGGTCGCAGGGCGGGATCAGGAGCCGGCTGATCGGGGGCGGGCGCGTCTGGGAGGTCACGTGACCGCCGGGCGATTTACGTGTGCTTACGGGTGGTTTACGTGTGCCCGGGAGCGGGCGGCATGAGATCTTCGCAGCCAGAGGGCTTGTCTCGCACCCTCTGACTCCCTCTGATTACGTGAGGGTAACGTGGGTGCTTGCTGCCGCACCCCTGCCGCGCGGAGCCTTCTCGCCAAAGGTGGCGGATGCTCGAGCCGTGTCGCGGCCGCAAGTGGGCCGAATCCTGTGGGTTTCCAACCCCGCCCGAGCCGGGAGTCATCTGGTATCTTCGCCCTCGCCGCGCCAGCGAGGGGGCCGTCGAGAACTATACGAGGAAGTTTGAGAGCAAGGGCTTCGAGTCCGACGGATACGTCATCTGCCTTGCTGCCAGCGTATGGGAGACGTTTGACGAGGCCAATGCACAGGACAACTGCGTGACGGGCCTCATCGACAAGTGCGTGCGCGGCATGACCGAAATATGGCGGATGCGCCGTGGCCGACAGCCCCGATGCATCGCCTGTCACCATCGAAGTGCGCGACGGGCGTGCGTGGCAGGCTTTCCAGAGCCACAACCGCCAGATACCGGAGGAATGGAGGCAGGATCCTTGACCGCGCTGCGCGTTATGCGGATAGGTGCCCACCCGTTTTCAAGAGAGATGACAGCGGGTCCAGAATAGTTCGATTGTCTGGAGCGGGTATGACTGGGAAATTGTTTATGCTTGGCAGAGAAATCGCATTGACTTCGGGAGAAACACATGAGAGACTATTCTTCCGACGAAGAGAATGTCGTCCTCCTCGAGGAGCTCATAGCCAATTGGGAGGATGAAACCATCGAGTTCAAGGAGGCCAATGACAACTTCAAGACTGACGAAATCGGCCGCTACGTTTTAGCACTCAGCAATGAGGTGAACCTCGCCGGCATCGAGTCTGCCTGGCTTTTTTGGCGTGCAGGACAGGGACCATGAAGTCGTGGGTACCTCCTATCGTATGGAGCCCAAGCGCCTCAGCTCTCTTAAACGACAGGTGTTCGAGGAGGCTGTCCCCAACTTCGGCCTGCGTGACATACGCGTCATCGGTCATCCGAAGGGGACGCGTGATCTTGTTCGAGATTCTTGCTGCACTCCAGGGCATGCCCATCCCATGGAAGGGCTTCTGCTATTCGCGTGCCGGAGAGAGCCTCGTGCCCGTGCCGATTAACAAGCTTGCGCCATCCGCAACCAGGAGTCAACGCGCGACTGGACAGCGTAGCCTGTCGTCGATGCCGACATTGCCGACTTGTCAGATGGAGCGCTCGCGACGGCAAGGGGGGCCTTTAAACGAGACTTCGTGAGTTCGTGTGGGTAGGTGGTTGCGTCACCGCCCCGGTGGGGCGGGCCTCAGGTCCGAACACCTGAGTAGCACGGGGGCCATGGGGCCGTCGGTGTCGTGGGACCCGTGGCCCCGCCCGGTCGCGCGAGTGGCCGTGGTGACGCAGGAGTGTATACAGATTGGCGAAAATGGGCTCTCGACGCCGTTTCGGGGCACTTGTGTACACTGTTGCGCCGTTGCGGACAACCGTGGATATGCAGGAGTGTACACAGATCGGCGAAAACGGCCTCTCGACGCTGGTTTGGGGCGTTCGTGTACACTGTTGCGACGCGATTCGCCAAGGCGTCGACCCACACGAACCCCCGAAGAGCCCCCTAACTCCTCCCGCTCTGGCCGTCAAGTAGCGATTCGGCCTAGTACCTGCGATGATGCAAGCGCTTCCCGATTCCACAAAGTATCGTCTCGTCCGCAAGGGGCTTGACCTTTCGGGCCGGGCCCCGGCCAGGCTTCCGGTCAGACGGAAAGAGGGGCGGCACATGAAGTGCGCGAACGAGAGCATTCGGGAGTGCGGCGACGGCAGGTGGCAGGTGCGTTTCTACTACAAAAACGGGGACAGGTGGAAGGTTGACCCCCACAGCTTCAAGGCCATCTCGAAGAGGGCAGCAAGGAGGAGGGTGGACGAGATCAAGGAGGGACTCGAGCGGGCGGCGCAGGCAGAAGGCTCCGAGGGACGAGCGTCCCTGTCCGAGGAGGACATGACCACAGAGGGCTTCTTGCGCCGGCTCGTGGGCGGACTGGGCGGACTGGTAGGTTTCGGGCAGATGGAGAGGACCACGGAGGCCGGATACTGTGCCTCTGCAGAGCCTGCGAGCGGGCACCTCGCGGGCAAGAGGGTCGACGAGCTCAACGGAGAGATGATCCTCGATTGGCAGGACAGGCTTTCGCATCTATGTGGGTCGAGACATCCGCGTTCGCAAGAGGACGGTGCTCCGGGAACTCAGGGAGAAGGGCTGCCCGCCCTAGACGCGGTCGGCCTCACAGAAGGAGGCCGGAATGTCGAGGGAAAGTTAAAATTGCCCACATATTGTGTAAAGACCCATATCTAATACATAACTACACAACATCTTGTATGGACTGACTGTCGAGGAAAGTTGCGGGAAAGTTAGCGTCCCGGAGCCTGCGGCCGAGCGTGTCGAGGCACCCTCTGCGGTCAAGAAAGTTGCGGGAAAGTTGGAATCCGCACACCTCAGATTGTCTACCTGCGGAAATCCAATACGATGACGTGCTGGGGAAAGTTGCGTGAAAGTTAGGCCTGCGCCCAGGCGGGCACGTAGCGCATGTACCGTGGGGCGGTCGTCGGATCGACGGGCTTGATCAGCCTGGCCTCGACCGCCGCTGACAGCAGCTTCGAGACGGTCGAAGGGCTGGGGCCTCCCTCGCCGAAGCGCGAGCGCAGCGACTGGTTGGTCATGACGTCGCCGCTTGTGAAGCAGATGCAGGCATGCCAGTAGCAGGCCATGACGCGGTCCTGCGGGTTCAGCGAGCGGTAGGGCGCGTAGGGCATGAGGGAGATTCGCACGCTGCCGCCCGCCTCCTCGTACTCGACAACCCTCGGCGCGGGGAGGTAGGAGGCCTCGCAGGAGGAGATGATCCTGTCCCAGCCGGTCCCGAGCTCTTCGCAGAAGCGGAAGCGTCTCATGAGGCTTGCGAGCCTCTGGTTCCGCGACTTGGGAGGGTTGTCGACCAGGCGCATGAGGTCGACAAGGGATGTTCCCGGATTGGTGAAGTCGACGCGGTCGGCGAACACCTCGATGACCGGGCCGCTGCCAGCTATCGCGAGGTCCTGGTGGATGAGCGCGTTGGCAAGGATCTCGCGGACCGCCCTTTCGGGGTAGGCGTTCGTCTGCGTCCTCACGGCACCGACGACGTCCTCTCTCGCGGGCGTGAGCGCCATCACCATCTCGACCGCAGCCTCGAGTTCGACGGCGTAGCCCCCCTCATAGTCCCTGCTCCTCAGCATCTCGGTGCGCCCCCGACCCTCGTACTGGACGAGCCTCAGCGCCTTTCGCGCGACCGAAGGGAAGTCCCTGAGGCGCTTGGCGAGCAGGAGCGCGCCGAGGTTCGTCACCGCGTAGCGGCCATCATCCTGGCGCGAGAGGACCTCGTCATCGCAGAGGTAGTGGGCCACCTCGTCCCGCGACTGCGGCATTGGCATCCCGAGCAGGTCGAAGTACTTCGGGGAGTCGAGCAGCGAGAGCGCGTCCGGAAGGGGCAGGCCCCCTCTGGCCGTGACGCTCTCGAAGTCAAACTTGGTGATGCGGCCCCCATACCTCGGACTCTATGGTGGGGTACTCCCTCAGCTTCTTGGTGTAGCTCCCCACCCGAACGTATGGGACCCGCTCAAAGTCGACCGTGTGGTAGAAGGCCGCATGGACCATGAGCACGGTGACGTGCATGCCGCCGACCTCGCCCTCCGCGAACTCGAAGGAGGCGTTGTCCGTCAGCTGATGGTGGAGTCAGTTCTCGAGTTCCTTGTTGCCCTTTTTCACGAGCCTGTACCGGAACGAGCTGCCGACTACCTTGTGCGTCTCGTCGTCGATTCCCCAGACCATGTATGCCGTCGGGGCACCCAGCCTGCAGGCAGAGTTGGCCAGCGCACTGATCCTTTGGCCGATCATCTCGGGGTTCGAGTTGTTCGTCTTGAACTCAATCCACTCAGTCTCGGCGTCGTGGCGGCAAAGCTCCTCCACGAGCAGTGCGATGTCAATGTCGGCACCCATGTGACTCCATCTTCCCAAACGTATGGCCAGCATCCATTCTACAGCAGGCTAAGGTTCTCGATACGACCCGCGACTCCGCTGGGCAGAGCCCGCCACCGTGCCCACGGGCACGCTCCTGATCCCCTTCGGACTCCCTGCGGACAAGCAGCGCACACCGTCGCGGACTCCTCCCACATCCCGCCCCCGGTGACGGCGGGGGAGCTGCCCTGCCCACCCGTGCGCCCCGCCCGGCATGACATCCTCGCAAGGGGACCGAAGTGGGTTCCCGTCCGAAGCACGGAGGCAAAGACATGTACGCGCAGCTGACGCCGGGATTCGGAGTTGAGGAGAAGGTGTGCGTGCGAGACCTGATCGTGCGCGGTGTTTTGGGTCAATAGAAACTGCGCGGAAAGATTGGGGCCGAGGCGACGGGCACCAAGGTCGGCTACCTCGAGCGGAGGGCCCAGATCGGCGAGTGGTGCGTCGGCGCGATCAACGATCACCTCGTGGTCAACGGGCCGTCGACCCGCGCCGAGGTCATCGAGGTCCCGTCGCCCCACCGACCCGTCTCGCTTGCGCTGGAGCAGCGCGAGAACAAGGCGGAC
>ERZ772772.2590-NODE-2590-length-10674-cov-4.767398_pt1 | contig 10674 bp, 6 predicted proteins | sample MGYA00511484_ERZ772772 | MGnify/ENA primary metagenome ERZ772772 (study PRJEB29015, sample SAMEA2737913) | human oral metagenome | biome: human oral; feature: human-associated habitat; material: dental | place: China | collected 2088 ... | reverse complement strand
CGGGGTTTCGAGGCGAAAGAAAGAGGAAGAGGTGATAGGCCTTAGGCCATAGGCAATAGGGGGGAGTATGACGGAAAAGGAATTAATGACGAATGACAGGGTGATGTGAAGCATAGCGCGATGGTAGATTAACTTTGGTAAAGTGTAGGGAATAAAGGCATTGAGAAATTGGTAATTTGAGAAATTATCAGTATTTTTGCATCTATTAAAATCACATTTATTAAATATCAATAAGTAATGAGAAGGGTATTTTTGTTTTGGCTATTAGCTTGCTCTTTTGTTCAAGGGCAGACTTCTATTTGTATAGGTGAACAATTATCGGTTTCTTCTAAAGTGTTAGGTGAAACGCGTACTATAAGTGTGTATTTGCCTGATTCGTATTACGACTCTACTTTAAAAAAGACAAACTATCCTGTGGTGTATCTGCTTGATGCAGAAACAAACTTCAACTATTTTACTACTTTGATGGGGAAATTGGCTCAGGGAATCCCTAATGTGCCTGAAATGATTGTCATTGGAATTGAAAACACACAGCGCGAAAGGGATTTTGGGAGCGATAGTGACCGTTTTTGGCAGTTTGTGGCTGATGAGCTTATTCCTTTGGTTAAAAAACAATACAGATGTAGTGATTTTCGCATTTTAGTGGGTCACTCATTAAGTGGATTGGCGGTGGTTTCTGCTCTTAACAAACATACAGAGCTATTTAATGCTTATATTGCACACGACCCAAGTTTATGGTGGGGGAAAAACGATGGAGAGCGGTTGTTTGAAGCGAATAAAGGAAAGGATTTTAAACATCGGATTTTTTATTTATCGTATTCGGGGAAGAAGATGCGCAACAATGGACGCAGTAGGCATCGGGAGGCAATAGAGGCGGTACAGGCAATGGCGACAAAGGGAGCTTTTAAGAATTTGGAGACTTATTTTGTTGAATACCCCAACGAGAATCACGGCACAATACAAGTGGTAGGAAATATGGATTTGATGCGGAGGCTTTTTGCAGAGATGTTCATCGACCGCAACGATATTGAGGAGAATCCAGCAGTTATCCAGCAGCGGTATGAGGCGCTTTCTAAAAGGTTACATTATAAGTTTGTGCCGAGTGAGAAGTATTTGAGAAATACTGAGAAATGGCTGAAGAAAGTAAAAAGTGAAAAGTAAAAATAGAAAAGGTGCTTAGAGAGATTGTTTTCCAAGCACCTTTTTGTTTTATTATTTAAAGCGACCGATAGCGTTGATGAAAGAAGCTCCTTTTACAGTGAGACCTTTGGTGGCTACATTGGTAGCAGGATCAATTACATAGATAGCAGGGTCACTGTTTTTTACATTTACTGGTAGATAGACTTTACCATTATAGACAGCAAGCTCTACGGGGTTTGATGTCATATTGGCAAAATCAGATAGAGCTGGCAGTCCGGTTACCCAGTTGAAAGATTTAGCTTCCATATCTACAATAGCAAAGCGGTTTACATCTACTCCATTGAGGGCAGCTTTTGAAGCATCATTAAAGAACTCAAGCAAGAACTTATTACCGGTGATATGCCATACACGACGGAAGATTCCGTTACCGGATACTGCTGAAATATCAAAGAAGTAAGAGCTATCAAAGTCGGTAGCACCTTGTTTGATACGCAAAGCACCTGCAGGTTTTGTTGAAGCAACATCGGGGGTTTGAGGAGCTTTTACTTTAGGAGGATTCTTAGCAATTGCTCCTGAGAATACATATACATCGCCATTATCGGCTTTACCCATTTCTAACAAATATTGAGATTTGAAACGACCTGCGCTATAGCTGAGCTTATCGCTTTTATAGCTACGTTTGAGGTTCAAATCTTTATCGAGTACTCCTACATATACTACATCGGGATTGTGGATTTTACCGGTACTTGAACCTTGAGCTACTTGCACATCTTTGTAATCAGAAACTATCATACCGCTGAAGAACTCACCGTTACCATTGTCTAAGATACCAGCAAACGACACGATTTCTTGAGTAGAAGAGGAGGTGTTCATCTCAGGAAGGAGATTTGCTGTATGGATAGTTTTGGTAAAAGCTTTGGTATAATTGTTGGCATTGCGGAAGTTGAAGGTTGCACCGTCCTTTTTGCCTTCGTATTCTTGTCCGCCTACTACAGTTATCCAATAATCACCAAAGAAACCGAAAGTAGTGGCACGTTCGGCTACGTCAAAATCAGTAAGGTGTTTTACACCTTGAGCTGTTTTTTCGTAAGAAATACCGATACCAGCTCCTTTAAAGCCATAGGATAGACCTACTGCTGTGTTCTTGTTGAACTGCCAGAAATAGCCATTAGCTTCTTTGAATTGTTCTTGGTTAGCAGAAAGAGGGAGTTCACCATTTTCTACGTTTTTAGCGACCAATAGATAACGAGTTTTATTTTGATCACCTCCAGTATCGATGAAGAAGTTAGCTCCCTCTGCAGAAGGAGGAACTGGAGTATTATCGTCTTTTTTGCAAGACGTAAGGGCTACGAAGCTAACTAATGAGCCTACAAGTAGCGTTTTTTTGAATGTTTGAAAATTGATATACATATATTTAGAAATTAGTTGTTAGAAATTAGGGGTTAGTAGAATCGGTAGGAGAGTTTGGCATAGAAAGCGCGACCGGCTTTTTGGAGGCTGTAGTTATCGTACAACAATTCATCGGTGATATTTTTGGCTTCTACGGAAAAACTTAACCGTTTATTAGGAGTGTAGTAGGTAAGACTTACGTCGTGAGAAAGTTGGCGAGGGACTTTAATTTTTGTTCCTTCGCTTTGCCACGAGGTAAAAAACTCTTCGGTGAAAAAGAGATTATAGTTTAGTGATAGCTTGTCGCGTTTAGCAATGAGGCTTTCTATATTACAAGTAGCATCGGCGTTGCCAAATAGATAAGGCATATTGGGCAAACGGTCGTTATAGATAGCAGAAGGGCGACCTGTTTCAGTAAATTCTTCTTTGTTGCGCAAGTTCATATAAGACAAGTTGCCACCTACTGAAAATGCATCTTTATAGAAGAAATAGCGCAGGGTAGCATCGACTCCCATATTGAGTACCTTACCGTGATTTCGGCTTCCTGCGGAGCCTTCATTAGCTCCTGCACTGATAATACTTCTGATGATATAATCTTTGATATAACGATAGGCAAAACCCACTTCTATTAAGAATGAATGCACTTTGAACGCAGGTTGATAAGAGAGATTTACATTCAGGTTATCGCTATTTTCGGGTTTGAGCTTATAGTTGCCAATCTCTAAATCGCCATCGCCAAAGAGTTCGGTATCAGTAGGTAGGCGAAAGCTCTTTTCATAAGAAAGTTTGACTTGTAGAGGGTTTAAAAGCTGATAAGTAGTCGCCCCACCATAACCCCAAGCCTGAGTGTGATGAGTTTCTTCTTCATATACAGCGCGACTTCCATATCCAGTAACAATCACTGGACCTGTTACAGCTGTATTGTAATATTTACCGAAAGCTAATATATTCCAACGCTCGGAAGGGGTAAACTTATATGATAATCCAGAGATATTTTTCTCATTGACACGCCTCATAAAATCGGAATCGAGGGTATAGTTGGTAATGAGCATATTTTTGTTACGCCGAGTGTAATTACTGAAGGTGTGTGTGAGTTGAAAAGAGTGTTTTTCATTGAGTTGATAGTCTAAGTGTGAAGTAATATAGCCCGTTTTACCTTCAAAAATAGTATTCTGAAGTTGCGATTCACCACGAGTAACCATTGGTTCATACTCACCCGTCCAGCTATAACGGCGAGCTTCTTCATCTACATTCTGAGTGGTGGTAAAATCATAACGCCCTGTAAGGAAGAAAGAGAGACCGTTGAGGATATTCTTTTTCTCATATTCTACTGAAGATGAATAGTTATGAGATTTGCGGTACTTACCTCCGAAGACTTTTTGCATTAGGTTGGCATTTTGGAGTTGCTTATCCTCTTGACTATAATTGAGCGCAAAAGAAAGTTTATCAGCCCATTTTTCATCGAAGATATTCACACGACCTATGATAGCCTCGTTGTGATAACGGTCGTGAAAGCGTTTGAACCAACGTTTTTCTTTGGAGTAAGAGCCTGTTTGGAGGTCGAGATATTCGGTAAATACTTTATAGCTGTTATCGGAGTAATTTTGGTAAGCATTGAGTTCTACACTGATGTTATCGGTGAGGAATTGCCCGAGGTTTAAGGTACTTTTATGGGTGTTGAAAGAACCAAAAGTATAGGATAGATTGCCGTAGTTGTATCGGCTTTTGCGCGTTACTACATTGATAGCGCCCCCAAGAGCATCGGCACCAAAAGTAACAGGCACCACACCTTTGTAAATTTCGATACGTTCGATAAGTTCAGCGGGAATATTGTTAATGCGAAAAGAGGCATTAGCTTCGTTCATAGGTACCCCATCGATAAAGATACGCACGTGACGACCGGTAAAGCCATTAAGATTGATTGCTGTCTCTGCCCCAACTCCACCAGTTTCGCGCATCTTTACCCCCGATACACGAGCAAGCATATCGGCAGCATTGCTGTTGAGATTGCGGAGCTGTTGAGCTTCGATAGCAACCACGTTGTAAGCTGCTTTTTGCACTTGCTTGATAGGTGATTGCCCAGTGAGCACAACCTCACTGAGTTGCGTGACTTCTTCTTCAACAGGTTGAGAGAAGAGTTGAGTTGCACAAAAAGAAGTGAGTAAAAGGATTATATTTTTAGGTAATAAAGGCATTGATATTATTTCTGATGAGAAAAAAAGAGGGTGCAAAGATAGTAAATAAAATGGAATGATTCTAAAAAAATAGAAAATATTTAATGTTAATAATATCAGAAGTGCTAATAATCAACCTTTACAAAGTTTCAAACTTAGGCAAAGTGTGTATTGCTAAAAGTGATACATCGGAGTTTTTAGATTTTTAGGAAAATCTCGGAGAGACTAGGGATTTTCGGAGAAAAGTTTGGAAAAGAGCAGAGAGGCTAAGGAGGTTCAGAAGAAAACGGAGAGATTCGGAAGGAGTGATTTAGGAGAGAGGTAAAAAATGAGCTGTAAGATGGGTGGGGTTAGCTTATAGAGAGCTTATAGGAAGCTTATACGAATCTTGGACGATTGGTATAGAAAGGGTATATAAGTAGTTAAGAATGAGGAGTTAAGAGTTAAGTAAAAAAGGCAGTTTTGAGGGTAATAAATCGAAAGAAAAGAGAAGAGAGATTGGAGAATTAGTCAATGAAAAAGCGCGATGTTTATTATTTTAAACATCGCGCTTTTCTTATCACTTTGTCAAAATCTGGAGATATTGGCAAAGTGTTTAACAGCTTGTCGTGCTACGACCGGCTAACTACTATTCTTGTTGTTACTTCATCGAAGGCTATTTCTTCACCCTCTGGCAGACTCTCTACAAAAGTGATGTTATCGGTAAGGGTTTCGTTCTTGATATAAGCCTCGTTCGCGGTTACTGCTTCTTGTAGGGCAGGGTGCGCTTGGAGGCGTATTTGTATGCGGTCGGTGATGTCGTAATCATTGTCCTTACGGATATTCTGAATACGGTTCACCAATTCACGAGCGATACCTTCTTGGCGCAATTCGGGGGTGATGTGAATATCTAAAGCTACCAACAGAGTGCCGGCGGTGGCTACCAACCAGCCTTCTATATCTTGGGTGCTGATTTCTACATCGTCCAAACTCAAAGTAACCGTTTTGTCGGGCAGTTGCAAGCTGTACGTTTGTGCTTTTTCAAACTGTGCTATTTCCTGTTGACCAAATTCTTGTACCGCTGTGGCAATGGCTTTCATATCCTTGCCAAACTTAGGTCCTAAGGTCTTGAAGTTCGGTTTGATTTGTTTCACCAATATACCTGAGGCATCTTCCAAAAGCTCTATTTCCTTCACATTCACCTCGTGCTTGATGAGGTTTGCTACCGCTTCTATTTCAGCGCGCTCAGTGGCGTTGGCTATCGGTATCATTATCTTTTGCAATGGCTGACGCACCTTGATACTTTCTTTCTTGCGCAAAGAGAGTACTAAAGACGAGATAGTCTGCGCTTTCTGCATCTTGCTTTCCAATGATTTATCAATGTAGCTTTCATTAGCTACAGGGAAATCGGTGAGGTGTACACTTTCTTTGTTTTCTTTACCGGTAACACTCACCAAATCTTTGTACAATCTATCGGCATAGAAAGGTGCTACAGGCGCCATCAGTTTGGCGATGGTTATGAGGCAAGTGTAAAGCGTTTGGTAAGCGGCTATCTTATCGGCTTCGTATTCACCTTTCCAGAAACGACGACGTGACAAGCGTACATACCAGTTACTGAGGTTTTCTTGTACAAAATCCGAGATAGCACGCGTAGCACGGGTAGGCTCATAATCAGCATAGAGCGCATCTACTTCTTTGATGAGGGTATTGAGTTCCGAAAGTATCCAGCGGTCTATTTCTGGGCGTTCAGCCAGTGGTATATCGGCTTCTGCATAAGTGAAGCTGTCGGTATTGGCATAGAGCGCAAAGAATGAATAGGTGTTGTAGAGCGTACCGAAGAACTTACGGCGCACTTCGGCTACCCCTTCCAAGTCGAATTTGAGGTTATCCCAAGGGTTCGCGTTGGAAATCATATACCAGCGAGTGGCATCAGCGCCATACTCGGCTATGGTAGTGAATGGGTCTACCGCATTGCCCAAGCGTTTGGACATTTTTTGTCCGTTCTTGTCGAGTACCAAACCATTAGACACTACGTTTTTGTATGCCACACTGTTGAATACCGAAGTAGCAATCGCGTGGAGCGTATAGAACCAACCGCGTGTTTGGTCTACTCCTTCGGCGATAAAGTCGGCTGGGTAAGCGGTATGGTTTTCTATATAGTCTTTGTTTTCAAAAGGATAGTGCCATTGTGCATACGGCATAGACCCTGAGTCAAACCACACGTCTATAAGGTCAGTTTCGCGTTGCATTGGCTTGCCCGAAGGCGATACGAGCACAATGTTATCTACGATATTTTTGTGTAAATCTACCTTGTCGTAATTGCTTTCGGAGTTGTCGCCCACTACAAAATCTTTATAAGGGTCGGCTGTCATCACACCTGCCGCGATAGCTTTTTGTATTTCGGCTTTTAGTTCTTCTACCGAACCAATGCAGATTTCCTCTTGTTTATCGGCAGTACGCCAAATAGGTAACGGGATACCCCAATAGCGCGAACGCGAAAGGTTCCAGTCGTTAGCATTTTTAAGCCAGTTGCCAAAACGCCCTTCACCGGTAGCCTTAGGTTTCCAGTTGATGGTTTCATTGAGCTCGAACATACGCTCTTTGAAGTCAGTAACCTTTATAAACCACGAGTCAAGCGGGTAGTACAACACGGGTTTATCGGTACGCCAGCAGTGCGGATAGCTGTGTACGTATTTTTCTACTTTGAAAGCCTTATTTTCTTCTTTTAGGAGAATCGCCAAGCTCACATCCCACGATTTTTCAGGCGCTTCTCCTGTATCGTAATACTCATTTTTGATGTATTTGCCGGCAAAAGCCTCAGGAATATTGTGCCCTGTGATAAATTTTCCTTGTAAATCTATTAACGGAATCAAATTACCGTGTGCGTCTTTCACAAGCATTGGTGGCACGCCGTATTCTTTGGCTACACGGGCGTCATCAGCACCAAAAGTAGGCGCTATATGTACGATACCTGTACCGTCATCGGTCGTAACAAAGTCACCTGCAATCACGCGGAAAGCTTGGTCAGCATTCTCGGCAGGAGCGCACCAAGGAATGAGTTGCTCGTAAGTAGTACCCACGAGGTCTGCGCCTTTGCATTCCCCTATAATTTGGTAAGGAATAGTTTTGCTTTCAGGCATATAAGCCGCTAAGGCTTCTGCATTACCCTCTACGAATTTCTTGCCGAATTGTTTTGCCAAAAGCGGTTTGCCGATGATGATAGTAATCGGCTCAAAAGTATATTGATTGTAGGTTCTTACAAGTACGTACTCAATCTCTTTGCCCACAGCCAATGCGGTGTTAGAAGGCAATGTCCAAGGGGTGGTTGTCCAAGCGAGGATATGGATAGGTTCTTTTACATTTTCAAAGTGTTTAGCCAACTTTTCTGGGAACTGACGCACTTTAAACTGCGCCACAACCGTAGTATCGCTCACATCGCGATAGCAACCAGGTTGGTTGAGTTCGTGCGATGACAAGCCTGTACCTGCCTTAGGCGAATAAGGCTGAATGGTGTAGCCTTTGTATAGCAATTGCTTGTTGTACAGCTGTTTCAAAAGCCACCATACGCTTTCCATATACTTAGGTTTGTAGGTGATATAAGGGTCTTCCATATCCACCCAGTAGCCTATTTTCTCGGTAAGGTCGTTCCAGATATCGGTATAGCGCATCACGGCTTCCTTACAAGCCTTGTTATAGTCCTCTACGCTTATTTTTTTGCCTATATCTTCTTTGGTAATGCCGAGTTCTTTCTCTACCCCAAGTTCTACGGGCAAGCCGTGGGTATCCCATCCTGCCTTGCGTTTTACTTGAAATCCTTTCTGAGTTTTATAACGGCAGAAAATATCCTTAATAGAGCGCGCCATCACGTGGTGAATACCAGGTACGCCATTGGCAGATGGCGGTCCTTCAAAAAACACGAACGGAATAGCGCCCTCACGTGAGGCGATACTCTGCTCAAAGATGTTGGCGGCTTTCCAGAAAGCCAATATTTCTTCTGCTATCTTAGTAAGGTCTAAGTGTTTGTACTCGTTGAATTTCATATAAAACAATAATTAATGATGAATGGTGAATGGTTAATGTTGGCGCAAAAGTAGAAAAAAAGTTTCAAAGTACCAAGTTACTCTTCTAATCAGGGTTGTCAGGTGCTTTATAGCAACTCTTCACCTCCACTAGCATCGTCCAAACATCTACGCCTCCTATTTTGGTTTGGTGAATTTGCTCAAAACCGTGTTTTTGGTAGAAAGATACATTTGTTTCGGTATTAGTAACCAAGCTGAGTTGGCTACCTCCTTCACGCGCTACTAAAGGCAAAACGGCTTCGTCTAAAAATCTACCTCCTATGTGTTTACCTTGCCAAGCGGGACTCACTACAAAACTCTCTAAATACCACTTGTTTTCAGAAGTTTGTTTTTTGGCGTGCTCGCTGCTCTTGTCTAAGAAGGGTAAAAAGTATTGAGTAGGTTTGGCATAACGCCAAAGCGCGAAAGCTCCTGAGCGCAGGTAGTCCCAAAGGGTAATACGAGTGTATCGCAACGATTGCATTACTGCGACGGCTATAATTTCGTCGTTTTCTTCGGCTATCAAGCAATAACCCTTACGGATATTACTCATCACTTGTACATAATGCAATTTGTTCAGATAGTCTATATACTTGCTATCGGTAGTAAAAAAAGAGTTGAGCACTGCGCGATACATATTGTAATTAGCAAAAGCATCGGTGAGCACAGTAGCTACTTTACGGGCATCGGCGGGAGAGGCAAGACGGTAGTTCATAAGTGGACGATTTGTAGATGAAAGTACAAAGATACAATATTTTTGTTAAAGCACCAATTGTTCTTGGCTTTACCTCTACTATAAAAAACTTTGCCAAAGGACAAGAGCCTTTGGCAAAGCATATAAAAATAACAGCATCTAATTTCTATGTTCTATTTTCTAACTTCTACTGAAATCTTTCCTTTTAGCGTTTTACTTTTTGCCTCAATAGTAATTTCGCCTGCTTTTTCACCTGCTTGTACCATCATCACTAATTTTCCGTTAAAGAGGTGCATTTTAGGTAAGTGAAATGGGTCGGTGCAAGTAGCATCGCCATTGGCAGCCGCTTTATAAAAGCCAGCTCCTTTCACGCTGAACTGTACAAGGTCATTCACTGTTGGGCATAGATTGCCGTCCTTATCTACCGCTTCTACGGTGATGAAAGCGAGGTCTTTGCTATTAGGGGTGAGCGTTGTTTTATGCTCAGTGCTGAGGCGCAATGCATAAGGTTTGCCAGCGGTACGTATTTCTTTTTCGGCTACTGCCTTACCATTAGCATCATAAGCTACTACTTTCACGGTACCAGGTTCGTACTTAGTATCCATCCACATTAGGCGGTAACGCTTTTGGCGGTTGAGGTCTGACGGATTGCCGTCTTTTTCTTCCTCTTCTAATTTCACCGAAAGGTCTTTACTGCGTTTCCCTTGACTTTTGCCATTGATAAACAATTCGGCTGAGGGATAATTAGTATAAACGAAGATAGGAGTTACTTCACCCTCGCGCCCTTCCCAATTCCAATGAGGGAGGATATGCAAGGTTTCGGCTTTCTTATTCCAATGCGAGCGGTAGAGATAGAAGCGGTCTTTGGGTAGCCCTGCCAAGTCTACTGCCCCAAAATAGGAACTGTGGGAAGGCCATTCTACATAGTAGGGAGTAGGTTCGCCCAGATAGTCGAAGCCTGTCCAGAAGAACTCTCCTACGGTATAAGGCAAATCCTCTTGATGTATCCAGTCGTCTTCGGGCAAGTTCGACCAACCGCAGTGTTCTACGTCATAAGACGACGATTGCATATCGGGGTATTTAGCCATTGATTTGCGCTCTACGGGGAACTTATACACTCCACGCGAGCTCACCGTTGAAGCGGTTTCACTACCCAAAATAAGCTGTTGTGGCAACTTGCGGTAAGCCTCTTTGTACTTAAACGGACGGTAATTGAAACCTATTAGCTGCATCGTTGCTG
>ERZ772772.2588-NODE-2588-length-10679-cov-5.593185_pt1 | contig 10679 bp, 9 predicted proteins | sample MGYA00511484_ERZ772772 | MGnify/ENA primary metagenome ERZ772772 (study PRJEB29015, sample SAMEA2737913) | human oral metagenome | biome: human oral; feature: human-associated habitat; material: dental | place: China | collected 2088 ... | reverse complement strand
TGAAGTTTTTCTTCTACCTGTTCCTAAATATTGAATTTTTTCTGCCACGAAAATTACCTCCTATAATTCTATTCTTTCTGGTTTTTGAGCTACGTGATTATGCTCATTTCCAGTGTAAATTTTTAGTCTGTTAATCATTTGATTTCCTAATTTGTTTTTAGGTAACATTCTCTCAACAGCTTTTCTTATTATTTCAGTAGGTTTCTTTTCAAGCATTTCTTCAAGATTTCTAACTTTCAGTCCTCCAGGATATCCACTATGTCTATAATATTTTTTATCCAACATTTTGTTTCCAGTTACAGCAAACTTATCCGCATTTATTACTACTACGAAATCTCCTCCATCTACATGTGGTGTGTAACTTGGTTTGTGTTTACCCATCAGTCTTACAGCTATTTCAGTTGCTATTTTTCCTAGTATTTTTCCTTCTGCATCTATTTCATACCAGTTTCTTGTTACTTCTTCTTTCTTTTGCATTACAGTACATTTGTTCACTTTTATCCTCCTAATTTCTCTTATAATTTATAGGATATATCGGTCCTTTGTGGGAAAGGATTACGTTAAGAGATTATATCTTATTTCCCACTATTTGTCAAGATTTTTTCACTTATCTGCTTTTATTTAATTATAAGATTATACTCTTCCGATTATTATTTTAAGTTTTCTTTTACTAAATCTTCTATTTTGTATTCTTCAGCTATTTTGTTAATAACATTTAGTCTTTCAGCATTTGCTTTGTTATTTAAAAGTCCGTTTGCAATCTGATTATATGCATCATTAGGCGTGATGTTTCCTAACTTTCCTCTTTCTGCCTCATAAATATCAGATACTTCCTGCTGAGTTACTACAACATTTTTTCTAACTTGTAAATCTAGATAATAATTTATGTATACATTGCTTTCAATTATTTTTATATTTGCTTCTTCCTTTTTCTCAAAGTCAGTTTCTTTTATTTTTCTTTCAATTACTTTTCCAATAACAATTGCTTTTATTACATCAGGATTTCCTTTTGAAAATAAAATTTCTTCCTTGCTTATTTCAACTGGCTTATCCATTTCCTGAATCAGTTTGTTGATTTCCTGATCTTCAAGAGTTACAAGCTGCTGCTGTAATAAATCTCTCTGGATGATTTCTCTGGCATCTGAAAACCCAATATTTTGTGCATCAAACTGACCTTTGTTTTCATTATAGATTTTTGTAACATCATCTTCATTTACAGAAATTTTACCTTCTATTTCTTTTGCTATAAAGAATTTTGCCTTTTCATTTTTGAAATGATATTCAAATTCTTCCTTTTCTTCAGGTGCAAACTCATATTTTTTTGCTGTATCAAGTATTGCCTTATTGATAAGAACCTGTCTTATTCCTTCTTCATTTCCTTTTAATTCTTCTTTTTCTTCAGCAGTTAAATTTACTTCAACTTCTGTGTCAGCTTTTTTTACATCTTTTTTAGACATTAATTTCTCCTTATAATTTTATTGTTTTTAATTATTTTACATTATTTTAGAAAAAATATCAATACTAAATATTGATATTTTCACATTAATTTATTCATTTTATTTGATATATAGCTTTTTTTCATTAACATTAATAACATATAAACTGTTATTTCAGTTCATATTATTTGTTTAACATCCTTGATAAAAATTCTTTTGTTCTTTCATGTTTAGGATTGTCAAAAATTACTTCAGGTCTGTCATCTTCCACTATAACTCCCTGATCCATAAATACTACACGGCTTGATACATCATGTGCAAAATCCATTTCATGAGTTACTACAAGCATTGTCAGTCCACTTTTTGCAAGATCCTTCATAACCTTCAGTACTTCTCCCACCATTTCAGGATCAAGTGCCGATGTAGGTTCATCAAAAAGAAGTACTTCAGGTTCCATTGCAAGCGCTCTTGCTATTGCAACCCTCTGTTTCTGTCCTCCCGATATTTGAGCCGGTTTTGCATGAATGAATCTTTCCATTCCTACCTTGGCTAAAAGTTCCTTTGCTGTCTTTTCAGCTTCTTCACGTGTCTTTTTCAGAACCTTCATTTGTCCAATTACACAGTTATCAAGAACACTGAGATTGTTGAAAAGGTTAAACTGCTGAAAAACCATTCCTACTTTTTCCCTAAGTTTTACAAGTGGCATGCTTCCTGAAATAATATCTTTTCCATGAAACAGTATCTCACCTTCAGTAGGTCTTTCCAGTAAGTTTATACATCTTAAAAGAGTAGATTTTCCACTACCTGAAGACCCTATAATACTCACAACTTCCTTTTCATATACATCAAAGTTTATGTCCTTTAAAACTGTTCTTTTTCCAAAATCTTTTCTTATATTTTTTATTTCAATTACTTTATTTCCTCTTTCCATTATGCCTTACCTCCTGAAATCTCAACATTTTGAGAATTTTCTTCCGATACCTCTTCCAAAAACTCAAAATTCTGAGGTCCGTCTATTTTTCTTTCTACATATTTCAGGATTGCAGTCAGAGTAAATGTAAGGAAGAAATAAATCACACTTGTGATAATAAATACTTCATAGTATCTCAAATAAGTTCCTGCTATTGCATTTGAAGTATAGAACAGTTCAGTAACACTTATTACATTCAATACTGAAGTATCCTTTATGTTTATAATAAATTCATTTCCTATTGAAGGAAGTATGACTCTGAACATCTGAGGAAAAATTATACTGCTCATCATTTGGAAGTGAGTCATTCCAAGAGCTTCTGCCGCCTCAAACTGTCCCTTTTCAATGGAATCTATTCCTCCTCTTATAATTTCACACATATATGCTCCCGTATTAATGGAAACTATGAACAGACCTGCACCCATAGGAGAAAACTTTAAAATGTCAGCTAATCCATAATATATTACCATTGACTGAACTATCATTGGTGTTCCTCTAAATACTGTAACATAAACTGAAAAAATTGTATTTGCAATTTTAAGTATTATTTTTTTCAGTTTTGGAGTTCTTTCATCAATATTTATATTTTTTACTAATGTAACTCCCAGACCTATTATAAATCCTACTACTGTTCCTATAAGAGAGATAAATAAAGTATTCCATGTACCTGTCAAAAATCTTCTCCAGTTATTTTTCACCAAAAATGCAACCCATGCAAAGAAAGTTTTTTCTCCATTTGCATTTTCTCCAACTTCATCAGTTTTAGGCTGATTTTTTATTGCAGAGTTCATTATTTCTGTTCTCTGTTCAGGATTTATTTCTTCCAGTATTTTATCTATTTTTCCTACCAGTTCCTCATCGCCTTTTTTCACTCCTATGGCTATATCAAGCTCTGATTTTTCATATGTAAAGCCATTTTCTCCTTCAAAACTTATAAATTCAAGTTCAGGATTTGAATTTACTGCCGCCATTGCTCCAGGTCTTTCAGAAACATATCCGTCTATTTTACCTGAACTTAACGCCACCACCATTGAAGGAAAATTTTTCATTGCCTCCTGCTTAGCAACTCCCTTCATCTGATCTATAACATTATAGTGGAGAGTACTCTGCTGACCTGTTATTTTTGCACCTTTGAAGTCATTTATAGACTTCGCATTGGCATATTTACCGTTTTTTCTCACTACAACTACAAGGTCTGATTCATAGTAAGGCTTTGTAAATGAAAGGCTCTGCTTTCTTTCAGGAGTAGGTGACATTCCTGCTATTACTATATCTACCTTTCCTGCAGACAGTGCAGGCCCAAGCAGTGCATCCCACTCTGATTTTACTATGACAAGCTTTTTATTAAGTCCCTTTGCTATCAACTTGGCTATTTCAACATCATAACCATTACAGTAACCGTTATCAATCTTCACTGCACCATTTTTATCATTATCCTGAAACCAGTTAAATGGTGCATATCCACACTCCATACCTACTTTTAATTCATTGTTTGCTGCATTTCCTAAAACAAACATCATTAAAAACATAATCAATAATGCTATCCTACTTTTCATCTTTTCTACTTTCAAATTATATAACTCCTTTTTTTATCAGTGTTTCAGCTATCTGAATTGTATTTGTAGCCGCACCTTTTCTTATATTATCTGCCACAACCCATAAATTAAGTCCATTTTCCACTGATTCATCCCTTCTTATCCTTCCAACATAAACTTCATCAGTGTCTTCTGCTTCTATAGGCATAGGATATACATTTTTTGAAACATCATCTTTTACGATAACTCCTTCTTTTTCTTCAAATGCCTTAAATACATCCTTCAGATCAAAAGATTTTTCCAATTCGACATTTACCGATACTGCATGTCCCATTTTTACAGGCACCCTTACGCATGTAGCTGTTACTTTAAGATCCGGTAATCCTAATATCTTTCTTGTTTCTTCAACCATCTTCATTTCTTCCTTTGTATATCCGTTATCTAGAAAGCTGTCAATGTGAGGTAACAGATTAAAAGCTATCTGATGTGGATAATTTTTTGAAGGTTCTCCTTTAAGGTTTGCTTCCAGATCATCTATTCCCTTCTGTCCGGAACCTGCTACTGCCTGATAAGTTGAATAAACTACCCTTTTAAGTCCATACTTATCTGCAAGAACTTTCAACACTGGCATTACCTGTATTGTTGAACAGTTAGGATTGGCAATTATTCCATTATGACCGTCAAGTGCTTCAGGATTTGCTTCAGGTACGACAAGAGGAATATCCTTTTCCATTCTCCATGCGCTACTGTTATCTACTACTATTGCTCCTTTTGCCTTAAATTTAGGTGCATATTCCTTTGACATGTCTCCTCCTGCAGAAAATAAAGCTACATCTATATCATCCTTTATATTTTCATCCTTAAGTTCTATTACTGTATAATCCTTACCAACAAAATTTACTGTTTTTCCTGCTGATCTTGCAGATGCATAAAGATAAAGTTTTTCCACAGGAAAGTTTCTTTCCTTCAAAACCTTTAAAAATGTCTGTCCTACAAGTCCTGTTGCTCCAACTATTGCTACGTTATATTTTTTCATTTTTTTAAAATCCTCCTAAATTTATATTTTATTATATGTTTTTTTATATTAAAAATTTTACTTATTTTATAATTCCCTTCTGCTTAAACATTTTTGTTAGCTTATCAACTGTCTTTTCTTCACATGAAACTAGAGGAAGTCTGACAATATCGTTATCTATCTTTCCTAAAATTTTCATTGCAGTCTTTACAGTTACCGGATTACCTTCAATAAACATATTTCTGCTGACATCGTAAAGCTCTGTATGTAATTTATAGGCTTTTTCATATTCCTGTTTCAGAAATGCCTCGATAAGTTCCTTCATTTCCTTCGGCATAATATTTGCAACAACTGAAACTACTCCTTTTGCACCTATTGAAAGCATTGGCAGTATCAGATGATCTTCTCCTGATAAAATCTCTATCTTATCTCCACACAGATCCTGAATTCTTATCATCTGTTCAATGCTTCCGGTAGCTTCCTTTATTGCCACTATCTCAGGAAATTCTGCAAGTCTTGCAACTGTTTCAGCTTCAATGTTTACTCCCGTTCTTCCCGGAACATTATACAGCATAACAGGAAATTTTCCTTCTTCCGCTATTTTCTTATAATGTTCATAAATCCCTCTCTGACTTGGCTTGTTATAATATGGACATGTACTGAGGGCAGCATTTGCTCCCAGTTCCTTTGCATATTTTGTAAGCTCAATTGCCCTGTCAGTATTATTTGAACCTGCACCTGCCACAACCTGTATTCTTCCTCTTACTTCTTCCACAACAATTTTTATAACTTTTTCATGCTCAGAAAATGTCAGAGTCGGTGCTTCTCCTGTCGTTCCGCAGGGAACTATTCCGGCTGTTCCATTTTCAATGTGATAATTTACCAGTTCCCTTATTTTATCCTCATCAACTTCTCCATTTGACTTGAAAGGGGTTATCAGTGCTACGTATGATCCTTCAAATTTCATATTTACCATCCTTTTCAAAATTTTAAATAATTCATAAGTTATCTTTTATAAATATAGTTTCCTTCAGCTATCTTTTCACTTGTTCCTGTCATAAATACATCTTCTCCGTTGCGACCATATTCTATTGTCAATCGTCCACCGGGAACTTTTACATTTACTTTTTCATCTGTAAGATCGAACACTCTTCCCAGCACAGCAGAAGCAGTTGCTCCTGTTCCACATGCAAGAGTTCTTCCTGCCCCTCTTTCCCATGTGATTACTTCCATGTTATTTCTGTCTATCACTTTTACAAAATTCACATTAACCTTTTTAGGAAAAAGCTCTGTATAATTTTCTATTTTCTTTCCTATATCATCAATATCATATTCTGAAAAATCATCTACAAAAATAACAGAATGGTCTGTTCCCATAAATATGTAGGATATTTCAATTTCCTTGCCATCTATGGTTATTTTTTCCTGTAAAAATCTTTCCTTGTCAGTATTTATAAGTTTTTTCACTTCAAACACAGGTTTTCCCATGTTTACCCTTACAGTAAATCTATTTGTCTCTTCATCCATATTCGTTTCAATAAGAAGATCACCCGATAATGTTTTTACCATGAAATTATCTTCCTGCTCAATATTATTATTTTTTAGATAATATGAAAAACATCTTATTCCATTACCGCACATAGGTGCCTGACTTCCATCAGAATTATAGTAAAACATGAAAGGCATGTTTGCCACGTATTTTAATATCAGTAAACCGTCTGCACCTATTCCAAAATGTCTGTCACATACCTGTTTTGCAAGTTCATTATAATCAGGTATTCCCTTTTCTATAAGATCTTTCTCATTCATAATGATAAAATCATTTCCTGCACCATGATATTTTTCAAATTTCAACATTTTAACAACCTCCTCCATTTACTACTTTACTATTATTATAAATCAAATTCTTTTGCCAGTAATTTAGCAACTTTTTTACCCATAACCTCATCAACAATTATTGATAAGCTTATTTCAGATGTGGCAACCTGATGAAAACTTATGTCATTATCTGAAAGCACTTTAAATATTCTGGCCGCAATTCCTATATTGCTTATTAGACCAATACCTACAATGGATACTTTTACAACATACGGATTTATTATAATACTTATCCTGTCAAATTTTTTCTTTAAAATTTCACTTATCTGCTCCAGTGAAGCCTTATCTGTTTTAGGAGTAGTAAATGCAAAACTTCCATGTTCACTTGAAACATCATTCTGACTTATCATATTTATGTTTATTCCCTTTTTTTCAGCCTCTTCAAATATTGTATAAACATTTTTCGCATAAGTTGGAATATCTTCAACATTTACCATAAGAATATTCTCATTTACGGAGATTCCTGTTATTATTTTTTCTTCCATTACTTTCTCCCTCGAAGTTATTATTGTACCGTTTTTTTCACCAAGCGACTTTCCTACATATATTTCAACTCCATATTTATTTCCAAGTTCAACTGCCCTCGGTTCCATTACTCCTGCTCCTAGAAACGCCAGCTCCATCATTTCATCATATGAAATAACTGACAGTTTCCTTGCTTCAGGATAAACTCTCGGATCAACAGAATATATCCCATCTACATCTGTATATATTTCACATTTTGCATCAAGAGCCGCCGCAAGTGCCACTGCCGAAGTATCTGAACCTCCTCTTCCAAGGGTTGCAACATCTCCCTTTTCATTGACTCCCTGAAATCCGGCAATAATTACTATCTTACCTTCCTTCAGATGTTTCTTTATATTTTCCCCCTTTATTTCTTCAATCCTGTTTTTTGTATGATGTCCTCCTGTTCTTATCCCGGCCTGTCTTCCTGTAAGTGAAATGGCAGGATATCCCAACGACTGCAGTGCTATACTTAGAAGAGCTATCGTCTGCTGTTCTCCGGTTGACATTAATCTGTCCATTTCCCGTTTATCAGGATTTTCCGTTATTTCATTTGCAAGTCTTATGAGAGTATCTGTCGTCTTTCCCATTGCAGATACTACTGCAACTACTTCATTGCCTTCATCCTTTACTTTTCCCAGATATCTGGCAATATTCAATATTTTTTCAGTTGTAGCAACTGAACTGCCTCCATATTTATGAACAATTATCACTGTTAATCCTACTTTCCCTAATTCTGAAAATTTATATTTTTCTATTTCAGAATCATTTCCTGATTTTAATTCACATGATGTAATTATACCTCATTTTTAATTACAATTCAAAAAATTCATCATTTCTTATAAGATCATCATATGTTTCCCTTTTTACTGCTACTTTAGCTTTTCCGTCCTTTACAAATACAACTGCAGGTTTCAACATTCTGTTATAATTGCTTGACATTGTGTAGCAGTAAGCTCCTGTTGTTGATATTGCCAGGATATCTCCTATTTCAGCCTTCTGAAGCTTACCTTTCTGTATAAGGATATCTCCTGATTCGCACAGTTTTCCAGCAACAGTTACCTTTTCCTCAGCTTCTTCATTCAGTTTATTTACAATTCCTGCTTCATATTCAGCCTGATAAAGTGCCGTTCTTATGTTATCAGACATTCCTCCATCTACAAACACATATTTTTTACCACCCACTGTCTCCTTTATTCCTCCGACAGTATAAAGCGTCGTTCCTGCATTTCCAACAATACTTCTTCCAGGTTCTATATTCAGTTCTGTAAATCCTATCTGATATTTAATTTCCATTGCTTCCGTATATGTGATTATTTCCTTCAGCACCTCTTCCACAGGCTTTACTTCATCTCCTTCTTTGTAGTAGACACCAAATCCTCCACCCATATTTACTGTCTGAACTACTATTCCAAGTTCCTTTTTAAGCTTGTCAAGATATTTAAAAATTTCTTCCAGCGCAAATATAAAGAACACTGACTGGAATATCTGTGAACCTATATGAGTGTGAAATCCTCTGAAATCAAGATACTCACTGTTATCAATCCTTTTCACTATGTCAAAAAGGTTTTTCTGGAACAGTGAAATCCCAAATTTTGAAGTCAGTCCCGATGTTTTTATATAACTATGTGTGTGCGCTTCTATTCCCGGGTCAATTCTTATAAGTACTGCCTGCTTCTTTCCTTTTTCCTTACATATTTTTTCTAATTTTTCTATTTCATCTTCATTATCTATTACTATCTGTTTAATTCCAAAATCTATTGCCATTTCAAGTTCTTCATATGTCTTGTTATTTCCGTGCATATGAACTCTGTTCATTGGAAATCCTGCCTTATATGCCGTATATAATTCTCCGCCTGAAACTACATCCAGCTCAAGTCCCTTTTTATCTACAAGTTTTGCCATTCCCGTTGTCAGAAACGCTTTTCCTGCATAGGCAATCTGTGTTTCAAATCTTGGTGATCTGAACGCTTCCTTCATTTTATCTATTGTTGTTTCTATAAGTTCCTGATCCATCACGTAAAGAGGAGTCTTAAATTCCTTCGCAAGTTCAACTGTGTCCACTCCTCCTATTGAAAGATTTCCTTTTTCATTGATTTTTGAAGTTCCGAATAATTTCATAATTTTCATTTTCCTTTCTTTTTAAATTATATGTGCTTTATCAGACTGGTTCCTTTACAGGAAAATTTTTATTATAACAAAAAATGCTGATAAAACGGCATCAGCATATAAAACATCTATTTTTATAAGTTAAAATTAAAAATTATGATTTATACCTGACAGCTCAACATTATCTTATTTTTAAGATAATGACAGTTCTATGGATATTTTCCATAGCCCCAGCAACAAAGGAAGTCACTCTTTGCACTTCGGCAGTTATTCCTTTCAGTTTACTTCGCAGAATTGACTGTTCTCCATAAACCTACTTTTAATACCTGCACCTCTATCTTGATATATTATACATAATTTTCCTATTCTTGTAAAGTTTTAATTTATTCATGACTACCATATGTTGGATTAATCTTTTAAAATAATTTGTTTAATTTTTTTTATTCTTATAATTCTAATACTTAATTTATTCAAATACTTTCTTTTTCCAGTTTTCCATTTTCCATTCTATATACTTTCATATATTCCTTAAAAACTTCATTTCTATGGGATACTGCAACGACAGAATACTCAAGATTTTTTAAAATATCTAAAATTTCCTTTTCACTTTGAGTGTCCAAATTTGCAATAGGTTCATCCATTAGAAGCAATTTGACATTAGTTGACAGCAGAGCTCTTGCCAACCCTATTTTCTGTATCTGTCCTGCAGAAAGATTCATGTCTTTTCTTCCTGTAATTTCTGTTTCCAGTCCGTCTGATAAATTATCCGCTATATTTTTCACACCAGTTAATTTCAATATTCTATTACCCACACCGAAAGACCATCGCTCCTTTTTGGTTTCTGTCGGTTCTTGATATATAGAGTTAAATGAGCAAATCGCAAAATCGGTAATCTTTTTGTCTCTACTTTGGTCAGATAGTCCTTTAGTAGAACGTATCAGGGTATTTAGCGACGTCTCGATAGAGTAGGTACTTATAGCTTTGAATGTATATTTCTCATATAAACGCCTTTCCTGGGAGTATTGATTCAATGAATATATAGAGGCAAAGGTTGTAGGTGTCAATATGCTAAAACGCAGTAAAAGCGCACTTAAGTTTATGTCAAGAGAATGTTTCATGGTGTCTGCCATTGGCGCAATAAACACTATGGCTAAAGTTACGGTCGCTATAAGAAATATCAAAGATAGTATCATCCATATTATAAACATCCGCCTGAGCTGATTTCTTCTCTC
>ERZ772772.2587-NODE-2587-length-10680-cov-3.003576_pt1 | contig 10680 bp, 6 predicted proteins | sample MGYA00511484_ERZ772772 | MGnify/ENA primary metagenome ERZ772772 (study PRJEB29015, sample SAMEA2737913) | human oral metagenome | biome: human oral; feature: human-associated habitat; material: dental | place: China | collected 2088 ... | reverse complement strand
CAATGGCTTGCAGCGTGTTTTTGCGAAGCGATGGGCGCAGTTGGCACTCCCAAACCACTAGGCAATGCCAGCCCATGCGTGCCAGTTGGCGTTGCGTTTCGGCATCGCGTTGTTGGTTGCGTTTCACCTTATTCTCCCAAAATGGGGTGTTAGTTTTAGGCAAGGTCCATCGTTTGCAGCCCTCGTGGCCATGCCAAAAGCAGCCGTTAACAAAGATGCAAGTGCGGTATTTGCGCAAAACCAGGTCGGGGTGGCCTGGCAAGCGACTGTAGTTTAGTCGGTACCTGAACCCCTGCGCCCACAAATACTTGCGTACGAGCAGCTCTGGCTTCGTGTCTTTCGACTTAATCGAGGCCATGATGCGATGGCGTTGTCGGGGCGTAAACTTGTCCATGAGGCAAAGATAATGAAAAAATACGGATTGTGTGCAGCTAAGCAGTGGGATATGAATAGTCGTTTTGTTCTGCCATTGAGCTAACAGGGGCTCTAAGAAGGCATAAACTTACGGTTTTACATGGGCTGGCGAGGGCTGGCCAAACACCATGTTTTTTATTTCTAACAAGCGTATGATAGACAAGCCAAACGCCCACCTGTCAACTTGTGCGATAGGTGGGCGTTAGCTAAATGGTAGGTCGATAAGGGATGTGCAAAGCCATTGGCCTACCTCGCCTTACGGGCATTTGGCCTTTTGCTTTATGGCTTGTCGGCCTTTGGTTTATGCTTGCGCTTATGGGTTAGTGGCATTCAGCTTGCACTGGTTGTGAAAAAAACTTGCAAACTTACAAACCAACAAGCCCATAAGCTTAAATCATAAGCCGGCTTTCTCTATTTCCCTATAATCTTTAAAGCTCCTTACGTAGGTGCCATTATGGAAATAAAGGTAGCCTGCATAGTTTATTTCTTTTTGCGACCGGCCGATTAGCGGGTAGAAAAAAGCCTCAATGTACTTTCCCCGCCACTTGGTTTGAAGGGCATCTGTGTCTATCATCAGTATGGGGAAATTCTTATTCACCGCACTAAAGACGTCGTCATAGATGTTTGAGATAACCAACAAGTCGATGTTTTGCCTTTTGCAGATTTCTGAAAGTGCCAAAGGCGACACGCAACGACCCGATTTGCAAAATGGAGTGAAATCATATATGATAACCTTTTCGTGCTTTGTAAGGTAGTCTTTTGTTTGTTCTACGCCAATCGCATATATGTTTGAGAAATCGCGAATGTCATCTATTGCACCTTTATAATGTACAACCCGTTCTTGCGCTCTCTTTGATAGATGAGAAAAACCTGACGTCAAGCCCGAGATTTGACAAGATATCAAGGTAAATGACATGATGATTATGCCTGCTATATATGATTTCATACGAAGCTATTTTATAGGAACTCTATACCCGCCAAACTCTCCAATTGAACTGTTAAATTGATAAGTGCCTTTAGGGACAACCATTAGTTCTTCTTTGTTATTAACGGTTGCATAACTTTCTAGTTGTTCTTCCACAACTAGCGGTTGTAGTTTCTTGGTGTCAAGTGTAGAGGAAGATTCCGCCAGCTCTACATCTACGAATTTATTCCCCTGAGCATCTACTTGTACTATAAAAGAATTCTCGTACAAATCGCTTCTTCTCGCTTGTTCGGCTTTAAATTCTTTTAATATTGGAAACCATCTAAAGTTGCAGAAACCAAATCCTTTGGTACAGTCTGAAGACGGGCGGGCGATTCTTACAGAGAATATAATAATAGAAATGTCATTCTGAGGTTCCTCAGGGACTTCATCATTTTGCGATTGGCTAGGCCCGTCTTCGGGAACCCCTCTTGTTTTATTTGGTTCCTCCGTTATTATGGTTTTAAACTTAAGCTTTGACATAAAGTCATCACTATACATGCCCTTTGATGTAAGTTCTTCTTGCTGACAAGACATTAGGCTAAATACAGCCAATGCTAAGAAATAGATTTTTTTCATTTTCATCTTTTTATTTAATTGTGTAACAATGAGTGTTTAGGTTTCGCAAAAATAGGTAATTCTTTTTAATGAGACAAATCGTAAAGTTGTTTTTTTGTTTTGTTAACTCTTTGCGGACCTTGGGTAACTATTCAGCAATAATGGACGTTAGTTATCAAGAACTTATAAACGTAATGTTGTGATAAAAGGCTCGAAATGACATTGCTTTACCAGACTTTGTATGTGTCTGTTTGTGTAACTTGTTGATAATCAATAATAGTTTATACGCCTTATTGCTGAATAGTTACGACCTTGGTATATGGGTTAAGCAACATGCTTATTACTTTCTAATATGGCAGAATCTTCTAGCTGCGTAGAACGAAGAAAGTTACCTTAAAATGTTTGTTTATCCTTGTTTTAAAGGCAAAAATAGAACATGCCGTTTGCCTGGCAAAAGGATTGTGATGGTAACATTACACTTTTTACAAATATTGTAAGTAAACCGCATAATTTCAACAAAATGCGCATTAATTAGAAAATAACTCTTCCTATTTGCTTGTTTTTATAAATTTATTGCATATATTTGCAGGGCAGTTTAACTCTGTGAATGTACTGACACACGTACTAAAACAAAATGGGTTTTAAAAAAGCCGTGCGGCCATACTTACTAAACATGTGGTTGCGTGGTGCATTAGGGAAACTATAATCAACCTAGATAAAATTATGAAAGTAAGAATTTGGATGTTAACCCTTTGCTTGCTAACCGCATTGAGTTCGGTTTTGGCACAAAACATAACAGTGAAGGGAAACATCGTAGATGAAAACGGGGAGGCCTTGCCTGGCGTAAGTATCGTCCCGAAGTCGGCCCCGAAGACGGGCACCGTGTCTAACATAGACGGTAAGTTTACCATCAGCGTGCGCAATGGAGAGAAGCTTACGTTTAGTTTCATGGGGTATACGAGCCAAGAATTGGCCGCCGCACCCCAGATGAACGTGCGGATGGAACCCTCCGACCTAACGTTGAACGACGTGGTTGTGGTGGGTTACATGGAACGTAAGGTAACCAACACCTCGGCCTCTGTGGTAAAGGTAACAGCCAAAGACCTTGCGATGAAACCCGTAGCCAACCCATTGGACGCCGTTCAGGGCAAAGTAAGCGGCTTACAGGTGTTCTCCTCGTCGGGCGAACCCTCTTCGCGCCTGTCGATGGCCTTGCACGGACAAGGCTCGTTGGGTGCAGGCACGGGCTTGCTCATCATCCTCGACGGCATGCAAGTTAGTATGGCCGTGCTGCAATCCATGAATGCCAACGACATTGAGAGTGTTCAGTTCCTTAAAGATGCTGCGGCCACGTCTATTTATGGCGCGCGTGCAGCCAACGGTGTGATGTATGTTACCACCAAACGCGGCCGAACTGAGACGCGCCCCACTATTAATCTCAGGGCACAATACGCCGTTTCGTCGTTGGCAAACACCGATTATTTCGACCAACTGATGACAGGTCCCGAACTATTACGCTATTATCAGGAGACGGGTATTTACACCGCCGACCAAATAGCGGCCTTAAAGAGCAAGTATTTCAAGGAAACCGACTTCCAATGGTATAAGTATGTGTACCAGCCTGCACCCATGTACACGGCCGACGTGTCGGTATCGGGCGGCACATCTGCCGTTAGGTACTACCTATCGGGCGGCGCATTGAGCCAAGACGGATTGCGTATGGGGTCGAGTTACAAGAAAGCCTTCGGCCGCATCAACCTCGATGCGAAACTGGCCGAATGGGTTCGCGCCGGCATAAACACCCAAATAGCATACGACGATACGCACATTTCGCCTTTCGGCAACAACAATGCCGTGGGCGGAGGCGTTGCAGCCATGAACGCCCCCTTTGCATCGCCCTACGACCCAAGGACGGGAGAAGAACTGGAACGCGTGCCACTGCTCGACATCACTACGCCTAAGCACGTTATTTCTACCAACCCAGCCAAGACCAATGCCTTTATCCTGTCGGCTAATGGAAATCTTACGCTCACGCCGATAAAGAACCTAACCTTGCGTTCGCTTGTTGGATTGGAACTAAATTACGGCGATAGCCGTTCGCGTACCTTGCCTAGCTACTATCGCGCATACGGAAATGGTAGTGCCGAACGTGGTTTCTCGATGGTATCCAACTTCACCATCACCAACACGGCAGCCTATAACATGGGCTTTGGCGACCATCACGTTACCGCGTTGTTGGGACATGAATACACCAATTATAACGACGATGGTTTCTCTGCATCGGGTTCGGGCATCTTAGACGACCGCCTTACCCTGCTTAACAACGCCACGCAAAAGAAGAATGTGGGCGAGGCAACCAACAGCTATGCTTTCCTTTCGTTCTTTACCCAGCTGTCTTACGATTTCTCCGAACGTTATTTCGTCGACTTGGTTTTGCGTAACGATGCCTCTTCGCGCTTTGGGCGCAACAAGCGAAACGGCTTGTTCTGGTCGGTGGGCTTGTTGTGGAAGGCTAAGGGCGAAGGCTTTCTCAAAGACGTATCGTGGCTTAACGAGTTAGACTTCAAAACGAGTTACGGAACGCAGGGCAACTCTTCGATACCTCCTTACAGCACATCATCGTATGTGGGAAAAGTGGGACAGAAGAAAGGCGGCATGAGCCTTGGCTTTGTTAGTCTTGGAAATCCCGACTTGGGATGGGAACACCAAAGCAAGTTTACCGTGGGCGTGAAGGCTCGTTTGCTAAGTAGGCTGGACCTAAACGTGGAGTATTACAACCGTATAACGAGCAACATGCTCTTTGAAGTGCCGCTTCCCTACACATCGGGTATGCCTGCCGGCAATGAAGGTTATGCCACTCGTTACGAGAATGTTGGGCGTTACCTGAACCACGGTATCGACTTCCAACTGGGTGCCGACATCCTTCGCGGTCGCGATTGGGGCGTTTCGGCCAACGTTAACTTCAACTACAACCGCGATAAGGTGCTTGAACTGTTCGAAGGACGTCAGTCGTGGCACGAGCCAGGCGGACAACTCGCCTACATGGTAGGTAAACCTGTAACCTTCGTTCTTCCGCTTTACAAGGGCGTGAACCCCCAAACGGGCGTACCCGAATGGTATAAACCGGGCGCAGACAAGAACCAAACGCGGCGCGACGACAACGACGTGGTGTCCGAATATTCTTCTTCGCTCAGTCAGAACACAGGCGTAAACGCCTACACTCCCTTTACGGGCGGTTGGGGCATTTCGGCTTATTGGAAAGGTTTCTACCTCAACGCCGACTTCTTCGTGGCTCTCGGTAAGCACATGATTTCGATGGATAAGCAGTTTTACGAGAACGATTATCACGTTCGTAACCGCGAAGGAAACTTCAATGGGTCGCGCAGATTGTTCGACTATTGGAAGAAACCGGGCGACAACACCGAATATCCCTCGTTGGCATGGGTGCGCCAAGCCAACCACCAAAGCAACTACGTGGACTCGAAAATGCTTGAAAACGCTTCGTTCATGCGTCTGAAAAACTTTACCTTGGGTTACGACATCCCCCGCAAGAGCCTTGGACGACAGAACATCGTGCGCACGGCAAAAGTGTTCTTTACAGGCAGAAACCTGCTTACCTTTACCAAGTTCCGCGGTATCGACCCCGAAGTGAACCGCAATGTTTCGTATGGCGTCAATCCCAACACCAAGCAATTGAGCGTGGGAGTGGAGATAGGACTCTAACAACAACACACAAATAATGAACACGTATATGAAAACAACGAAGATATTATTCTGGGCGTTTACGTTCGCAGCCATGCTCCAAGGTTGCAATCTCGACCGCGAACCAGCCGACTATATAGACTATGGCGTCTCGTTTAACAATATGCAAGACGCAGCCAAATGGGATAACGGCATCTATTCCACCCTTCGTGGCAAGTTCGGAGGTGGCTATGTGTTGCCCCAAGAGGCACAAGCCGACATGCTTAACGCACATGCGGCCTTCGGAAACCTTTATGGCGAGTTCCATGGATGGACCATTTTGCCCGAAAGCAACGTGATACAAGAAATCTATCACTCGTATTATTCGGCCCTTGTAGATGCCAATGTGGTGATAACTAAGTTGCCTCAGTTGCCCGTTAGCGAGTCCGAAAAGCCCACGCAACGCCATTATCTGGGTAACGCATACTTTGCTCGGGCCTTCTATCATTTTAGTTTGGCCTTGCGATGGGGCATGATTTATGAGCCTGCAACGGCCGATAAAGACCTCGGAGTGGTGTTGGCGCTAGTGCCTGGATCGCTAGACAAACCTGCTCGAGCCACCAATGCGCAGACCTACAAACAGATATTAGACGACTTGAACGAAGCCGAAACGCTGTTGGCCGATGTTCCTACCAGTCCAGGAAACACCGAAATAAACGCCGATGCAGTGCGAGCACTTCGCGCACGCGTGTACTTATATATGGGCAACATGGATAAAGCCTATCAAGAAGCTAAGCAACTGGTAGACCGAAACACCTATCCGCTTATCGCGCCATATACCTCGAAGCTGAACAGCGAGGGTAAAATAACCCCCAGCGAAGACGCTTTTGCGCAGATGTGGTTCTACGATAAGGGTACCGAACAGATATGGCAGCCCTACGTGGCCAAAGAAAACGAAGTGCCTACGGTTACTTCGCTCTATGGTGCCGACCTCTCTACGACCACCTATTGGGATGAATCCAAACAGTCAAATAAGGTTGGCGACTACAACAAACCGCCCTATGTGCCAACGCGCGAAGTGATTAACGACCTCTTCGCCAGTGGAACCGACCACCGCGCACAGGTTCATTTTGAGTTTGTAAACACCACGGTGAACGACAAGAACGTGTCTACCCAACTCTATGTAGTGTCTAAGTTTAAGGGCAACCCCAACTACGCCACGCTCACCAGCACACATTGGGGAGGCTATGTGCCTAATGGCAATCAGGCTCCCAAGCCTTTCCGCATAGCCGAACAATACCTCATCGTGGCCGAGGCTGCCTACAAATTGGGTAACACTGCTGATGCCCAAACCTACCTTAACACCCTTCGTCAATCGCGTGGTGTACCAACCACGAACCTAACAGGCGAAGATCTCTACGAAGAAATAAAGAACGAACGCGCCCGCGAACTCGCTTTCGAGGGTTTCCGACTTTGGGATTTGCGTCGTTGGAAACGAGGTGTACGCAAGCGTACGTTCCAAGGTGCAAAGGGTTATTACCAAGTTCCAGGCTCGTTCTACGCAGGTGGCTACAAGGTAGACATACAACCCGACAACAAGATGTTTGTGTGGCCGTTCCCCGATAACGAAGTGCAGATAAACCCGAACGTTAAGCAAAACCCAGGATGGGATAAGCAATGAGACATACGCTAACAAAAAACAAATACGCTATGTATAAGAATATAAAGATATGGGCTTTGCTCATCGTGGCATCGTTGGCAAGCGCATGCCAGAAAGACCTTACCTTGGGCGGAACAGAAGACATCGTTCAAGGCGAGACGCAGACGCTCACCCTCAAGCAAGAGGGCGAAACTAAGATGGTAAGCTTTGCTACACTTGGCCATGAATGGCAAGTGGAGAAGGGCTCTTACGATGCTTGGCTCACCGCAAAGAAAGTGGGGCAGGCACTCGAACTAACGGCTACGGCTAACGAAGGTGCCGACGAACGCCAGGCCGAAGTGGTTCTGGCCACGCCCAGCGGTAAGCAAACGGTAACGGTTACGCAGTTTGGCACGGCGCCTTTCATTGCCGTAGACGGCAGCAATGGTACGGCTATCTTCAACCATGAGGCGCATACGGCCGTAGAACTGAACGTTATTTCCAACTCGGATAACTGGCGTGTGGAGCAGGTAGACAAGGAAAAGAACACCTGGCTCACGTACGAAGTCGACCAAAAGCAACGCAAGTTGAGGCTAACCCTTACCTCCATCGACCGCAATAGTCCATGGGCGCAGAGCAGTCGAACCGAAAAGCTGTTCCTATCTAACGGCAATAAGCACTTCTTGCTCAACGTAACGCAAAACGGATATGTGCAATTTCAGCTACCCGTATGGGATCTCGACAAGTTTGATTTAGCACGAGTTACCCAGCTGGAAGGCGAAAGAAACAACAGCCGAGATAGAAAGTTCGAGATCGATTCTCTGTTGCCGTATAAGGAAGACTTGGATAAAGTATACTATGCGTTCCATTCTCCCGGCGAGCAATCTCCTCGTATATTCTACTATCCCAACTATCACACCAAGCTAATAGTAAGTGCTTGGCTGAAAGCACCTAAGGGGAAGGAATTCCAAAAAGACTCATACGACCCTTGGTTGAGGCAACAGAACTTCAAGCTGGGTAATAAACAGCGCGTTGCAACCGAAACACAGTACTACTGCGAAGAGGAAAATCAAACGCGATTGATGCATGTTTACGACGATCCCAACAACTTCAAGATGTTTGGTGGCATTTACAAGAGCCCCTGCATGAAGTATGTTGTGAGCTCAAACGAACTGAAAGTGGGCAGCAACGGCAAGGCCACCTGCTTCCCCGTATTCATTTCCGAGCGCATGCACAACAAGTCGTTTAAGCTGCAAGAGGTGATTGAGTTTGAAAAGAAACGCGGAATGAAACCCGATTTCGAAAACCAATTCAACAGCGAAAAGATCACTACCACCACCGAAGACCCGAGTTGCAAGTACTCGCGCTTGCTTTTCGTACCCGAAAACGCTAGCTACGATGCGGGCTCACTGGCCAATGTGATTTACTTCTTCAACTGGCGAGGCGTTACGCCCGAAGACATTGATGCAGGTTTGGTGGCCGATGCTGAGCTCAGCGGCACCGTTGGCTCGTGCCAAGTGTTCTACATGGGCGGCGAAGTGCTGTATAATCGAGAGGTGGAAGGCACTCCCGGCGTGTACGAATGGTACACCTATACCTTGCCAACCAGCACAAGGAACGCCATCGAAGAGAAAGGTTACAGCTACTTCCGTGGCGACAATAGCGGCTTTGTTACCTACTTCCGCGGCGAGGCCGACCTCATCGACATGCGTCCGCAGCAAACGCGTACGGTCATCACTTACTATAAGAGTAAGCATTATGTTGACCTCATCAAGAAAACCCTCAACCTTTAGACATCCCATTCAATGAAAAAGTTCAGAAACATATATACACTGGCGGCTTGCATGACGTTGGCGGTAGGCATGTTTTCGGCCTGTAACGACGACCTGCTATCCACGCAAAACAACCCTAATGCAGCCCAAACCACGCCCGACGATGCCTTTCCTTGGCAACCAGGTATGGCCTTTATCAAGCTGAAAGCTAGCGTAAACCCCAGCACGCGCGCAGCAACGCAGAGCGTAACACGTGCAAAGGTGTTCAACAACACCGACGTAAAGGTGGAGCAAGTGTTCGACATGACCAACGATTATGCCGAATTGAAACGTGCAAGAGGCCTCGATCGCTGGTTCGTCGTGAAGTTCGACAGCACCAAGAACGTTGAAGAAGTGATCAACGAACTGCTTCGCGACCCTGCCATCGAGAAGGCTCACGGCAACGTGCAGATTGCGCCCAGCAAGGTGAAGTACACCGCAGCATCGCGTGCGCCCATCCCCTCTAACAAACTAAGACCTGCAAACGATGGCGCAGGTCCACTTAATTTTAGCGACCCTTACTTACGATACCAGTGGCATTACACCACAACCATCGGTTCGTATGGCCTGTTTAAAGAAGGGGCAGACGTAAACCTGTTCCCTGCTTGGCAGAAAGAAACGGGCAGCCCCAACGTGGTGGTAGCCGTGATGGATTCGGGTGTCGACTTCGAACACGAAGACTTGGCCGCCTCTGCCTGGCAAGGTGTCGACAAGAATACGGGCCAGAAGATACACGGACGTAACTTCTATGCAGCTGAAAGCGGTAAGGGCGACCCCAACGTTATCGTGGCCGGCGGACATGGAACGCACGTGGCAGGAACCATTGCCGCACGAAACAACAACGGCCTTGGCGTTAGTGGCGTGGCCGGTGGCAACGGCAGCGACGATTCGGGCGTGCGACTGATGAGCTGCGAAATATACGGGCGCGATGGAACCAAAGAGACTGCATCTACTGCTTACATCGTTAAGGCCTTCGAGTTTGCTGCCGAAAACGGGGCATCCGTATGCAACTGCTCGTGGGGTTACGCCTTCGACCGAAGCAAATACCTCAACAATGAGAACTTCCAAAGCATCTTCAAAGCGCAGTTCGACTTGCTGAAAGACGGCATCAACTACTTTACCGACTATGCCGGATGCGACTCGAAGGGCAACAAAAAGCCCGGTTCTTACATGAAAGGTGGTCTTGTTATCTTTGCATCGGGTAACGATTCGCAATACGACATCGAGATGATACCCGCCTCTTATCCGCGCGTGGTGGCCGTGGGCGCAACCAACAGCATGGGTATTCCCACCGACTATATGAACAAAGGGCCGTGGGTAGACATCCTTGCACCAGGTGGAACCACCGAAACGGGCGAGGTAATGAGGGGCGTACTAAGCACCGTGCCCAAGGCTTTTGCCCAAATGAGCACTGGCGGCACGCCCAATACCGACTTTACTTTGCCCAACGACAACAACTACGCATACGCCCAAGGCACCTCTATGGCAGCGCCCCACGTATCGGGTATTGCCGCACTGATTGTGTCGAAGTTTGGTAAAACCAACCCCAACTTCACCAACGAGGACCTTCGCCGCCGCTTGCTAGGAGCTGTAAAGGCCACCAGTCCCTATGC
>ERZ772772.2583-NODE-2583-length-10691-cov-3.630218_pt1 | contig 10691 bp, 8 predicted proteins | sample MGYA00511484_ERZ772772 | MGnify/ENA primary metagenome ERZ772772 (study PRJEB29015, sample SAMEA2737913) | human oral metagenome | biome: human oral; feature: human-associated habitat; material: dental | place: China | collected 2088 ... | reverse complement strand
GTCAAGGATAAGGCTGTTTTGGACGAAGCAGTAGAGCGCTCCCTGATTGGTGCATCTATCTGGGATGAGGTCAAGGACCGTCTGAATGATTCCGCTATCGGTCTTTCCGGTGGCCAGCAGCAACGGGTTTGTGTGGCTCGCGTGCTAGCTACTAGCCCTAAGATTATTCTCTTGGACGAGCCGACTTCAGCCTTGGACCCAATCTCAGCTGGGAAAATCGAGGAAACCCTCTACAGTTTGAAAGACAAATATACCATGCTTTTGGTCACTCGCTCCATGCAGCAGGCGTCTCGGATTTCTGAAAAGACCGGCTTCTTCCTTGGTGGAGACTTGATTGAATTTAATGAAACCAAGAAGATGTTCCTCAATCCAGCCCACAAAGAGACCGAAGACTACATTACTGGTAAATTCGGATAACAGAAAGGAATCTTATGCTTAGAGTACAATTTGAAGAAGATTTAGAAAAACTTCATAATCAATTCTATGCGATGGGAAATGAAGTCCTATCGCAGATTAACCGGACAGTGCGTGCCTTTGTCACGCATGACCGTGAACTGGCTCGTCAGGTCATTGAAGACGACGCTGAAGTCAATGACTACGAGGTCAAACTGGAGAAAAAATCTCTGGAAATCATCGCCTTGCAGCAACCTGTGTCTCAGGACTTGCGGACTGTTATTACCGTGCTGAAAGCCAGCAGTGACTTGGAACGCATGGGCGACCACGCCGTATCTATTGCCAAAGCTACTGTTCGGATGAAGGGAGAAGTTCGCATTGAGTCCGTAGAGGATGCCATCAGCAAGATGGGGCGCGATGTTAAGAATTTCGTCGAAGAAACTCTGAACGTCTATCTCAATGGGAACGTAGACCAAGCTTATGCCGTAGCAGCGCTAGATGAGAAAATTAATGAATATTTTGATGATATTCGCGATCTTGCTACAGAGGAAATCAAACAAAATCCAGAACTGATTGTGACTGGCCGCGACTATTTCCAAGTTATCTCTTACTTGGAACGAATCGGCGACTATGCCAAGAATATCTGTGAATGGGTTGTTTACTTTGAAACAGGTAAAATTATTGAGTTGTGATGAACAAAGAGATACGATTTATTTCGTATCTTTTTTTGTATATTCATGATTATGTTGGAGTATCCTGTTTTTCATTGGAACTTGAGTCCGACTATGTTACACTATAAGAATATGAAGGATGTAATGTATTTTCATAGTGAAGTATTTAGGTGGAAATAATGAAGAAAAAAATTCTTACGACACTTGCCCTTATTCTTGTCTTGGTATCTGGTGGGATCTTTGTCTATAATAAACTGACAAAACCCAACTTTAGCCCCAAAACAACCAAGCTCTATCAGCGAGGCTTTCGACTTCTGGAAGAGCAACTAGGAACTTATATAAAAGAGCATTACTCAGGGGTTGAAAAGATTGAGTTTTCCCCAATCTACATTACTGAGGAAGGGTCAACTTTCTCAAATGCCTATGTACGTCCGACGATTTATGATAAATATGGGAATAAAGCAACTCTTGGTACTAAAGTTAATAATGTGTATCCAAGTAGCTTTGGTATCGTCTCACATATAATTCTTAATTTTGATGGAGGTGGAAATGAAGCTATAGATTTAAAGGACTCAAACGGGAATAACATTGATGTTTCTAACGCGCAACATCTACCTGATGAAGCTAAACTCACAAGAGCTAAAGGGATTGATTTGAATATTGAATTATTAGTTGAAGATGGCCGGTTAAAAGATGTTGTCAAGGATGAAAAAGGAAGCCCGGAAGCTCAGATTATTTATAATGTTAAACTAAGTAAAGAGGAAGAATGATGTGACGTGAACTAATCAAGAAATATATTCATTTTCTTAGATGGTTGAGAACAAATTTTTGCAAGAACAAGGAAAAAGATTTTATATTACAATATAAATGTATTATGCTATACTATTAGAAAAGAACTTTGAAACCGCTCTCTGAAAAATCATTATAATGGAGGTAGTCTTGTGAAAAAAAAGATTATTACTGCTTTAATAATTCTATTCGTTGTAATTTCAGGAGGAATCTATATGTACAATAAACTTACAAAACCGAACTTTGGACCCAAAACAGCCAAGCTTTATCAGCATGGATTTCAACTTCTGGAAGAGCAAATTGGAACTTACATCAAAGAACACTATTCAGGAGTTAGTAAAATTGAATTTTCTCCAATTTATGTTACGGGAGATGATGGTTCTTCTATGTTGAATGCGGAAGTTGTTCCAATTGTTTATGACTCTCACGGAAATAAAGCGAAATTTGGAGGATTATATAAAAACTTTCAACATCCTGCTTATGGTACTATAGGTTATTTACGTCTGAGTTTTGATTATTCAGGGAATCCTTATATCGAACTAAGCACAGACTCAGGAGAATTTAAAGATGTGACTTACGGACAATCATTACCAGAAGAAATAAAAGGGAAGAAAATAAAGGATATTGATTTTAATTTTGAAACCTTAATAAAAGAAGGGAGGCTAAAAGGTGTTGAAAAATCAGATGTTGGAAGCCCAAATGCAGAAGTTATTTATAATCTAGAACTAAAAAAGGGGGTACTTCCGAATGACACTGAATGATAAGGAAATTCAAGAATTGCAAGGGATGATTAAAAAAGAACTAGGAGCTACTGAGGGTACGGTATTTCAAATACCTAATCAAGACAAGTATTACCAAATTGTTTATCGAGAAGATAGTACAACTCAAGCAATGGCTGTTGTACCTGTTGATAATGAAAAAGGGGAGAATCCTAATTATCAAGAAACAGCTATTGTAGTCGCAGGGACTCAAGTTCCAGGTGAAAATTTTAAAGATTTTAGTAATCAACCCTATTTCTGGAAGAAAAATCGAGATATTGTTGATTCAACTGAAAAAGCATTCTTTGCTAGTGGGGCATTTGGAATATTTCCTGGAATGCTGACTCCCCAATCTGATGATATTGATATGTTTTATCAAATTACTGAAGAAAAGATAAAATCTCATAATGGTATCATTTCTAATATGTCTGGGCACAGTCAAGCAGGACCTGGGGTAGCTTATACAGCTTCAAAGTAAGGCCTTAAACAGAACCGTACAATCAAAGTGACAAATTTTATGGATTTTGCGGCTGAAAAAGCTGTTGATACAGGCGGTATTTCAAAAGAACAAGTAGCTTATCTCAACAAAAACGCCACTATCTATAGAGATAGTCGAGGCGATGTTGTTTTCTTAGATGGAAATAATGGCGATGTTCCTTATGGACAAACTATGAGATTTGAAGTTGAGGAAGGACAGGATGGTCACTCCCCAAGAACACCAGTAATGAAGGGAAATAAGTTAGATGTAGATTATTATTATAAAAGAAATCTATTCGCTACTGGCATGACAGAAAAACAAGTACGAAAGATAGCAGAGTATAAAGCAAAAACGTACAAAGTAAATGTAGCAATCGCGAATTATGGTTTAGAGATGGACAAGGTGACTCCTGAATACTATGTTCGTGAGTATTTAAAGGAATATGGAGACTTCGCTCCTGAGCCTTCTAAGCAGGATTTAATTGCTATAAATAGGAAACACATTGATGAACTGCATGCTTCTTTAAGAACCAGCTCTGGCGACAAAAAAATTAGTTTAAGAGAGGAACTCGTTCGTACAAGTGCGCAAACAGCTCAGCTTCAAGCTGAAGTATATGAGCAAGAAATTAAAGATAAGATAAAAAGTGCTAAATCTAGTGTTGAAAATCATATCAAAGAACTCAGAGATGCAGCTTATACCCTAGCCCATAATCTTTCTGCTGATGAAGTAGAGGGCTTATTATCTGAGTTGAGCATGTCAACAGCTTGGAATGACGGAACAGAAGCATCTACTCTCGCCTCAGCAAACTCTTATATGACTACAATGACTGGTATTGCTGGAAGTTTAAACAAGGCTGCCGATAAGATCGTGGAAATCGATCAACAAGGTGCCCAGATTTTTGAAAAAAAATAGGAGAGAATGTATGATTGAACCAAATACAGAAGATCGAGTTGAAGCCGAACGTATAAAAAAAGAATATTTAAAGATTCAGGAACGCACAGCTATTCGTGGCTTGATTTCAGCTAAAAGAGCCATACTTCTTGAGGAGAGTCAAGCTTTGCAAAGCTGGCTGGATAATCAAGCTGAGACTATGAAGTCTTTTGCGTCTTCTCAAGTGCCTGCAGATTTATCTGGGGCTTTCTCTGGTGGGGCGGCGGATTCAGTCAAAGAAGTGCTAGGGGCTGTTCCAAAGCCTGAATTAGCCAGTCCTATCCTGTAGGAGGCCGTATGGATATTCAGAAAAAAATTAAGCGCCTTGATGACGAGCATATAGCTTTTCGAAAGAAAGTCAGCGAGTATGAATGGGATTATCAGGACATGAGACGAGAAGCTAAAAATGTTTCAGAGCAAATGAGCGAATGGATATTATCTTTTTGTCGGAATAGTCCTGATACCGTCCCCTCATATGAATTAAGCCAAATAGAGGAAAACAGGGAAATTTTTGAGAGAAAAATTCAGCGTTATGAAGAACGGCTAAACAAAACTTATCACGAAGAAAATCGAATCTATAATAAAAAATTAGAGGAACTTGAGAAAGAAAAGAAGAACTCTTGACCTTTCTTCTATTATCATAAACCAAATGGACAGCTTTTCCTGTCTTATTGTTTGCATTTATTCTGTAACGAAATCCTTTAAATATGATACAATAATAACAGATTATAAGCGGAAAACGAGGACAAGTCTATCTTGAATCGCTATTCGCTAGATGAGGAGAAGCAGATGCAAGCAGTTAAACATTTTATTGAAACTTTTGTTCCTGAGCACTATGATCTCTTTTTGGATCTGAATCGTGCCGACAAGACTTTTTCAGGTAAGGTAAATATCACTGGAGAAGCTAAGTCAAGCAAGATTTCCCTGCATCAAAAAGATTTGACAGTTGAGGCTGTAGAGGTGGCTGGCCAAGCTCGTCCTTTCACTCTTGATAAGGACAATGAAGCACTTTATATCGAGCTGGAAGCAGCTGGATCTGTAGTGGTGACCATAACTTATACTGGTAAGATTACGGACAATATGACAGGGATTTACCCATCTTACTACACGGTAGATGGTGTGAAAAAAGAGATTATTTCTACGCAGTTTGAGAGCCATTTTGCCCGCGAAGCTTTTCCGAGTGTGGATGAGCCAGAGGCTAAGGCAACTTTTGATTTGGCTTTGAAATTTGACCAAGCAGAGGGTGAGTTGGCTCTGTCTAATATGCCGGAAATTGATGTTGAAAACCGCAAAGCGACTGGCGTTTGGAAGTTTGAAACGACTCCACGTATGTCTTCCTATCTCTTGGCTTTTGCTGCAGGTGATATGCAAGGAATTACTGCTAAAACCAAGAATGGAACTTTGGTAGGAGTTTATGCGACCAAGGCCCACCCAGAGAGCAATCTAGAGTTTGCTTTGGACATTGCGGTTCGCTGTATTGAATTTTACGAAGAATATTATGGAGTCAAGTATCCTATTCCTCAGTCACTCCATGTGGCCCTGCCTGACTTTTCTGCTGGGGCTATGGAAAACTGGGGCTTGGTAACCTATCGGGAAATCTATTTGCTGGTGGATGAAAATTCAACAGCTCTGAGCCGTCAGACAGTTGCCTTGGTTGTTGCACACGAACTAGCTCACCAATGGTTCGGAAATCTAGTGACCATGAAGTGGTGGGATGACCTTTGGCTCAATGAAAGCTTTGCCAATATGATGGAGTATGTCTCAGTTGATGCTATTGAACCTAGCTGGAAAATTTTTGAAGATTTCCAGACCAGTGGGGCTCCTTATGCCCTCAAGCGTGACGCGACAGATGGCGTTCAGTCGGTCCATGTAGAAGTCAAGCACCCTGATGAAATCAATACTCTTTTTGATGGAGCGATTGTCTATGCCAAGGGCAGCCGTCTCATGCACATGCTGCGCCGTTGGCTGGGAGACGATGCTTTTCGTAAGGGGCTAGGTGTCTATTTTGAGAAGCATCAGTATGGAAATACCATCGGTCGCGATCTCTGGGACGCTCTTTCTCAAGCTTCTGGCCGTGATGTAGCTGCCTTTATGGATGCTTGGCTGGAGCAGCCGGGTTATCCAGTTGTCACTGCTAATGTCGAAAATGACTGCTTGATTTTGACGCAGAAGCAGTTCTTTATTGGGGAGCATGAAGACAAAGGTCGCCTCTGGCCAGTACCGCTCAATAGCAACTGGCAAGGACTTCCTGATACTCTGACGACAGAAAGACTGGAAATTCCTAATTATGCAGCCCTGGCAGCGCAAAATGAAGGGGCTCTGCGTCTCAATACAGAAAATACTGCCCACTATATTACAGATTATCAAGGTGAGTTGCTGGATGCTCTTCTGAATAATCTCAGCTCTTTGGACAATATCAGTAAACTGCAAATCGTGCAGGAGCGCCGACTTCTGGCAGAGTCAGGTAAAATTTCCTATGCGGACCTGCTGCCAGTCATCAGCAAGCTGGCAAACGAAACTTCTTATATGGTGGTTTCAGCTGTTTCCCAAGTTCTAGAAGGGCTGAATCGCTTTGTGGATGAAGGCAGTCAGACAGAAGAAGATTACAAAGCCCTGTTGAAAGTTCTCAGTCAAAGTAATTTCGACCGTCTAGGTTTTGAAAAACAGGAAGGCGAAAGTGATGAGGATGAGATGGATCGTCAGCTGATTGTGGGTAATATGATTAAGTCTGACGATGAGATAGCTAGAGCTCAAGCTAGCCAGATTTTTGACCGCTATCGTGATAATTTGGAAAAACTCCCTGCCGCTATTCGCCTGCAGGTGCTAGTCAACCAAATCAAGCATCATGAAAGCAAGGAGCTGACAAAGCTTTATCTGGAACTCTATGTAGCGTCAAATGATGGAAGCTTCAAAAATGCTCTTTCTACAGCCCTTTCTTATACGAAGAACAAGGAAACCTTGGATGAACTTTTAGCGACTTGGAAGGATAAATTTACTGTAAAACCGCAGGATTTATCAGCTTGGTATGCCCGTTTCCTCAGCCGTGATTTTACTCAAGAAGCAGTGTGGAATTGGGCGCGTGAGAATTGGGACTGGATCAAGGCAGCGCTAGGTGGCGACATGAGCTTTGATAGCTTTGTCATTAGCCCAGCTGTGGTCTTCAAGACAGAAGAAAGATTGGCAGAGTACAAAGCCTTCTTTGAGCCACAGTTGGATGATATGGCGATTAGCCGAAACATCAGCATGGGAATCAAGGAAATCGCTGCGCGTGTTGAATTGGTGAAGCGTGAGAAAGAAGCAGTAGAAAAAGCAATTCGAGCTGCTATCTGATAGTTTTAATTAAATTGAGAAGAAAGTCTGAGATATTATCTTATCTCAGGCTTTTTCTTTATCATTTTGAGTATTTAAACATTGCTTATTTGCTTTTGCTCTGATAAAATAGAACAATATGGACAATAAACAGGTAACTGTTTAAAGGAGAAATGGAGATTATAATGGAAAAGAAAATAGTCTATGGCTTCCGCAAGAGCCGCCTTTCTAAGGGCTTGTGCGGAGCTGTTTTGGGTGCAGCTTTGTTGCTAGCTGCTGGGTCGGTTCAGGCTGAGGAAAAAGCAGCTGAAGCAAAAGATCAGTCTGCTTCTTCAGAAACTGTCCAGCCAACTGCTGCCCCTGCTCAGTCGGAGCCAGTAAGTCAAGACAAGCTTCCCTTGGAGGTTTCCCATGCGGACCTGGACCAAGCTGTGGCAGAGGCCGAGAAAACAGGAGTTCAGCTAAAGCAGGAATCGACTGTTGATTTAGGAACAGCTAGAAATCCAGAAGAAGCTGCTAGTAAACGGGAGACAGCCCAAGCCGATTACGCAACTCAAGTCAAGGAAATACGCAAAAACACAGCAGCATATCAGGAGCAACTGAAGACTTATGAGAAAGAACTCAGTCAGAAAGAGTCTGCCAATCAAGCCTTGAAAGATCAATATGACAAGGCTCTAGCTTCCTATGAACAAGAGTCCAGCCGTATTCAAGCTGAAAATGCTCAGCTTCAGGCGGAATATGAGCAGAAACGTACGGCTTATCAAGCAGAATTGAGCCGTATAGTAAAAATCAATCAAGAGAAAGAAGCCTCCTATCAAGCAGCTTTAGCAGCCTATCAAGAGGAGCGTTCACGGATTTTACAAGAAAATGCTCAAGCGAAAGCAGACTACCAAACTGCTATGGAGAGCTATTCTACAGAGCTGAAAGCTACTCGGGAGAAGAATGCTCAAGCAAAGCGTCGCTATGATGAAAAGCTTGCTCTGGTTTCAGCTCACAACAAAGCAGCCCAAGCTGAAAATGCAGCCATTGCAGAACGAAATCAGGCAGCTGAAAAGACCTATCAGGAAGCAGTCAAGCAGTATGAAGCTGAAGTTTCCAGACTGATTCAGGTTAAGGCAGAAAAAGAAGCTGTTTATCAAGCTGCCTTGGCTGACTATGAGAAAGAATTGGCTCGGGTTCAGAAAGACAATGCTGAGCTAGAGCAACAGTATCAGTCAGATTTAAGGGCTTACCAACAGGAAGTAGAACGCATTCAAACAGCCAATCAAGCAGCAAAACAATCTTATGAGACAGCCTTGGCTAAAATCCAAGAGCAGAACAAAGAGATTGAGGCCCAAAATCTAGCTGTTCAGAAGAAAAATGCAGCCTTAAAGGAGCAGTATCAGGCTGATTTAGCAGCTTATCAAGAGCGATTGGCTGAGATTCGTCAAAAAAATCAAGCGACAGAGAAAGACTATGAGAGCAAATTAGCAGATTATCAAAAGAATCGCTCTGAAATCCAAGTTGCTAATGATGTCAAAGAAAGAGATTATCAAGTGGCTTTGACTGCTTATCAAGCTGAACTTGAGCGTATTCAAGCTGAAAATAAGAAGCGGCAAACTGCCTATGAGACTGAAAAAGCAGAAGTAACAGCCCGTAATGCTGCCATTGAAGCTGAAAATGCCCAGATTCGTCAGCGAAATCAGGAAAAACAAGAGCTTTATAAAAATCAATTAGCCCAATATGAGCAGGATGTGGCTCGAATCACCGAAAGCAACCAGAAAAGTCGAGAAGCATACGAGAAAGCCTTGCTTACCTACCAAGAAGAAACTGCTCGGATTGAGACGGAAAACAAGAATAAACTAGCTGCTTATCAGGCTGACTTAGCGACCTATAAAGCAGATCTTGCAAGGATTGAAGCAGAAAATCAAAGACTAAAAGAAGATTATGAGGCAAATCTTGCAGCTATTTCAGCGCAGAACGCAGTGATTGAGCAAGAAAATGCAAGCATTAAAGAAAAAAATGCCCGCTTGAAAGCTGACTATGATAAGCTCTTAGAAGAATATAAGAAGGCAAAAGCTGCCTATGATACTGCCAAAACTAAGTATGATGCAGCTCTTGTAACTTTTGAGAGAGAGTTGCAGGAAGCGGAGGCTAAGAAAAATGAAGAAGGCTATCTCAGCAAAGTTGAAAGCCAGCCTTTTGTTTTCAAATCTGAGCCCCAGGCTGTCTTGACACTTGATCCATCAATTAGAACCTATACCAATGATGAGCTGACTGATGAGGTTCGTTCTTGGAGAATGGATGAATCAGGAATGAGAGCTTTGACCAGTGTTTTAAAAGGGAAAGAACATCAGACTAAAGTCGTTTTGCAAAAAGATGTGCCTTTGGTAGCTACTTATACCAATATCAAAAATTCCAGTATTCAAGGCAAGAAAATCTCTAAAGTTGTCTATACTTATACTCTGAAAGAATCAACGAAGAGTCAGGATAAGCTGCCGGTTTTCTTAGTTAAGGATCCGACCTTGACTGTATGGACCTTGGATTTTCATGGCCAATCTCGAGTCAATGTCCAAGCGGAATTTTTCGATGAGGCTGGAGAAAGGCTTGATATGACAGGTTCGCTTGTCAGCTTCTCATCTTTAAATACTAATAAAGCTGCGATTGAGTACATCAAGAATTTTAATGGTGAATATGTTCCTATCACAGGATCTGCTATTAACATTCACCCAGATACCAGTGTTCATGCCGATATTTCTATTAACTTTGAGAGAGAAGGTTCTCGCTTTGAGCATAATAAGTGGGATACGCCTACTAGTCCCTATAACTGGTATGGCGCTATTGTAGGTAAAGCTCAGGGAGATGTCATTTCTTTTGATATCGGTTCGCGAAATCGGGGTTCTGCTTGGTTTGTCTTTAACTCTGATATTAAAGCTAAAGGTGTCCCAATGAAGCCTGTCGCTCCGACTGAGGTTGCCCAACCACAAGAGCCAACCTATGAAGAACTCAAGGCACTGCAGCCTCTTCCAAGTCAGCCGGTTTATCAATCTTTGCCGCAAGAGCCAGCTCAGCCGGTCTATCAAGAACTTCCTAGCAGACCGACAGAAACTCAGCCTCTTCCTCTTCCAAGTCGGCCTGAGGAGCCAGTAGCTCTACTAGAAAGAGATTTGGAAATTCTGCCGCAAGATCCCACTTATCTAGCTGAGCCTCAACAACCTCAAAAGCCAGTTTATCAGGAGTTGCCAGAAGAATCTAACTCCCCTTCTCTATTGAAAGAGCCGGATGCAGTTGAAGAGCCGACCTATGAGAAGGAGCAGTCCTTGCTGAGTCTTCCGCAAGCTCCGGTTGAAGAAGCGCTGCCACAGGAACCACAACGACCATCTT
>ERZ772772.2582-NODE-2582-length-10691-cov-11.238624_pt1 | contig 10691 bp, 11 predicted proteins | sample MGYA00511484_ERZ772772 | MGnify/ENA primary metagenome ERZ772772 (study PRJEB29015, sample SAMEA2737913) | human oral metagenome | biome: human oral; feature: human-associated habitat; material: dental | place: China | collected 2088 ... | reverse complement strand
AAAACGGAGTAGTTCTTTCTGTACTTTTTTCTTTAATTTGCAGTGTGTTATCTTCATTTTCGGAGGGTAACATATCTGCTAATCTAGTACAGCCCCCAAAATAAAGGCGGACTTGCGTCCGCCGGGAAAAGAAGAGGGATTACAGGGTTGAAGTGTCGGTTTGGCTTTTGGTTTGTTCGTATTTCTCCTTATCGGACAACTGCTGCATTTCGTTAGAAATATAATTGATCTGCAATTGATCTCCCATAATCCCGTCAATGCAGATGATATGAACCTGATTGTCACTCTTAACAATCTTAAAGCCAAAATTCATGAATGAATCAATTTGCTCCTTTTTAACGCCGTATTTTTCACCAACCGCATCAGCAACAGCTTCTGCCTGATTCTTGCAATTATCTTTCACATTGACAAAGCCGGTAATTTCCATAATCTTCTTTGAAGTAGGTGTAACTTCAACTATATATTCGTTAAAAAGATTATTGGGTGATGGTGGGGTTATGTAATATCTATTGTCTTTGGATGCTGGTTTAAGTTTACTAACATCTTGTTCCATCCCCAAGGTCAGACCAAAAGCACCAGTAATTTCTGTTTCAGCGGCTATTGCTGCGCCGCTTAACAGGACAAGGATAAATAGTGTTTTTTTCATGCTTTTCTCCATAAATAATAAAAGTGGATGCCCACAGCGGGCATCCGCCACTATTTTAGTCCTTCGGGCGGGTGAGGAAGAGTGGAATGGCGAGAATGATGTCGCCGATGCACCACAGCATCAGCAGCATCATCATGCCAAGCCCTGACCCGACAGCAGCCCCGGCCGCTTCCGCACTGGTTTTTGCCGACGAGATGGCGTCATTGGTCACGCCAATGCCGCCGATGACCCAAAACAGCATCAGTATGTTGAAGAGAATAAAAAGCCATTTGATGAGGGTACCGAATACGCCGCGACGCAGTTTGCGGATACGAGCACCGCAATGCGGGCATTTGCTAGCTTTGTCGCTGACTTGTTCAAAACATTCCGGACATTCGATTAATGCCATAGGGTTCTCCTTGATAGTGTTAATAACGCGGAAGCATTAAAAATGCTTCCATTGCAATCCTTCCGTCTGGAAGAGGAATTGGCGCGAGCCTTCTTGAAAGAAATGGAGCTCAATCATCATGGTCTTCGATTTCTTGATTTTGGCGGCGAGGTTGCTCGCCTTGCCGGAAAGAAACAGGGTCGTCATATCACCATCTGCCGCACCAACCAGGCTGATTTTCTGCGGTTTGCTATCGTCGAACTTGATGATGGCGTGGCAGCCATCATAGCCGCAGGAAAATTGGCCTTTGGAGATGGTGAAATAGATGTCGTTGCCGTATTTTGCGCTTTTCCTGAGTTCCATCCTCAGCGTTGAGCCGCCGTTATAGGGGAAATCGAAATCTACGCTGTTTTCCGAAGTCAGCATTGCCCAATAGCTCTTGGTGTTGCGCATCTGGTCAGTATCTTCGTTATAGCGCCATTTGCTGTTAACCGGTGTGGCAGCTTCTTTTTTCTCGTCCGCTTTCTTTTCTGCTGCTGTATCAGCCGTGGGTATGATGTCTTTGTCGGCATCCGGATAGTCGGATATATCGGTGTTGGCGCCTGTCAGTTCGTTACGGATAATCGGTTTGTCATTGGCATTGGAGAGGACGTAACGGACTTCGTAACCATTGCCGCGCGGCCAATTCTGGCGATAGACGGCATGGCGGATGCCATCAATCGTCGTTTCCCCCGCTTTGCCGGTTTTCAATTTACTTTCGATGGTTTTCGGCAGGGATTTGCCGGTTGCGGCGATTGCTAATTCTTTAGCGGCGGTAATTAGAGCGGTGGTGCCGCTTGCCGCCTGTTTGGGGTTGTTGTAATTGAGCAGTAGTTTCAGTTTGCGCGCATGATTTTGTGTGCCGATGACGTAATAGGACAGGTTATTGTCCATCCTGTCGCTCGTTCTGGTGCCAATATCCTGATATTCCGAAGCACAGATATAGATGCCGTCGCCCACGGCATCGTTATAGCGGCGGGTCGGCAGGGTGTGGCTGAGGTATTGGCAGGCATCCTGCGGTTCCCAGCGGCGTTTGTCGACAGGCGCGGGCGGTATTGCAGGTTGCGGTACTGCCTGTGGCGCGGACGCTGCTACTTCTGCCACCACGGGCTGCGGAGCGACGTGCTGCTCCGGCGAGGGCGTTTTGGGGGCAGGTGGTGGTGTCGCGGGTGGGTTTGTGGCCGTGGATGCGGAGGTTGTTGTCGCGGTATTGGCGGTGCCGCCACGTTCTGAACCTGAGTCGAAAATTGCCATTCCAACTGAAAGCAGAATAATGGCAAGAGAAACGTAAGCCGCAATCCTGAACAAGCGTTTTATTTTTCCCCACAAGTAATTGCTACCATCAGCAAATTGATTGCGCAGACTATAGCCAGATATGCTTTGCCAATCCAATCCGACAGTTTGAAAGGTGAATTGTTCGCTGCCGTGGTCGGCAATGGTTACTTCGGCAATCAGCATCCTGGATTTGAGCAGCTTGCGGATAAATTCTTCTTTACCCTGAATGATGAAAGCAATATTGGTTGCAGTATGAGTGGAGGTTTTACAATGCTGCCTTTCAATTTTGTTCCGGTCGAATTTAATACTGGCAAAGAAGCCGCCGGATTGACCGATAAATTTGCCGCGCGATAATTGGAAAATGAGGGATATTTTATTATCGGGTGTTTTTCGGATGATAATGTCAAGGTATGCCTCGCCCGCTGTGTCGCCATGCAAATAGACACTGTTGTCCGAGCGCAGACGCGCCCACATGGTTTCGGCATCGCGCATGGCGTCTCTTCCCTGCCCGTATTCCCATTGGGAATCGAAGAAGTCGTCATCGTCGCTGCCCTGTCCGAAGGCGTTTTTGATGGTATCCAGAATATTCATGGGTTGTGACAAAAGGTTACGGTTATGGTCATCCGGGCGCGGCGGAATGCAACGGATGCGGAAAATAATGCTAGCAATTTCCGCCAGTTATCCATAGAATGCGCGCGGTTGAAATCATTGTAGGTTTCTTAATTTTTATTTAACAGCAACAAAAAGTGGTGATATTGCACTTTTTGTGGGAGTTGCATGAAAACATTTGAGAAAATCAGAAAGATGCGTGAAGAGAAACATTGGTCGCAAGAAGAAATGGCGGGAAAACTAAATATGTCCATTAACGGCTATGCCAAAATCGAACGCGGCGAAACGCGCCTGAATCTGCCCCGTCTGGAACAGATTTCCGAGATTTTTGAAACCGATATTCTGGATTTGATTCAAACAGGCGGACGCGGTTTGAGTTATCAGGTCGGCGACAATAACAGTGACATCGCTTTTTATGCGACGGCATCGCACGAGCTGGCCGCTGAAATTGCGCGACTGAAGTTGATCATCAACCACAAGGATGAGCTGCTGGCGCAACAGGCACGCGAATTGGCGACACTGCAAGAAATGGTGACGTTACTGAAAAGCAGGTCGTGAGCGGCGGAGTGGGGTAACCCGCTTGTCGCTTCACGATGTAAAAAAGCCGGACTAAGTCCGGCTTTTTTGTGAGCGGTGTGTTCAGGCGGTCGCTTTCGCGTAGAGTTCGGCGACGTAGTCCCAATTCACGATTTGCCACCAGGCGTCAAGGTAGTCGGGGCGTTTGTTCTGGTAGTGGAGGTAGTAGGCGTGTTCCCACACGTCGCAGCCGAGGATGGGCGTGCCCTGGACGGCGGCGGTGTCCATCAGCGGGTTGTCCTGGTTCGGGGTGCTGGTGATGGCGAGTTTGCCGTCTTTACCGACGATCAGCCAGGCCCAACCGGAGCCGAATTGTTTGATGCCGGCGTCTTTGAAGGCGGCTTTGCAGGCGTCCAGGCTGCCGAAGGTGCTGTTGATGGCGTCCAGCAGGGCACCGCTCGGCGCGTTGCTGCCGTTCGGGCGCATGACGTTCCAGTAGTGGTTGTGGTTGTAGTAGCCACCGGCGTTGTTGCGCAGTGCCGCGCTTTCTTTGCTGATGTGGGCGAAGATGGTTTCCAGCGGCTGGCCGTTCAGCGGGTTGTCTTTGATGGCGGCAAGGAAGTTGTCGTAATAGGCTTTGTGGTGGCGGCCGTGGTGGATTTGCATGGTGGTCGCATCAATGACGGGTTCGAGGGCGTCGTAGGCGTAAGGCAAATCGGCAAAGGTGTAGGTTGTCATGGTTGTTCCTATGTTTTTAGGGAGGGCGGCTATTATGCCGCTGCTTTTTGGCGGGTTTTTCTTATTGTTTTCCGTTTTTGGTTTGGTTTTGTTTATCGTCGCGCGGTTTGAAGATGTGCGCGCGGTAGTGGCGCAGTTCGGCGATGGATTCGCGGATGTCGGCAAGGGCTTCGTGGCTGCCTTTTTTCGGGTAGATGTGAGCGGGATACCAGCGGCGCACGAGTTCTTTCAGGGTGGAGACGTCGAGGTTGCGGTAATGGAAGTAGTGTTCGAGGGTCGGCATGAGGCGCGCCATGAAGCGGCGGTCCTGGCAGATGCTGTTGCCGCAGAGGGGTGATGTCTGTGGCGGGACGTATTCCCGAATAAAGGCGAGTGTTTGTGCTTCGGCGGCGGCGGTGTCGATGGTACTCGCGCGGCAGCGGTCAAGCAGGCCGCTGGCGCCGTGGTGTGTGCGGTTCCAGTCGTCAAGGTGGTCGAGGATGCTGTCCGGCTGGTGGATGGCGATGACGGGGCCCTCGGCGAGGGTGTTCAGTTCGGCGTCGGTGATGAGGGTGGCGATTTCGAGGATGTGGTCGTGCTGACTGTCGAGCCCGGTCATTTCGAGGTCGATCCAGATGAGGTTATCGGGGTGTTGCATGAGCGTTCCTGTGCGTTTTTGGCTGCGCGGCATTGTACGCGCTGCCGCCCGCTTCTGCGGTATTGTTGGTATGATATTCGCCCGGCTCCAAGCCGGTTCTTTGTTTTTTGTTTTAGTGAGGATGAGTTGATGAATATTGGTATTCCGAAGGAATCTCTCGCCGGTGAAACCCGCGTCGCTTGTACGCCCGCGACGGTTACGCAGTTGCAGAAACTGGGTTTTGCCGTGGTGGTTGAGCGTGGCGCGGGCGCCGGGGCATCTTTGGCCGATGAGGCGTATGCCGCTGCCGGGGCGTCGCTGGCTGATGCCGCCGAGGTATGGCAGTGCCCGCTGATTTATAAGGTCAATGCGCCCTCGGATGCGGAAATTTCCCGCTTGTCCGCCGGGCAGACGCTGGTCAGCTTTCTTTGGCCGGCGCAAAATCCGGATTTGGTGCAGAAGCTGGCTGACAAGAAGGTCAATGTGCTGGCCATGGATATGGTGCCGCGTATTTCCCGCGCGCAGGCGCTGGACGCGCTGTCTTCAATGGCCAATATCAGCGGTTATCGCGCCGTGATTGAGGCGGCGAATGCGTTTGGCCGTTTCTTCACCGGGCAAATTACCGCTGCAGGTAAGGTACCACCCGCACAGGTGCTGATTATCGGCGCAGGTGTCGCCGGTCTCGCCGCGATTGGCACGGCCAATTCGCTGGGGGCAATTGTCAAGGCGTTTGATACGCGTCTGGAAGTCGCCGAGCAGATTGAATCCATGGGCGGCAAGTTCCTGAAACTCGATTTTCCGCAGGAATCCGGCGGCAGCGGCGACGGCTACGCCAAGGTGATGAGCGACGAGTTCATCGCCGCCGAGATGAAGCTCTTTGCCGAGCAGGCGAAGGAAGTGGACATCATCATCACCACCGCCGCCATTCCGGGCAAACCCGCGCCGAAACTGATTACGAAAGAGATGGTCGCCAGCATGAAGCCGGGTTCGGTCATCGTCGATTTGGCAGCCGCGACCGGCGGCAACTGCGAGGTCACCAAGCCGGGCGAGCTGTTCATCACCGATAATGGTATGAAAGTCATCGGCTTCACCGATATGGCCAACCGTCTCGCCGGCCAGTCTTCACAGCTTTACGCCACCAACCTCGTCAACCTCGCCAAATTGCTCTCACCGAATAAAGACGGCGAAATCACCCTCGACTTTGACGACGTCATCATCCGCAATATGACCGTCAGCAAAGACGGCAGCATCACCTTCCCACCGCCGCCAATTCAGGTTTCCGCCGCGCCGCAGCAGGCGAAAGCTGCCGCACCGGTGCAGGAAGAAGCGAAGCCGACGCCGTTCTGGAAGAAACTCGCGCCCGCCGTCATCGGTGCCGTGCTGATCCTCTGGGTGGGTGCCGTCGCGCCCGCCGCCTTCCTCAACCACTTCATTGTCTTCGTCCTCGCCTGCGTCATCGGTTACTACGTCGTCTGGAATGTCAGCCACTCGCTGCACACTCCGCTGATGTCAGTCACCAACGCCATCTCCGGCATCATTGTCGTCGGCGCGCTGCTGCAAATCGGCCAGGGCAACGGCTTCGTCTCAACACTCGCGTTCATCGCGGTGCTGATTGCCAGCATCAACATCTTCGGCGGCTTCTACGTCACCCGCCGTATGCTCAACATGTTCCGTAAAGGCTAAGGGGGTTAATTAGTATGTCCCACGGACTCGTCACAGCGGCCTACATCGTCGCCGCTATCTTCTTCATCTTCTCGCTCGCGGGTCTCTCCCGTCAGGAAAGCGCAAAAAACGGCAACGTCTTCGGCATCATCGGCATGGCCATCGCGCTCATCGCCACCATCTATGCCGACGGCACCAAAGGCTTCAGCTACATCATCGTCGCCATGCTCATCGGCGCCGCTATCGGCATCCAGAAAGCGCGCAAAGTCGAAATGACGCAAATGCCGGAACTCATCGCGCTGCTACACAGCTTCGTCGGCCTTGCCGCCGTGCTGGTCGGTATCAGCAGCTTCGCCGCCCCGGGTGAAGTCGCACCGGATATGCACACCATCCACCTCATCGAGGTTTTCGTCGGCATCTTCATCGGCGCCGTCACCTTCACCGGTTCGCTCGTTGCCTTCGGCAAGCTGAACGGCAAAATCAGCAGCAAACCGCTGCAACTGCCGCATAAACACAAGCTGAACCTCGCCGCCCTCGTCGTCTCGCTCATCCTGCTCTTCGTCTTCCTGAGCAGCAGCCACGCGCCTGCGACCGAAACCCTCTACCGCATGGTGGACGGCCAGCCTGTCGCCGCGCTGGTGCGCCCGGTCAGCAGCCAGGGAAGCATGATCTTCGCCCTCGCCGCCATGACCCTTATCGCCTTCGCCTTCGGCTGGCACCTCGTCGCTTCCATCGGCGGTGCGGATATGCCAGTGGTCGTTTCCATGCTGAACTCCTACTCCGGCTGGGCAGCGGCAGCGGCGGGCTTCATGCTCTCAAACGACCTGCTCATCGTCACCGGTGCACTGGTCGGCTCCAGCGGTGCCATCCTCTCCTACATCATGTGTAAAGCGATGAACCGCTCCTTCATCTCCGTCATCGCCGGCGGCTTCGGCACCGACGGCTCGGCAGCAGCGGATAGCGGTGAAGTCGGTGAATACCGCGAACTGCAACCAACTGATGTCGCCGATATGCTGAAAAACGCGCACAGCGTCATCATCACCCCCGGCTACGGCATGGCCGTCGCGCAAGCGCAATATCCGGTGGCAGAAATCACCGAACTGCTGCGCAAACAGGGTGTGAACGTGCGCTTCGGCATCCACCCCGTCGCAGGCCGCCTGCCGGGGCACATGAACGTGCTGCTCGCCGAAGCGAAAGTGCCTTACGACATCGTGCTGGAAATGGACGAAATTAACGACGATTTCCCGGATACCGACGTCGTCCTCGTCATCGGCGCGAACGACACCGTCAACCCCGCTGCGCAAACCGACCCGCACAGCCCGATCGCCGGTATGCCCGTGCTCGAAGTGTGGAAAGCAGCCAACGTTATCGTCTTCAAACGCTCGATGAACACCGGCTACGCCGGCGTGCAAAACCCGCTGTTCTTCAACGAAAACAGCTATATGTGCTTCGGCGACGCCAAAGCCACTGTGGATGCCATCCTCGCTGCCCTGCGCGGTTGAGCGGCATCCGTCCTGCTTCCCCCTGCCGCCCGGCAGGGGGAATTTCTTTACCTGTCACCGAGAGATGCCGCGCCTGCGTAAACCACTAAATACACCAAGAGAAAACTCATGACCTACCAAGGCACCATCATCCGCTGGAACGACGAGCGCGGTTTTGGCTTCATCCGCGAAGAATCCTCTACCGCAGAAATCTTCGCGCACATTTCCGCCTTTGCACGGCGCGCCCCGCGTCCACAAGCAGGCGAGCGCGTCACCTTCACCCTTATCGATAACGCCAAAGGACGTAAAGAAGCAAAAAACATTCGCTATCTTGACCGCCCTGCCCCACCCAGACCATCGCGCCCCCGGCAGTACACACCATCCAGTAATCTAAAGCTCCTCTTCGTCACCGTCTGCTTTATCATCGCTGCCTTCGCCTACCGCTCATACCAAGCTTGGCGGCAAGACAACCATTCGGCTCCGCTAGTTGCCCACGAAACATCCGCTCCGGCAAACTTCACCTGCGACGGCAGAAAATACTGTTCGCAGATGACCTCATGCGCCGAGGCCAAAAACTATCTGAAATACTGCCCCGGCGTCGAAATGGATGGCGACCACGACGGCATCCCCTGCGAATCGCAGTGGTGTCAATAAAGCCCGTGAGCCCTAAAACAGGCAAAATCTGCATAAAAACTCAAAAGGAACCCGCATGAGCGCACTCCTCACTGCCAGCCAACTCAGCAAAACCTTCGGCAACTTCACCGCCGTAAACAAGGTGGACATCCACATCAACGCCGGCGAAATGATCGCCCTCGCCGGACATAACGGCGCCGGTAAATCTACCCTGATGAAAATGCTGCTCGGCCTGCTCACGCCGACAAGCGGCAGCATCAGCATCAACGGCCACGGCGCGACCAGCCTCGCCGCGCGGCAGCTTATCGGCTACCTGCCGGAAACCGTCGCCCTTTATCCAAACATGACGGGCTTTGAAACGCTGGATTTCTTCGCCGACCTCAAACATGTCAGCCGCGAGCGCAACCGCGAACTGCTCACCCGCGTCGGCATTATCGAAGCGGCGAAAAAACGCGTCGGCACCTATTCCAAGGGGATGCGGCAGCGCCTCGCCCTCGCGCAAGCCCTGCTCGGCCAGCCGAAAATCCTGCTGCTGGACGAACCGACTACCGGTCTCGACCCCGCCTCACGGGCCGATTTCTACCGCATCCTCGACGAACTGCGCGCGCAAGGCACCGCCATCCTCCTTTCCTCACACGCCCTTGCCGAACTCGCCGACCAGGCCGACCGTATCGTCATCATGAAAAGCGGCGTGAAAACTGCCGACGGCGACCTGCACACCCTACGCCGCGACGCCGGTCTGCCAACACACCTGCGCGCCTGGTTTGACGGTGCCGTCAACCTGCCCGCACCGTGGCAGAAAGAAGACAACGGCTGGACCTGCGCCAGCAGCGAAGCGGACAAAGTCGCGCGCCTCGGCGAACTGTGGCAAGCGGGACAGCCGACAAACATCGATATCCTCCCGCCCGCACTGGATGACCTCTATGCTCACTTCCTGCGCCGCGAAGAAAACACACCTGCCGCCGAAACAGACCAAGGAAACCCATGAAAACGCTCCTCACCCTCGCCCGCAAAGAAATCAAAGACGGCCTGCGTAACCGTTGGGTGCTGGCTATCGCCCTGCTGCTCGCCGCCTTCGCCTTGACGCTTGCCTTCCTCGGTAGCGCCCCGGCGGGCGAAACCAAAGCCAGTCCACTCGCCATCACCGTGGTCAGCCTCGCCACACTGAACATCTACCTCATCCCGCTCATCGCCCTGCTCCTTTCCTACGACGCCATCATCGGCGAAATCGAGCGCGGCACCATGGCACTCGTCCTCACTTACCCGCTGGCGCGCTGGCATATCGTCATTGGCAAATTTCTCGGCCAGAGCGCCATCCTCGCTATCGCTATCGCCATCGGTTACAGCATCGCGGGGCTGGCTGTCGCCCTGCTGCACAAAAAAACCGGTTTCAGCTGGGCGGTGTGGCAACCCTTCATCAAAATGACGATCACCACCCTGCTACTCGGCGCTGTCTTCCTCGCTATCGGTTACGTCCTCTCAGCGCTGGCCAAACAGCGCGGCAGCGCAGCAGGCATGGCCATCGGCGTGTGGCTCTTCTTCGTGCTGCTCTATGACTTCGCCCTGCTCGGCGCACTTATTGCCGACAAAGGCCAGCACATCAGCGCAAACATCTTGAACGCGCTCCTGCTCGCTAATCCTACCGACACCTATCGCCTCTACAACCTGAGCGGTAACGTGGCAAGCGGCCTTGGCGCACAAAACGGCATCGCCAGCGGCGTACTGCTTACCACCCTGCTGTTGTGGATCGCCGCCCCGCTGGGCCTGGGTATCATGCTGTTCCGGCGGAAAACGTTGTAATACCAATCTTGGGAAATAATCTGGGAGTGTTGGTGCAACCAACCGGGCATTCACAAGAAACATGCAGCGATTTTTGTAGAGAAACCTGCGCCGTAACGTGTAATGTCTGCGGTACGCCGCCTTCCCAGCTTAATTTCTGGGACTGATATAACCATGCGGAAAGTAGCCGTGTAGAAAACTTCAGACGGGTATCGACAACAAGGCACAGCCCTCCCCCATGATCTTTATATAGTTAAACATCTAAAAAATCGTAGCGGTGTTGCGTCGTCTGACCGGGCCCCATAAAAATCGCTACGCGATTTTTATGGG
>ERZ772772.2581-NODE-2581-length-10694-cov-7.081399_pt1 | contig 10694 bp, 7 predicted proteins | sample MGYA00511484_ERZ772772 | MGnify/ENA primary metagenome ERZ772772 (study PRJEB29015, sample SAMEA2737913) | human oral metagenome | biome: human oral; feature: human-associated habitat; material: dental | place: China | collected 2088 ... | reverse complement strand
CCCCCACCCCGTGGGCCCCGCCTCCCATGGAGATGGACCGGCCGACGATGGAGGAATCGGCGAACACCGGCCAGGGATGGGTGGAACCGAAGGGTGTGATGGTGCCCCGTTCATATCCGGTGACCCGTTTCGCCTCGTCGGCGTCGGGCATCGACAGGCGGGAGACCCCGAGCAGGGCCCGCAGCTTCGGCCAGGAGAACTCGCGGTCCCCCGGCACCAGAACGAAGACGTAGTCGCCGTCGCCGCGCCGCACGACGATGGTTTTGACGAGGTCGCGCACCTCAATGCCGCGCACCGCAGCCGCCTCCGCGACTGAACCAACAGGTCCGTGTCTGATCTCGGTGTGTTCCGCTCCGAGCTCCCGGAGCGTCCTGAGCGCTGGGGTGTCGTCCATGGGGCGAGTCTACGGTGCTGCGGACAAGGACTGGGCCCCGATTCTGTGGAATCGGGGCCCAGTATTCATCACACCATTCGGGGCTCAGGCGCCGGTCTTCGGCAGACCCGGTTTCACCGGCGGCGGAAGTGGCCTGACCGGGGCCGGGGTAACCACAACCGTCGGGGTCGGAGTGACCGTCGGACTCGGAGTCGGAGTCGGCGTTGGACTCGGTGTCGGAGTCGGCGTTGGACTCGGTGTCGGAGTCGGTGTTGGGGTCGGTGTCGGTGTTGGTGTTGGGGCCTCACACACCGGCTGATCCTTAGTAGTAGTGAACGTCGCACTGGTTTCATCAACCCTGGTCCAACCCTCCGGCAACACACCACCAAACTGGAACCCAGCCTTCGCAGTAGCCGTCGCAGTAACAGTCACCTTCCCAGCAGTGACCTCAACCTTCGGCACAGAAAACTCCACACCCTCAACCGGATCAAACACCGCAGAAGGAGCAGAAGGAGTCAACGAATCCGCAGGACACACACCCACATCAACCCTCGGAACAACCAAAGCCACACACTTCGGCTGCGTCACCGTCGTCGTATAGGTCACAACCCCATCAACAACAGCCCAACCCTCAGGCAGATTCGCAGTATCAATCCGATACCCAGGCTTCGCCGTCGCAGTAACAGTCACAGTCACCCGATCACCATCACCAGTGATAACAGGCTCCCCATAATCAATCTGCTCAGTGTCCTCAACACCCGTCACACTCGGCCGGGTAGGGGTAGTCGAATCCACCGGACACACCCCCGCCTTCACAGCCGGAACCACCGGCACCACATCCCGGGTGCAGGTCGGCTGAGCAACGACCTTGGTGAACGTGAAAGAACCATCACCATTCGCAACCCACCCCTCAGGCAGGTTCTTCTCATCAACCTTCCTACCAACCACCGGCGTAGCAGTCACCTTGACCGTCACCTGATCCCCAGCCTTGGTGAACTGTGGCTGGGAGTAAGTGATGCCCTCCGTAGGACCAACCTCAACCGTAGGATCCGACGGCTCCGAAGCACCAGGCGCACACACACCCGGCGTCACCTTCACAGAACTCACAACCACACCCGGCTGACTCACCGGATTCGTCAAGGTCACCTCGAGAGTTTTCAAACCCTCAACCGTCACCTGGGCACTGTTAGCATCCGGAGCTCCATCAGTCACACCATCCCCGGAGAACGCGGGGTCGCCGAACTCCACCCCAGCCACAGCCGGAACCTTCTCCGTGAACGTCACAACAGTCCCATGAGGAACGTTGTTCAAGGTTGTCAGCGTCCCATCGCCCTTCACAGAAAGCTCTCCGCGGCGCGTGACTCCCTTGTATTGGTAGGACCAGGTCACTGGGTAGGTGGTCGCAGGATCGACCTGCCCGCCGGTAACCACCTTCTTTACCCCGATGTGTCCGACCGCATCGCCGGACCCGGTGCCGCCACCCGAAGAGGTCTTCTCGGCGCGGGCGGTGCGCATTTCACCGTCCACGGATCCCCGGTTGACGTACTGGGAACCGACGGGGATCTCACCGTCGGTTGTGAGCTCCAGCTCAAACACGTAGATCCGGTCGGCCTGGAAATTCTGGCCCTTGTTGTCGAGAACGACCTTCACCTGGTCTTTGTCGTCGTCGACCGTGACGGTGGTCGACGGCGTGGTGGCGTCACTCAGGTCGTTTCGGCATGCCGCGCTTTCCAGTTCATTCCAGCATTTCGGGGTGCTGGGGATCCAGAGGATCTTCGGATATCCCGCAGACACTGTAAGATTCGATCCCGCCTGCAGGTAGTCGTCGAGGATGGTCACGCTGGAGCGATCGGAAATCTTGTCACCGGGAATCACGATGCGCCAGTGGATGGTGCTTTGGTCGGCGCCGGGGAACCAGCCGGATTTGTCGATCTCGGTCGGGACGTAGGGTTTGTAGCCAATGCCCTGTTGTCCGCCGGGAAGCGGCACATCCACCTTTTTTCCAGTGCTCACCTCGAAGCTGAGCGTGGAGGCATCCGTCAGCGCAACGACCTGGGTTTTCACCCAGAGCGAACCGCCGACGTTGTTCTTGTTCTCGACATTCTCATTGAAGGTACAGAGCACCTCCGTCTTGGTGATCTCACAGCTCCCGTAGGTGAGCTGATCGCCTTCGCGGCCCTTGAGCTCGAAGGTGCCTTCGGCTCCCCCGAGTTCCTTCGGCAGCGCGATCTTGAATGTGTCGCCGGCATGCCCGGTTCCGTCCGGGATGCTCCAGTTCGCATCCATCTGGACGCTGCTCCACATGTATACCGCGGCCTCTTCGGCATCCATTTTCGTGAGTTTGATACTCGTTGGATCAATGGCCGCGACCTCGGCGGCCTTTGCCGCGGGGCTCGTGATCACGATCCCAGCCAAACCGATCAGGAATGCCAGGAAAACCGTCAATGGTCTCCGCCCTCCACGGGCCCTGAATGTTTTCATTCCCCCTCCTTCATCACGGCATTGTATGGTCTCAGCCGCCTCTCATGCGACTTAATTTTCAAAAATTGTGGCAACCAGCAAAAGACACGGATTCCCAATGACCAGTCCGGAGAAAGTAGGGCTATCTTTCGTCAGCTTCCTTTCGGGAATCGCAGGCCGGAATTGTGGATCCTCGGACAGTTCATGGCTCCGAACTTGACCAGTGGCCATTCCGGGTAACACCAGGGCTGGTTCTGCACTACGCGTGGTGTCGCTGCACATGAATACTGGGCCCCGATTCCGTGGAATCGGGGCCCAGTATTCATCACACCGTTCGGGTCTCAGGCGCCGGTCTTCGGCAGACCCGGTTTCACCGGCGGCGGAAGCGGCCTGACCGGGGTCGGGGTGACGGTGACCGTCGACGTCGGAGTCGGTGTTGGCGTCGGAGTCGGAGTAACCGTCGGGGTCGGCGTTGGCGTTGGGGTCGGGGTCGGGGTTGGTGTTGGGGCCTCACACACCGGCTGATCCTTGGTAGTAGTGAACGTCGCAGTAGTCTCATCAACCCGGGTCCAACCCTCAGGCAACACACCACCAAACTGGAACCCAGCCTTCGCAGTAGCAGTCGCCGTGACGGTCACCTTCCCGTCCTTGACCTCAATCTTCGGCTCGGAGAACTCCACACCCTCAACCGGATCAAACGACGCGGTCGGAGGTGTCGGAGTCAACGAATCCGCAGGACACATACCCACATCAATCTTCGGAGCAACCGGAACCACACACTTCGGCTGCGTCACCGTCGTCGTATAGGTCACAACCCCACCAACAACAGTCCAACCCTCAGGCAAATTCGCAGTATCAATCCTCGAACCAGACTTCGCCGTCGCAGTCACAGTCACAGTCACCCGATCACCATCAACAGCAACAGTAGGCTCCCCATAATCAATGACATCCGTATCCTCAACACCCGTCACACTCGGCCGGCTAGGCGTAGTCGAATCCACCGGACACACCCCCGCCTTCACAACTGGAATCGCCGGAACCGCTGCGCAGTTTGGTTGGGTAACAGTCTTGGTGAACGTGAAAGAACCATCACCATTAGCCTTCCACCCCTCAGGCAGGTTCTTCTCATCGATCACCTTGCCGCTCCTCGGGACCGGGCGCGCAGTGATCGTCACCGTCGCCTGGTTTCCTTCTTTGGTGATCTGCGGCTCGGAGTAGGTGATGTCCTCACTCTGACCAATATTCACGGTGGGGTCGGATGGTTGCGTGGAGTCCGCAGAGCACACACCCGGGGTCACGTCGACAACGGCCAGCTGCCTGGCGATCGGGTTCTTCAGCCTCACCCTAGTTGTTTCCGTAAATGGACCCGGCGTGCGAGAAACAGTGACCTGGGCACTTCGGGCATCCGGAACCCCATCTGTCACGCCTTGTCCGGAGAACTCCGGATCACCGAAATTGACTCCCTCCACGGCGGGTTCATCCTCCGTGAGCGTGACGACGGATCCAGCAGGAACGTTGAACAGGACACGGCTCCAGTTCGGTCCCTTGAGGTCAAGTTTTCCGCTGCGCTCCTCACCTTCGTAGGTGTAGCGGTAGCGCACGGTGAAAACCGCATCATCCGGAATCGGCCTGCCTGGACGCTGGTTCGGGAGGGCCTGCGGCACATTGCCTCCAGGCGGAGGGCCACCACCGAACGTCTTTTCGATCTGGATCCTGCCTACGCTTGAGCTGTTTCCATCCCCGCTGCTAACAAACCCGAACACGGGTCTTTCGTTGATCTGGGCTTTGTTACCGAAATGCGTTCCCGGCAGGATCTTTTCCTTGACCTTGAGGTCGACCTCCAGGACGTAGACGTACTCATCGGTGAAATTGGCTCCGTTGGCGTAGGTCACGTCGACGGTGTCCGCATCGTCATCGATCTTCACGGTGGTCTTGCCACCGGCCCCACCTGCTTCGGGGTAGAGGGTCTGGCTACAGTCAGGGGCAGACGGCTCCCGCAAGCACTCCGCGGTGTCGCGGACGCGGTAGAGGGTGACGCCGTTCTCCTTTACCGTGAAGGTGGAACCATCCTGCTTGTGTTCCTCCTTGATCGTGAGTGTGTCGCTGTTGTTCAGTTCCCTACCCGCAACGGTGACTCTCCATTTGACGCCATCGGCCGGGTCTCCGGTCAGAACACCGTCAGCGTTTCTTCCGCCCACGAGAGGCTTGTTTTTGCCGCCGTCCTGTTTCACGAGACTAGGCGCTTTCATTCCGCCGGAATCCGGCGCCAAGCCATGAGAGGGCGGTGAACTGACCCCTGCTCCCGCTACTCCCATCAATGCTGACATGAGCAGAGCAACTGATCGCCACCCCCCTCGCGATGTCGTTGTTCTCCTCACGGAATCCCCCTTCACGTCTCGATCAACGGCTCCAGCAAACGAGAAATTAGACCTCGGAGCGACGCCATGCTAGCCCTGTTTCGCGTTCCCTTTCATCTTTACTTGCAAGAATTAACGATCGGTATCGTTGAGGATATTTCTCACCCATTCCCGATCCTCGAGGCAGCCCCTCCGAGAAACTCCTTGGAGGAAAACATTGACACCGCCACTCACGGCTCTCACCTCAGCCCACCAGACCCTTGGGGACGGGTCGCGGAGCCACACCACTCTGCATCAGGACACGACAGCAGCCGGGAAGAGACCGCCGAGCCACCCCCAAGGCGTGCGTAGCGGGCGAACCGCGGGGCAGCCGCACGCCACAGCCCCCGGATGGGGGATTAACCAAAGTCAATCCACAGGCTTGCATACAACACTGTATCCAACTAGAGTCGCAGCGCTTGCCTCAGCGGCCCAGGAACGCGGCCAAGAACAATTGAAGGGTTGAACACTCATGAAGTTTGCAATGGAAAGCGACACGCTGGTCGTACTGGGGCAGCGGTCGCAAACCGAGTCGGAGGATCTCGGGGTTCTGGTACGACGTTTGTTCGAGGCCGCCGAGCCGTTGTCGGGTCAGATGAACGGTCCGGCCCGGTCGGCATTCGACAGGTTCAAGAGCAGTATTGACGACATCTCCGGTTCCTTGAACAGCGCTCTGGCGGGAATTGTGGGGTCCATTGCCGGGCAGAACAGGGCCTTCCAGACTGCGGCCGAAGATGGCGCCTCGGTACACGAATCAGCCGAGGGAGCAGCTGATTTCACCAGCCAGGCCTTCTTGGCTCGCATCGGCCCGCAATGACCGATTCGCACAGCTCACCCTGCTCCATGTCCGATGTGTATTTTTGAAGCCCTCAGGAGGATTTGGTGTCCACCAACCAAATGGATCGTAATGACTACAGCGTTGCTGCTTCCCAGGCCGCGCAGGGAAATTTTGAGGTTGTCGCCTCTGAACTGGAGGCGGCTCTCGACCGCAGGGATGCCGACGTGAAACAGGCGATGAGCGACTACCAGGCGGACGGCGTCTCGGACGAGTACGCACATCTTGAACATCAGTGGAACGCCGCGGGCCGTCAGGTACGTGAAGTGATCGGCGCAATTCGCCAGTCCTTGGCGGAGAACGACGATGTCGCAGCCAGGGCGCTGTCCACAGCTCGCTCCGCCATCCCCGGGTGACGCACGGGAACCGGCCTCCATCGTGATCACCACAGACTTCGTCCGCCCGACCAGAGAAAGGGCCCTGACACCATGACGAGTTGGAAAATTGACCCTGCCGGCGTGGCAGGAATTCTGAACAATGTGGCAAGTGAGCAGGAAGCGCTCGCGAACGTGCTGACAGATGGTGAATTCCAGGCAATATTCACTGGAATCAGCGGGGCGGGTGCACTGGTCGCCGAGGTTCCGAAAGCGTTGCAGGCATTGATGCAGAATCAGAAAGCAAATCTGCAGGCGGTTACCAACAGAATTGCCGCCGGAATCAGCGGTGTATCCAATGCTGTCGCCGCATACAACAACGGGCAACAGGAGATGGCAGGAGAGTTCCAGCGCCAGATGGCCACCTCGGCCGCGAGCGGCGATTTCTCTTATTTCCAGCAACACGGCTACAAGGGTGAGGGTATGTGATGGCAGAGCAGCCACAGTCAGGTGACGGTCTGGTGATGCCGGAGGCCTTCCCGTGCAGGAGTGACAACATCGATGTCGAGAGCATCAAGGCCGGTTCAGGAAAACTGAAGTCGATGGGACAGTCCATCGACTCCCACATGGACAACGTCGTTGGGCACTGGAACGGCATGCCCGGGGTGTACCAGGCCCCGGAGGATGAGCAGGTCCACGCGCTCATGAAACCAGCAGCCGCGGCCTCGGAGACGATCAAGGAGAAATTTGAGAGCGCATCTAAGGCTCTCGATACCTTCGCTGACGAGGTGGGCCCGGTCAAGGCAGAACTGGCCGCGCTGGAGAAGGAGGCAACCGCTTTCCGGCAGGAAGCACTGGCCGGGTACGACGGTAAGCCCTGGAAGGAGCACCAGCCCGCGGTGGATCGCAACACCGAGCTGCTGGGACGCTACGCCAAGATCGTGGAACGCCTGACCACGGCATCCGCGACGTGCGCCAACGCAATCAACGGCCTGTTGGACGGGGTGTGTGTCGCCACGGTGGAGGGCGTCTCCGCGGATGCGCTCATGCAGTCCGGAGAGATGATGCCCTGGGGCGCCCCGGTGAGCAGGAACCGCAACTGTGGCGAGTCGGTGCTGCACGGTGCCGGGGGGTTCCTAAAGAACACGTGGGACGGCGCCACCGGCCTGGCCGGCTTCGGCCCGAACGGATGGAGCGCGAGCACGCTGAAGAACTCGTGGGTGGGAACGGGTGATTTCTTCTTCTCTACCGCGGTTCTGTGTTCCCCGGTCAGCCATGCGGCCAAGCTCTTCGGCAACGAGAAGGTGAACTCCTGGGTCGATCGGCGCCATGACGTCGCCAAGTCGGGACTGACCGGCATGGTCGGTTACGACTACGCCGCTCACAAGAACGGCAAGGACGGCTGGCACAAGTGGAAGGAGGATGGGGTCGCAGCGTTCACCGAGAGCGCGTTGAACGTCGGCACATTCTTCATTCCCGGCCCGGGAACCGGTGGCGCCGTGGCGAAAACCGCCGCATTGGGCGCGAAAACGGGTGGCATTGCCGCGAAGGGCGTTGGGTTCGCCACGAAGTGCGCGGATTTCGCGATTCCGGGCGGGGGGTGGCTCGTCAAGGGTGGAACGAAACTCGTCGACCTCGGCTCCAACACCCTCCGGGGGGCCGAGATTCCCCATCTCATCCCGAAGGGGAAACCCCTGCTCCCGGCGGAGGAAACCGTGCTGGCGGCCAAAACCGGGCCGTTGACTCCTTCCCCGTACGAGATACCGCGGTCGGAGGCGTCGGCACCGAACCTCGGTGAAACCCGCGAACCCGCCCTGCTCCGTGAACCGGCCCTGGTCGGCGCCCCTGCCCAGTCCCACGGGCCCGCGCCGTTCGAGATGAGGGACCGGAGTCTGCTGGACGCGGAACCACCATTGACCCCGAACGAGACGGGGAACGGCACCCCCACCACTCTGGAGGCCCACCAGGCCCGCGCAGGTGTGGGCGGCGACCTGCCCCACATGCGACACGGTGGCGGTAGCACGCCCCGCGATGGCGGCACAGGATTCCCCACGGGACACCATGGCGACAACCCAGCATCGCATGGTGATACCCCTGAGGGCGGATACGTCGGTCATGGCACTGAAAACGGTGATCCCTCACAGCCGCTCTCGTCATCCCACACGCCTGGCTCCAGAGACGCTTTCTCCCCAAGGCATGCTCTGGAAGAGAACACCCCAAACGACCATGAACGTGGTGGGAAAACATCAGGGAAACACATCTCCGAGGAAACCGGAGAAGTTGCAAACCAATCCAAGAAAGCCGAATCGACACACGGCCCGGATGATGATGCGCAGCTAGTCGAATCACACGATGTAAGCAGCAGCCACTCTCAAACAAAGGAGGGAGCGGGTACCGAGTTTGCACGCGAAACGGACAACGATCCTCGTCGCACTGATGAGCACATCGAGGATCCCCACAGCCAAGAAAGCAACCAGAGTCCGGAAGAAGTTTCACCAGAGCGCGGTTCCGCGAAGTCCAAGGTACACCAACCGGATGGTAAGCCCACCTTCGACGAGAATGGGAAACCGCTCTATGACGAGAATGGCAACCCGCGCGAAGCCGATCGCGGAGATGACAGACTGCACTACGCCAGCGACCCAGAAGGCACATATCGCGACAAGGGGGCTGACCACAAACTTCAATATTACTCCAACAATCCGGAGAATCATGCCAGAGGGTATGCCAAGAGCGAGGATGATCCCTACCACAGCGGCCCTAGGCCAGTAGATCACAGGCACTTGGGATACAAATCCCCGGCACACCAGTATGAATGGCAATCCCAATCACTAAGAAGACGATCTAACAGCAACGCCGCCTGGTACAGAATGGTATTGACCAAAAAACTCGAAGAGATTCATGAAACATGGTACGGAGAACTACAAAAAGTTGACGGAGTGAGCTTCACCGAAAAGAGGAAAAAACTAGGAATCGAGATCAGCAGTGAGAAAACTGTGTTCATCGACTTGCGCGATGCAAGAAACGGGGACAGAAAGATCGATCCGAAACGCATCAAAGATGCGTTGCAGGAAGTTCTTTCTGATCTAAAGTCGGACGCCAACCTCACGGACGCGAGGCAGAATTTCTCGACCGCCGCAACCAAGATAGAGGACATCCTCACGAAGTTGGAGGATGCCCAGAAGATCAACGAGAAACAACTGCTGGCGGACCTCGGCCATGAGAACGCATCCGTCATAACACAGATTGCTGAATGGATCGGAGACCAGGCTGGCGACAATATTTCCAGGGACAACAGTCCAAACTACCTCAAGGATCGCTACCCAGAGATATGGCCCACCGAGCCACTTCCTTCCGCAGAGGGTAAAGTGATAGCGCGCCTCCCCCTCCTTGGGAAGCAGGATTTTTACCTACCCCCTACGCACCTAGATATCATCGGCAGCGGAAAACTGGATCGCCTGGACATCGAAGAGCTCCTGAGTTCCGAAAGAAAGCCGAGGCGATTTTTCAGATTGGTGGTCGGAGAAAACAAAGGAGGGGACAACCCCAGCTTTGGAAACCGCACGATCGCCAACGGCGAGAAAGCGGAACAAGGAAGTTGGCCCTATGCAGCAGATCTGCTGACCGGCAAAAACCAAGACCCCCGCCTCCAGACGGCAATAGCAGACACAGAACACCCAACCATGACCGTTCCCTCAAATGAGGAACTGGCTCCCAAGATCAAGGATAGACTTGTCGCCCGCGAGCTCAACCACGATACCTCTCCTCGCATTCCCAAGGAGTATAAGAATCTCTGGGAGTGGAGACAAGGAGTTTTGGAGGCTAACCCAGACTTGGCTCGACGAGCCGAAACTGACCGAAAGCTACTCTTCCGCGGCTACATGGAAACCCGGGCAGCGTTTTTTCAGCAGCTGAAGGAAGACTGGGTCGAGGTCATTTACGAGACGACCAATGCCAGGACCGACGGCAAGGTAGTAGTCCGAGAATTCGATTTGGGCGGTAGACTCTTCATAAAGCTCGACGAAGAAGGAAATCTCATAAGCAAGTTCGTGCCGGCATGACGATACAATCTCACCTGGCGACGGGCCGGGCCGATTCCTCGATTCGCACCCGGCCCGCGCCACCGTCGACCGTGACGACCTGGCCGTCGTGGAGACGGGTGGCGGCCTCAAGGACCCCCAGCACTGCGGGGATGCCGTATTCGCGGGCGACGATAGCGGCGTGCGACAGCAGCCCCCCGGTTTCCGCGACCACAGCGGAAGCAGAGGCGAACAGCGGGGTCCAGGCGGGGTCCGTGGCCTGGCAGACCAGGACGTCGC
>ERZ772772.2574-NODE-2574-length-10702-cov-4.599418_pt1 | contig 10702 bp, 9 predicted proteins | sample MGYA00511484_ERZ772772 | MGnify/ENA primary metagenome ERZ772772 (study PRJEB29015, sample SAMEA2737913) | human oral metagenome | biome: human oral; feature: human-associated habitat; material: dental | place: China | collected 2088 ... | reverse complement strand
GGTGCCCGTCTTCGGGTTGGGCATGAGGCCGCGAGGACCGAGAACGCGGCCGAGGCGGCCGACCTTGCCCATGAGGTCAGGGGTCGCGACGGCGGCGTCGAAATCGGTGTAGCCGCCTGCGACCTTCTCGATCAGCTCATCGCCGCCGACTTCGTCGGCTCCGGCGTCGATAGCCTCCTGCGCACGCGGACCGACGGCGAAGACGAGGACCCTGGCGGTCTTGCCGGTGCCGTGCGGAAGGTTGACGGTTCCACGGACCATCTGGTCGGCCTTGCGGGGGTCGACTCCAAGGCGGAACGCGACCTCGACGGTCGCGTCGAACTTCGTGGTAGACGTCTCCTTCGCGAGGCGCATCGCCTCGAGGGGGCTGTAGAGGACGCCGTCAGCGATCTTCTGAGCGGCGTTGCGGTAGTTCTTAGAGCGCTTTGCCATTGACTGTTCTCCTTAATGAGCAGTTTGTGGTCATGGGGCCCGCGCAGGCCCTTCCACGATCCGTTCACGGCGCTTGCACGCGCCGGGAAGCGATCAGATCTCGTCGCTGGTGACTCCCATGGAACGAGCGGTTCCCGCGATGATGCGGGCGGCGTTGTCGAGGTCGTTGGCGTTGAGGTCCGGCGCCTTCGTCTTGGCGATCTCGCGGAGCTGCTCGGCCGTCAGATGCCCGACCTTGTCGCTGTGAGGCGTGGACGAGCCCTTGGCCACGCCAGCGGCCTTCTTGATGAGCTCGGCGGCCGGAGGCGTCTTCGTCACAAAGGTGAACGAGCGGTCCTCGTAAACGGTGATCTCGACGGGGATGACGTTGCCGCGCTGGGACTCCGTCGCGGCGTTGTAGGCCTTGCAGAACTCCATGATGTTGACGCCGTGCTGGGCCAGAGCCGGGCCGATCGGCGGAGCAGGCGTCGCCGCCCCAGCCTGAATCTGGAGCTTGATGTAACCTGCAACCTTCTTCTTGGGAGGCATATAGGGTCCTTTCTTGTCAATCGCCGCAATGGCAGAGGCGGCGACCATCTGTCAACGTTACGCGCGAATCACGCCAGGCTCAATTTTGCCTGGCGTGATCTTGAACGAATTTCAGTCGTCTTTGCGCACCTGGTTGAACGAAAGCTCGACGGGGGTTTCCTGGCCGACGAGGGTCATGAGCACCGTGAGCCGCTGGTTGGCTGCGTCGACTTCGGAAACGGTGGCCGGCATTCCCGCCCACGGCTCCGAGGTCAAAGTGACGGCGTCGCCGACCGCGTACGGAGAAAGGGTGGCCGGCGTCGGACTTGCGGCCTTTCCGGCGGCGACAGCCTCGGCCGCGGCCTCCGCCTCGATCACCGGGGTGAGCATCGAGACGACCTCATTCTCGGAAAGCGCGACCGGCGTGCGGCCGTTGCCGACGAATCCGGTCACTCCGTTGGTCGATTGCACCACTCGCCACGAATCGTCCGTCAGATCCATGCGAATGAGCACATAGCCCGGCATGCGCACGCGAGAGACGAGCTTGCGCTGGCCCCGGCGGATCTCGAAGACCTCCTCCATGGGGACCTCGATCTGGAAGATGTAATCCTCCATGTTCATCGAGTGCATGCGCACCTCGAGGTCCTGCTTGACGCGCTTCTCGTAACCCGAATAGGTGTGAAGGACGTACCAACGCCCGTCGAGGCCCTTGAGCTTGTCGCGCACCTCGTCCTCGGTCACGAGGTTCGCGCGGGCCTCCTCCACGGCCTTCGCCGCTTCTTCCTCCTCCGAGAGCGAGGAATCGTCGGAAGGCTCGGGGGCAGGCTCCCCCGTCTGATCGTGTGCCGGTCCGACGTCGCCGGAGGGATCCGAACGCCCCTCGCCGGAATCGAACCGAAGCTCTTCGACGCCGGCTTCCGACGCATCGGCAACGGGCTCAAAGATATCGTCAGCCACGCTTTACTGCTTTCTACTCGTTTGTCCGAACGGCCAAGACTACCCGAAGATCCAGAGACTACCCGAAGACCCAGAAGGTCAGGCGGCCGAATCCAAGGTCGAGAAGGCCGACGACGATCATGATGATTGCCACAAAGGCAAGAACCGTCGAGAACATCTGCCCGAGCTCTTCGCGGGTGGGCCGCTGAACCTTCTTCAGCTCGGCGAAGATCTGGCGAATGAACAGGGCGATCCGCGCGAAGACGTTGCGCCTCTTCTTCTCATCGGAGGCCTTGCCCTTGGCTCCTTTGGCCTTCGATGCGCTTGCTGCAGTCACGTGGCGTCCTTCACTCGTCGTGCAATGGAATAAAGGCGGCCCATGGACCCATGAGCCGCCTTGCAGGGTAGGAGGGATTCGAACCCCCAACCGCCGGTTTTGGAGACCGATGCGCTACCATTGCGCCACTACCCTTCGGCTGTTCGCTCCTGACATTATGCCTTATATTATTGGCGTAGTGCCACCACTCTGGAGACAACTCACAAAATTGTACACGTTTGCCCGCTCCGCGTCATCCGTCTGCCCGAATCGCAACGTCCGAACCGCCGGGCCATAGCGTCAAGCGCCCTCGCGCGGTCCGATCGGTCCCTTTTTAGCCCGCCGCGCAGGTGCAGGGCAGGGCTGCCTCCCCGCACGTCGCGCCCTCGCGGGCCGACGACGCCGCGCCTTCGATCTCACAGCGCTGAAAAGCGGACCGGCGCGCGCGACGGGGACGAAACGTGCAACCATGGACACATGAGCAATGACAGAACCCGCCGAGTATCGGCCCGCCTCGCCGCCATCCAAGAGTCCGCGACTCTCGCAGTGGACGCCAAAGCCAAGGCCCTCAAGGCGACAGGGCGCCCCGTCATCGGATTCGGGGCCGGAGAGCCTAACTTCCCGACGCCCGAGTTCATCGTCGAAGCCGCCGTCGAAGCCGCCCGCGATCCCAAAAACCACAAGTACACGCCGGCCAAAGGCCTTCCCGAGCTGCGCGAGGCCATCGCGGCGAAGACGCTCCGCGACTCCGGCAACGCCGTCGACCCGAACGACGTCATCGTGACGAACGGAGGCAAACAGGCCGTCTTCCAGGCTTTCGCCGCCCTTATCGACGACGGCGACGAGGTGCTCCTTCCCGCGCCGTACTGGACGACCTACCCCGAGGCGATCCGCTTGGCCGGCGGCGTTCCCGTCGAAGTCTTCGCCGGGGCCGACGCCGAATACAAGGCAAGCGTCGAACAGCTCGAAGCTGCGCGGACGGATAAGACCAAGGCCCTGCTTCTGTGCTCGCCGTCCAATCCGACCGGATCCGTCTATTCCCCCGAGGAGGTCCGGGCAATCGGGCAATGGGCCCTCGAATCCGGAATCTGGGTGATCTCCGACGAGATCTACGAGCATCTCGTCTACGACGGCACGCCCATGAGCTACATCTTGAGCGAGGTTCCCGAGCTCGCCGACCGCGCCGTCGTCCTCAACGGCGTCGCGAAGACCTACGCCATGACGGGTTGGCGGGTCGGCTGGATGTACGGCCCGTCCGACGTGATCAAGGCCGCGACGAACTTCCAGTCCCATGCCACCTCCAACGTCGCGAACGTCTCGCAGCGGGCTGCGCTGGCGGCGCTCACGGGGCCGCAGGACGTGGTGGCCCAGATGCGCGAGGCGTTCGACCGTCGGCGTCGAAAGATGGTCGAGATGCTCGGCGCAATCGACGGCTTCGCCGTCCCCGAGCCGAAGGGCGCCTTCTACGTCTATCCCAACGTCGAGGCTGTGCTCGGCCGCGACGTCAACGGAAAGTCCGCCGCAACCTCGGCCGAGCTGGCGGCGCTCATCCTCGAAGAGGCCGAAGTCGCCGTGGTTCCCGGCGAGGCCTTCGGCCCCAGCGGCTTCCTGCGATTCTCCTACGCCCTCTCCGACGAGGACCTCGTCGAGGGCCTGGGGCGGGTGCAAAAGCTCCTCGGCTGACGCCCCGCGGAGCCGCCGTCGGCCTCCCCGCGGGCCTTCGGCGGCATCCTGGCAGGCGCGGCATCCCGCACGAACTTCGACTGACGCCCTCGCCCGCTCTGCGACTTCAGCGATGGCGGTAGGCCCGCTCAAGCCACGCCTCGGCCGTCGAAAGGCGGCCGAGGGCGTCGTCGATCCACTCGGCGCCGTCGACCCGCTTCGCCCCGGCGACAAGAGAAAGCACCACCCCGGCCGTGCGCGCGCACAGCGCCACAGGATCTACGGCGTGCTCGCAGGCGTCCCTCCAGATCGGAAGGTCGTCCTGAACGTACGGGTACGAGTCCGGGGCCAAATGCGGAAGAACGCTCATGTGGCCGAGCAGGCAAGCCCAATCGTCGACTCGGTGGCCGGGCCCCAGCGAATCGACGTCGATGATTCCCGTGACCCTCGACGAATCGTGGGAGACGAAGATGTTCGCCTCGTAGAAGTCTCCGTGGACGGGAACCAAAGGCCCGGGGTCCGAACTGGCGAGAAGCTCATGGATCCCGTGCGCCACGGCCTCGCAACGGACGCGTTCCTCCGGCAATGCGGTTCCGGCGGCGTGCGCGTAATGCGTGGAACGGTCCGCCCAAGCGGGCCGATGGCTGAGCGAGAGGGCCTCGCGCGGCAAAGCGTTCAGCAAGGCCGTGAGAGAGCCGAGCAGAGGGGCCGCGTTTCTTCCCATGCCGCGCGAAATGGCGGTCGAGAGCGGGATCCCGTTGGCGGCGCCGATCACCAGGAGCCCTCGAACGTCGTGGATGAGGACCGGCGGCGCGGGAATCCCGGCGCGGGAGAGCATGATGTGCCGCTTCGCCAACGATTCGACTTGCGGGGGGCGCGCGACTTTCGCATAACTGACGGAGTTCGCCGCCCGCACTCGGACGACGGCGCGCCGAGTGGGGCGATAGCTCATGAGCTCCACGGATACGGGCATGCCCAAAAGGGCGCTCATATGCTCGGGCGAGCAGGCCAAGAACAGCGCAGGAAGCTCAGGATCGGCGGGGTAGCGCCAAACGGAGAACGTGGAGTCCCCCTTGGACACGTACACGAGACCCGGGGTGTTGGGGTGGGACAGGCGCGCCGTCGAGGCGCACAGATACTCCTCCACGCGCATGTGGGCGCCGTTGGGGAGTATCCGGTCGAGCGTCACCGAATAACCGGCCGTCACTCCTGCGCCGGGGCGATGATGGATCGAATGGACTTCCCACCCCCGTATAACCGCAGGCTGTCCCATGTTCATGAGAGCGCTGCGCAGAATCTCACCGGCGCCGCTGCCGATGAGCAATGCAAGGTCCGCCTTTTCACGGTCCTTCCCGGGAATGCTCATATATAAGTTCTACCGTACAGCGTGGGCCAGCGTGCACGTTAAACACAACATGTTGATATTCGAACAGATTTCTGCTTCGAATCCAAAGTCGTCGACACTTCGGTCACGCCGGCCGCGCTCGCCGGCTCGCAAACCGCCTCGGCGCCCGCTCCGGCCTGGCTGAGTTTTGTCGATTTCTGGCTTGATTGCAACGATCCCTCTCTTTAACGCCGACCGTCCGGCTCGCTGCCGATCACGCGTCCGCCCGCGTCGGCCTCCCGCCCCGGGCGTCGATCACGTGCCCAACAAAGTGAGAACGGCCGAAAACCGCCGGTGGACTTCGCTGTTGGCGTGCAGACCGAGCTTGGCAAAGATTCTCTGGATGTGCTTTTCCACAGCCCCCTCGGAAACGACGAGCCGCTTGGCGATCGCCGAGTTCGTATGACCCTCGGACATGAGCTCCAACACTTCGCGTTCGCGCGGCGTGAGGCTGGCGACGGGGTCGTTCCTGCGTCCGCGTCCCATCATCTGCGCGACCACTTCGGGATCGAGGACCATGCCGCCGTTGCCGACCCGATCGACGGCGTCGAGGAAGGAGTCGAGGTCGCTCACGCGATCCTTGAGCAGGTATCCGATCGAGCCGGAGCCCGACGAGAGAAGCTCGGTGGCGTAGCTGAGGACTATGTACTGGCTGAGCAGGAGAATGGGGGCCTCGGGCCACTCCTCGCGGATGCGGACCGCCGCGCGCAGGCCTTCGTCGGTGTGTGAAGGCGGCATTCGGATGTCGCTGACCGTCACGTCCGGTCGCAAAGCCAGGCACCGGGACACAAGCTCGTTCCCGGTGCCGACTCCGCCGATGACTTCGTGTCCGCCGTCGTTCAGGATGAGGGTCAGCCCCTCTCTGAGCAGCACAGAATCGTCGGCTATCAGGATGCGCATGGAATCACCGCTTCGATTGTGGTCGGTCCGCCTGCAGGCGAGTCAATCTCAAGAGTACCGTCAACCGAACGCAAACGTTCCTCCAACCCCACAAGACCATGCCCCTTCGACACATCAGCCCCGCCCACACCATCGTCAACCACCGACAAACGCAACACCCCGCCCGAGACATCAATCGTCACCGCAACAGAGGACGCACCCGCATGCTTATTCACATTCACCAAACTCTCCGCCACCACATAATAAGCCGCCGACGCCACATGATCAGGCACAGCCGGAATACCCGCATGAACCGACACAGGAACCACCGACCGAGCAGCCGCCTCCTGAACAGCGGCCACCAACCCCCGATCCACCAACACCGGAGGCGCAATCCCCCGCGACAGCTGACGCAACTCCGCCAACGTGTCCCGCGTCTGAACCATCGCCTCATCCAAAATCTCCTGCGCCCTGACCGGATCACTGCCCGCCTGACGCCTAGCCCGAGCCAAATCCATATTCAACCGCACCAACCTCTGCTGCGGCCCATCATGCAAATCCCGCTCCAACCTCCGCAACGCCGCACTCTCCGCCCGACGCCCCGCCTCACGCGACCGCGTCAACCGCTCAATATCCGCCCGATCCCGAGCACGCCGCAACAACAACACATCAGCGAAAAGAAGCTGGAGCGTTGCAAGGCCCTTCATAACCGGCGGCGCGGAGACCAGCATGACAAGGCCGACGACAAAGGAAAGGAGGACGTCGAAAAGGAATGGGTGCGGGATGTCGAGAAGCTCTCCCAGTCCGTTGTTCCAGCTCTCGTTAATGTTCTCTAGGATCGTAAGCGATATGGGCGCGGTCAAACCAGCCAGAATTGCGGCCACCCATGTGAGCGCCACGCACCAATTGAGGATCGTGATCGGGAACGAGCCGACAACCCACAGCACGTCGAGCCACGACTGCGGATCGCGCAACGGATACAGAAGCCTGCGGAACCAGTCCATGTCTCCCGGCGTCGGATAGAGGAAGCCGTCGTACGCGTTCTCCCTTTTGAAAAGGCGCAGGATGGGAGGAGAGGTTTTCTCCCCCGCAAACGCGCGGTTTATCCCGCGCTGGAGGACGGCGCCGGCTCTGGCCACCATGATTCCCGAGTAAAGGATGGGAAGGCCCACGAAGATGACGGTCAGCGACGCCCCCACGGCGCACAGGACGACGACGAGGATGAAAAGGATGAGATGGAGGGGAAAGGCCAGAAGCATGTAACTCGCGTAGGCCGTCGTCCACCTGAAACGCATAGAAAGACTCTGACGCCGGCCATTGCCTCGGCCTTGCCCATCGCCTCGTTCCACAGTTTCAGCGGCTCTTTCCAAGTGTGAACGGATGTCGTTTGTAGTCATGTCTCTACTTTCCCCTGCCTGACGCCGTGCGAACTATCCTGCGGCCCGGCCAATCGTCGTAGGGCCAGCTGGACACTTCTCCTGCAGCTTTCCAACGGATCTGCCGTGTGCACGGGCCCATCGGTTTCCGGCAGCCTTCCTCGCCGGCGCGCACAAGAATCACACACACGGGATCGCCGCTTCGATTGTGGTCGGTCCGCCTGCAGGCGAGTCAATCTCAAGAGTACCGTCAACCGAACGCAAACGTTCCTCCAACCCCACAAGACCATGCCCCTTCGACACATCAGCCCCGCCCACACCATCGTCAACCACCGACAAACGCAACACCCCGCCCGAGACATCAATCGTCACCGCAACAGAGGACGCACCCGCATGCTTATTCACATTCACCAAACTCTCCGCCACCACATAATAAGCCGCCGACGCCACATGATCAGGCACAGCCGGAATACCCGCATGAACCGACACAGGAACCACCGACCGAGCAGCCGCCTCCTGAACAGCGGCCACCAACCCCCGATCCACCAACACCGGAGGCGCAATCCCCCGCGACAGCTGACGCAACTCCGCCAACGTGTCCCGCGTCTGAACCATCGCCTCATCCAAAATCTCCTGCGCCCTGACCGGATCACTGCCCGCCTGACGCCTAGCCCGAGCCAAATCCATATTCAACCGCACCAACCTCTGCTGCGGCCCATCATGCAAATCCCGCTCCAACCTCCGCAACGCCGCACTCTCCGCCCGACGCCCCGCCTCACGCGACCGCGTCAACCGCTCAATATCCGCCCGATCCCGAGCACGCCGCAACAACAACACATCAGCAAGATGAAACTGAATCTTTCCGCAGGCTTTGATCAGATATGGTCCGTACAGCAACAAAAGCAGACCGAAGCAAAATCCCAAACTCGCGTCGACGACGGGCGGGTACGAAACGTTCGCCGATCCCGTGACGCCTGTATAGTCGATTCCCGTCGCTTTGAAGAGCAACAGGATGATCGGCTGGGCAAGGCCGACGGCCGTTGCGACAATCCAGACAAACGCAAAGACCGCATTGCCGATGGCGATGGGAAACGAAGCGAACACCCACAGCACGTCAAGCCACGACTGCGGATCGCGCAACGGATATAAGAAGCCGATTATCTTCTTGCGACGCTCCGGCGTCACGTAGACGGATTCCGGGCGCTCCCCTCCGACGGCCTTCTCATTGAGGCGGCGTTGGGCGACGGCCCCGAGCCTGGCGACCATGATCCCCAGAAGCAGGAGTGCCACGCCCCCGATCAAGGCAATCCCCGCCCCCAGAAACATCAGCACTGCGACGGCGATGAACATGCCCAGGTGGACGGGAGCGGCAGCCAACATATACGCCGAGTAGGCTGCCGCTCATCCCAAACGGCTTCTGAACGTTTCGCGCCGTTCGGCGGCGCTCAAACCTTCGGCAGAGTCCCGACGCCCGTCGGAGGCAGTCGCGTCATTCGCAACTTCACCGTACGCGGAACCGCCGTCGGCGTTCAACGTCGGGACCGTTTCGACAGTGCTCATGCGTTCAACTTTCCCACATCCGGGGCGATTCTCATATCTTGCGTCCTGGCCGATCGGGGTGAGGACAACCCGACAGCGCGGGAACGCCGCTTGCGGCGGGCGGCGATGGACGGCACATTCGGGGACAACCCAACAGCGCGGGAACGCCGCGCCAGAAAATGGCCTGGACGGCGCCTCGGAACGACCGGGGCGACGACAAAGGCGCAGTCACAACGGGAAGATCGAAGCGACTGCCCGCAAACAGCGGGGTCGTCGGTTCATGGCCGCCTCTCGGCGAGGTTCGGGCCGGGCGACCTGCGGACGACCGGGGTGTCGATCCGGCACCGGGGTATTCAACATATGGGAAAATGTATGCGTGCGCGATCTCAACCGCCTCCCCAAGGCACATCTTCACCTGCACTTCACGGGGTCGATGCGCGTGCACACCCTCGAGCGAATGGCCGAGGCTCAGGGCATACGCCTGCCCGAGGGGCTGACGGACAACATCGCAATCGAGGTTCCGGCAGACCAGCGCGGGTGGTTCCGATTCCAGCGCGCCTACGACGCGGCACGGAAGACGGTCCGCAGCGAGGAGGCCATGCGCACCATCGTCCGAGAGGCCGCCGAGGACGACGCCGCCGAAGGCTCGCGCCGTCTCGAGATCCAGATCGATCCCACGTCGTACGCGCCCTTCGTCGGCGGAATCACCCCGGCGCTCGAGATCGTCCTGGACGAGGCCGCGGCCGCCAGCCGCGCGACCGGCGTGGACGTGGCCGTAATCGTCGCCGCCTCGCGCATCCGCCATCCTTTGGAAGCCCGCACCCTGGCCCGCCTGGCGGCCAAGTACGCCGGGGAAGGGGCGGGGGACGTCGTCGGCTTCGGCCTGTCCAACGACGAAAGGCGGGGCGTCACGTCCGAATGGGAGTCGGCGTTCCGCATCGCGCGAAAGGCGGGGCTGAGGTCGGTGCCCCACGGCGGAGAGCTTCTTGGCCCCGAGCACCTTCGCGAAGTCCTCGACTTTCTCAAACCCACGCGTCTGGGGCACGGCGTGCGCGCGGCGGAGAGCCCCGACGTCCTCAGGCGGGTCATCGACGAGGGCGTCGCCTTCGAGGTGTGCCCTGCCTCGAACGTCTCCCTGGGCGTCTATTCGGAGGCTTCGGGGGTGCCCGTTCGCACGCTTATGGACGCCGGCGCGACGATCGCTTTGGGCGCCGACGACCCGCTTCTTTTCCTTTCGCGCCTGACCGCCCAGTACGAGACGCTTCGCGAGCAAGGCTTCGACGACGCCGAACTCGCCGCCCTCGCGTCTTCGTCGGTGGAGGCAAGTTTCGCCGACGAGGCGTCGAAGCGCACGTGGAAAGCCGAGATCCAGGATTGGCTGGCCGCAGATCCTTCGAACGATGACGACGCGGAGGCACACGGCGCCTAAGACGAAGCGGCGCGCTCCCAAGGAAGAAAAGAAACGCCAGGAGGCGCGGGGACGAACCAGGTCAATCCAGGCCGCCGACAATCGTCGGCTCAGCCTCCAGAACCACGCCGTAGGTCTCACGCACACCGTCGCGAATTGTTCGCGCCAGCTCCCGCATCTGGGCGCCCGTCGCTCCCCCGCGGTTCGTCAAGGCAAGCGCATGCTTGGTCGAGAGCGCCGCGGGCCCCGGCATTCCGTACCCG
>ERZ772772.2572-NODE-2572-length-10707-cov-9.954281_pt1 | contig 10707 bp, 10 predicted proteins | sample MGYA00511484_ERZ772772 | MGnify/ENA primary metagenome ERZ772772 (study PRJEB29015, sample SAMEA2737913) | human oral metagenome | biome: human oral; feature: human-associated habitat; material: dental | place: China | collected 2088 ... | reverse complement strand
ATATATTCAAGAATACTTCACAACTGAGAGGATGTGGGTCCTAAAGGAGTAGGGCGTAGCTGAACGGCGGCATATAGGCGGCGAATGGCGATGGATAGCCTTGCGTCGGAGGGGGACGGTGGATACGTTCCCGAAAAACGAGAGGCGGATCGGGCCTGGCAGGCCATGAACATGGTGTCGTAGGGGCTGGCCCCGCAGTCGGCTAAACCGAGCTTCACGGGTGTCCCTAGCGGATCGATCCCCGTGCGAGGACCTCGTAGCCCAGGCGTATCTCGCAAGGGATATGCGTCGTCTTGCCCATGGCGTCGACGAGCATGCGTGCGGCCTCTTTGCCGGCCGTCTTGTAGTGGTGGTGCACGGTCGTGAGCGTGGGCGTGACCACGAGCGTGAGCTCAGAGTCGCCCGTGCCCGTCACCTGCACGTCGTCAGGTATGCTCCTGCCGTATTCGCGCAGGCAGCTCATGGCGCCGAAGGCAATGGAGTCGCTCGCGCAGATGATGGTGTCCACGTCGGGATGCGACTCGAGCAGCCGCTCACAGCTGAGATAGCCCGACTCCACCGTGAAGTCTGCGATGAGCTGTGCGCTTGCGGACACCTCGAGGCCGTACTCCTCGCAGGCATCAAGGAAGCCCCTGTGTCTGGCCCTTCCTGCGGCTAGGTCCCGCTCCGTGACGCCGATGTAGGCGGGCTTCGTGGCGTGGTCGAGGGCCAGTGTCGTGATGTCGCGTATCGAGTGATAGTCATCGTTGTAGACGCAGGATCGCCCCTCGATGTCCTGGCCGAGGACCACGAGCGGTACTCGCAGCTCGTCCATGGCGCGCTCGTGCGCGGACGTGAGTACCGTGCCCACGAGGATGACGCCGTCCACGTGGCTCTTCTCGGCAAAGAGGCGCAGGTAGTCGACCTCGAGCTTCTCGTCATTGTCGGTGTTGGCCAGCAGTATCTGGTACTGGGAGTCGTTGAGCTGAGAGGTCAGGCCCTCCACCATCCGCGAGATCGAGGCGGAGTTTATCTTGGGGATGATGACGCCCACGAGATTGGTCTTGCCGGTGCGCAGCTGCTTGGCCTGACGTGAGGGTATGTAGCCGGTCTCCTTGATGACGCGGGCGATGGCGCGGCGCTTCTCGCTCGAGACGTAGCCGTCGTTGAGGTAGCGCGACACGGTGGCGCGAGACACCCCCGCCATCTTGGCCACTGTCGTGATGTCCATGTGCCACCTCGCCTCCTGTTGTGTGGTTCGAGAACCCTGTGATTAACTTACTTGCACAAGGTAGGCAAAACTGCACTCATTTTTTGGGTGTGCGGTCGCTGTGGAGCGGTGAGTGCGCTGTTGACTCTGAAGGGCACGCGGGACATGCTCGCGGGTCTGTCCCGGGGACAGGGAGTTTGCTCACCCGGCGGTCATAGCTGAGGAGCCCGTTGGTCTCTTCCTCGATGTCCGTGAGCTGGGTGAAGACGAAGCCCGCGAGCCCCCTTGGCTCGAGCGCGTCTGCCTGGGCGAGTTGTCTGGAGACTGCTTGTCGAAATGCTGCTGTGTCCTCGAAGACGTCATAGCCGTAGGAGGTCTCCAGTGAGCAGTGCCCCTTCACGCGAAGGCTGAGCCCGCCGAACTCGTTGAGGATGAAGGCGCGGTCATCCTTATGTGGATAGACCTGGAGGCTTCTGAAGTAGTTGTGGATGGCCACGAAGTTGCCCGCCCCCTGGTCGTACCAGCCGCTTGCCGCGATGACGGGACGTGTGGGGTCGAGCTCCCTGGTGCGCTGCGCCTGGCCGGAGGAGTCAAACTGCCCCCAGCTCTCGTTGAAGAGCGTCCAGGCAATGACGCTGGGATGGGCGGAGAGGCGACGCACGGTCAGGTTGCGGGTGTGCTGCCACTCCCTACGATAGGAGTTGTCGTCGGCCGCGAGCTTGCGCCAATGGGAGGGCGTGTCATCCCGAAAGCGTGACCATGAGCGCCTAAAGAGCGTGGGCGTGTTGATCGAGCGCCACTTGTCATAGCTGCCGCCACCTGTGGGCATGTCCTGTATGACAAGCACGCCCATGCGGTCGCAGAGCCAGTACCAGAGCTCCCCCTCGACCTTCACGTGCTTGCGGAGCAAATTGAAGCCCAGGTCATGGGCAGTCTGGACGTCGGATCGCAGGGCATCGAGCGAGGGCGGGGTCATAAGTCCGTCGGGCCAGTAGCCCTGGTCGAGCAGCCCTCTCAGGAAGATGGGCTTGTGGTTGAGCATGACGCGGGGCGTGCCTTGGGCGTCTGGCTCGACCGTGACCGAGCGGAAGGCACAGTAACTCGTGACCTCATCCTCTCCATAGCCGAGCGTGAGGTCATAGAGGCGGGGGTTGTCTGGCTCCCAGAGCTGGGGGTCCTGGACGCGCAGCCTGACCGTTGCCTCGTGCTTTTTGGCGACGGGTCCCATCGCCGACCGGCCGCTCTTAAGCGAGAGGACCAGGCGTCTGCCAGGGTGGCTGACTTGGGCCGTGACCGAGATGGTGCCATCGTCCGGGTTGGCACTCACCTGCAGTTGTCGGACGTGGTCTTTGGGGACGTCCTCGATCCAGACGCTCTGCCAGATGCCGGACTGAGCCGTATACCACATGTTGGCCCGCACGAGTCGCTGCTTGCCGCGAAGCTGCGTGCCCGTGTCGCTCGGGTCGAAGACGCAGACGGCCAAGGTGTTCTCTCCGTCCTTGACGGCGGACGTTACGTCTATGTCAAAGGGCAGGTAGCAACCCCTGTGCTCGGCGAGTCTCTTGCCGTTCAGATAGACCGCACAGGCCCAGTCCACGCCCTCGAAGTGCAGGATGCACCTGCGCCCCGGCAGGGGTCGGCTTGCATCGAAGCAGAGTCGGTACCAAAGGAGCTCATTTGGCTTGAGCTGGCGGCCGACGTGCGAAAGCTGGGCCTCTGGCGAGAAGGGCACGAGGATCTTGCCATTCCAGGAGATGGGCATCGCGGCATTGCGCCAGGAGCTACGGGCTTCTTGGGCCGAGCTGAGCGAGACGAAGGCGTAGTCCCACCAGCCGTTGAGCGTCTGCCAAGATGTGCGGGCAAGCTGTGGGCGTGGGTGCTCTGGCCAGGGGACGGTGCCGTCGCCAGGAGTGGCGGCAAGGAGACTCTCTCCCCAGATCGTGGTCAGGGGGAAGAGGGGAGCGCCTATGCCCTCCTTGGGCTGGCTCTTGAGCGCACGTCTGAGATCGAGGTCCATGGACTCTCCTAAGTGGGTTTGCGAATGCAGAACAGGATAGTGCGCAAAGACGACCATGGGCCTTGCGAATTGTGAAGAAACACATATGAGAACATCGGTCATTTGACTTTGGTCGGGCCGGGGCATATAGTAATCGTCCTGCGCAGTTGATGCGCCCAGATTCTGCGGGGTGGAGCAGTCTGGTAGCTCGCCGGGCTCATAACCCGGAGGTCGGTGGTTCAAATCCGCCCCCCGCGACCAAACGTTACAGCCCTGACCTGGTAAAACAGGTCAGGGCTTTTGTTTATGTCGGCAATGCCGACACGTTGCCGACAAATTGCCGACAGAGATTTTAGCACGGTCCCAAAAATCAGCTCGAAAGGCTGCGGACGTGCGCAAACAGCTCTCCACAAGCTTGCGGTCTGCCGCAGCCGAATCTCAAAAAGCTCTTCTGTGCGTCTATAATCAACTGCCCGGGCTCCTGCCTTCGGCGCCCGGTTCTCCACAGCTGTCAGTGGAGAACGCAGTAAGCCCTTTGGCGGTGGTTGTACAGAGGCGCCTAATTTGAGAGGACAAACGGCGCAGATGTACAGGTATGGAGACGGCGGACAGCATGGCAAGGACGGGAAGCGCGATGCGGTCCAAGGCGAGGGCGAACGTCCACGTGCCGTATGAATCATGCTTGGTTAGTTGCATCAATAGTGCTACTATTCAAGCATGAACAGTTTGGAAGCCATAAAGAAGCTCAACGATGTCTCCGCGTACCAGAGGGGCATGTTCACCTCCGCCCAGGCCAGGCGCCTGGGGGTGGAGAGGTACACGTTGGCGCGTCTGGAGAAGGGCGGGTCCGTCGAGCGCGTGGCGAGGGGGGTCTACCGCATGGGCGGTGCCCCCAGCGTTCGCGAGGAGGACGTCTACGCCGCCTGGCTCTCCCTCGTGCCCGACCGCGAGCCGGGCATCCCCCGCGCGCTCGAGCTGACGCCTGTGGCCATGGGGGCGACCTCCGCGTGGTTGCAGGAGCTCGGCGAGGTGGGGCCCGAGCCGCTGGAGTTCTGCTGCGGAGCCAGGAAGCAGACGCAGCGCGAGGGGATAACCGTCCACAAGCGGCTGCTCGACGCCGCCGACGTCGTGTACGTGGCGGGCATGCCCGCGACCTCGCCCGCCCGCACCGTCCTCGACCTCGTCGACGGGGGTGAGGACCTGAGCCTGGTGGCGGCCGTGCTGGAAGACGCGCTCGCGCGCGGCCTGGTCGCCGACGTCGAGGGGCTGGCGGAAGGGATCGACCGGAGGGGCGGGAAGACCGGGCTCCCGCGCGGAGCCAGCCTGCACGCGCTCCTCGCGAAAGGACGCTGAGGGATGCGCTACGAGAACGCCGGCCAGTTCGACCGGGCCGCCAAGAAGTCGATAAGGGAGTCCGGCAGGGAGTCGGGTGTCGCCTACAGGGAGATGCTCCGCGACCGCTTCTTGTGCCGAATCTTCAGCGAGGACGACCCGAGGTTCCTCCTGAAGGGCGGAGCGGGCATGCTCGTGCGCATACCGGGCGCGCGGGCGACGAAGGACGTCGACTTCGCCATGTGCGAGAGGGAGTCTGCGGACTCTGCCCTGGAGGCCCTGGACAGGCTGGCGTCCAAGGACCTCGGCGACTTCTGCTCCTTCAGGCTGACGAGCCGGAGGGAATCGCTCGACGAGAACGGCTACTCCCGCCTGCTGAAGCTGAGGTACGCGAGCTACGTGGGCGACGAGGAGAAGGACCCCATCCTCATCGACCTGTCGCTCGACTGCACGACCACGCAGCCGGCGGAGAGGATCACCCCCGCGAACCGCGTCGAGATCGAGGGCGTCGCCGTCTTCGATTACCTGGCCTACCCCCTCGCCGACCAGCTCGCCGACAAGCTCTGCGCCGTCATGGAACTCCAACCAGGCGGCTGGCCGTCCTCGAGAATGAAAGACCTCGTCGACATCGTCACCTACGCGACGAACGAGGCCTTCGACCTCGGGCAGCTTGCCCATGCGATCAGAAGCGAGTGCGCGAAGCGCTCTATGGCCGCGCCGAAGCGCTTCGAAGCACCCGAGAGCTGGCGGCCGCGGTTCCCCGAGTTTGCGCGCAGGAGCGGCCTGCCGGCGAAGTACGCCGACTTCGACGGCGCAACGGAGCTCGCCTCTGCGTTCTTCGACCCGGCCTTGGCGGAGACGGTCTCCGCCGACGCTGCGTGGGATCCCTCCCGAACCGAATGGGCTGGTGAGCGCTGAGCAGGGAGGCCCCCTTGTGCGCTGCGATGCCGGCCGCACCTGCAGACGGCCAATCGCTGCCGCGCGGCTGCCCTGCCTGTGAACCGCCTAATCACCCAAACGTCGCTGCACACGAGGCCTTCCCCAATCGCGTGAAAGGGCGCGATCTGGGAAGGCTTCGCTTCTTTGCGCGCTGAGACGTGGGACATGCCCTGGCGACGCGGTCTACCCTTCGGACCACGTAAAACCACGGAAAGGCATGCAGAGCATGGAAGCGACGCAAGGCAACAAGCCGGTGGGCAGGATCATCACCCTGCAGGAGGCCGCCGAGATACTGAGCGTCTCGTACAGCACGGCGTTCAGGCTCGCGGAGAGCGGGGAGCTCAAGGCGTTCAGGATCCGGAACTCATGGCGGACGAGCACGGTCGCGTGCGCCCAGTACATCGACAGGCAGATGCGCGTCCAGAACGACGTCATCCGCTATTCGGACAGAGAGGCGCGCCATGGTGAGGATTAGGTTCGACGCCGGAAGCCTGAGGCGCAGGCGAGAGTTGTCGGGCCTTGCCCAGGGCGAGCTCGCCGCGCTGCTCGGCATGAGGGAGGGAACCTACAGGAGCTACGAGTCGGCGGCGTGCCAGCCCAAGGAAGGCGCAGTCGCAGCGATGGCGTGCCTGTTCGGCATCGAGCTCTGCGCGAAGCGAGTACTTGAGCTTCTTGGGGTCGGGGCCCTGAAGGCGCCTTCCCGTGAAGACGTTGATGTTGTTCACGACTACATGGGTGTGCGGGATATGCCCGATGTTGTGGACGATGGACACCTCGTGCTCGCCGAAGTGCTCGCGCGCCCAGGAAACGGCGAGTTCGCCTGCCTTCTCGCGGAGGCGCTCCAGTTGGCACCCAACCGAGGCAAGCTCCTCCAGGACATCGGAGGCGTCCATGGCCTCGCGCCTGAGGTAGTAGGCGATGCGGTTCAGGGCGTGGTCGGCCTGGTTCTGCTGGTAGCCCCACTGGTTGAGCTCGCGGTAGAGGCGGTTGGCGCAGGTTAGGTCGAGCACCACGTGGCGATGTGCCGCAACGTCCTTCGCCGGCAGCTGCAGGAGCAGCCTCACGAGAGCGGACGTGGTGATGTCCAGCGCGCTTGTGAGCGCCTGTGCGCGTTCAATGTCCGCCTCGCCAACGCGCGCGCTCCCGTCGCTCGGCATTCGGGTGGGGCAACGCGCCATCGAAGCGGCGGCGCGATGGGCGCGGCTCCCGGTGCCGACAAGTGCTATCTCGTGCGTTGTGCGCACAAGATAGGCTGCTTGCTTATGGGGGATTCTCTGCTGCTAGAGAATTGTGAGATGGTGCTAAAATTATATAAGTCTTATGTGTAACAAGATGGAGGCATCCATGGAGCAGCCCAACAGGCAGACTCTTCTCAATGGCAAGAAAACCGAGAGGGTCATATTCGCCGTGACTCCAGAGCTCAAAAACGCAGTCAAGGAGTTGGCCGAGAAGAAGTGCATGAGCGTAAGCGCGCTCATCTCGTCCATCCTCGCCGATGCCGTCGTGAGGGAGGCGAAGCGATGGGCAATGTGAAGTACGCGACCGTCTCCGTATCGTTCAATGAAGAGTTCTACGAGGAAATGCTCATCCAGTGCTTCACGGAGAACCTCGGTTACGAGTACCTGCACGGTCCTGACGTTGAGCGCACGAGCGACCGGTACCAGGATGTCTTCCTCCCCAGGGTTCTCAAGAAGAGCCTCTGCCGGATAAACCCTGAGCTCCCGCCCGTCGCCATCGACGAGGCGATGATGACGCTTTTCTCCGTGGAGGGTGGTTCTCTCGAACGGCGCAACGAGGTCTTCACCGACTACCTGCAGTCCGGAGTGGAAGTCCGCTATTTCGACGGCAAGGAGGACTGCGATGATATCGTCTACCTCGTCGACTACGAGCATCCCGAGAAGAGCCTCTTCCACGTCGTCAACCAGTGGACGTACGTCGAGCACGAGAACAAGCGACCCGACCTCATCGTCTTCTTGAACGGCATCCCCGTTGTCATCTTCGAGCTCAAGTCCCCCTCCCGCGAGGAGACGAGCGCCTCCGACGCCTACCTGCAGCTGCGCAACTACATGAAGGCGATCCCCTCCCTGTTCGTGCCCAACGCCTTCTGCGTGATGAGCGACATGACCGAGACGCGCGTTGGCACCATCACTGCGACCGAAGACTGCTACGTCGCCTGGAAGAGCACGGATGGGGATTACTCCGACACCCAGGCCGCTGACTGGAAGACCACGCTCGAGGGCATGTCCCGCAAGGAGCGGCTCTGCGACATCATCCGCAGCTTCATCTGCTTCAACGACTCCGCAGACAAGACGGTGAAGATCCTGGCGGCCTATCACCAGTACTTCGGCATGAGGAAGGCGGCGGCGCGCGCCGTCTCCGCCGTCGGCGGGAGCGGGCAGATCGGCGTCTTCTGGCATGCGCAGGGGTCGGGGAAATCCCTTTCCATGGTCTTCTTCGCGCACCTCATGCAGCAGCTGGTGGAAAACCCCACGTTCGTCGTCGTGACCGACAGGAACGACCTCGACGACCAGCTCTTCGGGCAGTTCGGCCGCTGCGCCAAGTTCCTGAGGCAAGTCCCCGTGCAGGCGCTCCACCGCGACAAGGGCAAGGGCAACCTCATGGACCTGCTCTCCGGACGCGAGGCCAACGGCATCGTGTTCACCACCATGCAGAAGTTCTCCGAGGGGGGGATGGCCCGCTCAGCGAGCGGCACAACATCATCGTCATGGTAGACGAGGTCCATCGCGGGCAGTACGGCCTCACCGAGGAGATAAGGCCCGACGGCACCATCTCGATTGGTGCCGCCAAACTCGTGCGCGACGCGCTGCCCAACGCGAGCTACATCGGCTTCACGGGGACGCCCGTCGCGTTCGATGGGCGCAACACCTGCGAGGTGTTCGGCGACTACATCGACGTCTATGACATGACGCAGGCGGTCGAGGACGAGGCAACGGTTCCCGTCTACTACGAGAGCAGGGTCGTGGCGCTCAATCTCGACGCGGACGCGCTTGAGAGCCTCGACAACGTCTACAAGGAGTTCTCCGACGAGCACGACGAGGAGACGGCCCAGCGCAGCAAGCACCTCATGTCCGGGCTCGACGGAATCCTCGGCGCACCCGAGACGGTGGCCGACCTCTGCCGCGACATCGTCTCCCACTACGAGTCGAACCGCGCTGGCCTGCTTGCAGGCAAGGCGATGATTGTGGCCTACTCACGCCCCATCGCCATGAAGATCTACTATGAGCTGATGCGCCTCCGTCCGGAGTGGACCGACAAGGTGGGCGTGGTCATGACCACGAGCAACCAGGACCCTGAGGAATGGTTCGACGTCGTGGGCGGCAAGGAACACAAGGCGGAGATAGAGCGCCGCTTCAAGAGCGACGACGGCCCCTCAAGATCGCAATCGTCGTGGACATGTGGCTCACGGGCTTCGACGTCCCCTCGCTCGCCACCATGTACATGTACAAGCCCATGAAAGGCCACAACCTCATGCAGGCAATCGCCCGCGTCAACCGCGTGTACCTGGGTAAGGAGGGCGGCCTCATCGTTGACTACATCGGCATCGCGAACGCCCTCAAGTACGCCATGAAGTCCCACACGAACCGCGACCGCAAGAACTACGGGGATATGGATATCGCCAAGACAGCCTACCCCAAGTTCCAGGAGAAGCTCTCGGTCTGCCGAGACCTCCTGCACCTCACGCGCTACCGCGAGCGGGTTTTCACGTCCGACAGGGTGACGCTCGCGACGCTCATTTCCGAGTGCGCCGACTGGCTGCTCGGTCCAGCGCGCGAGGAGACGCGCGACGACTTCCTGAAGCAGGCGCAGCTCCTCGCGAAGGCGGAGAGCCTCTGCAAGAGCATAGTCTCGGAGGACCAGCACGAGGCGGCGTTCATCGACGTCCTGCGCGTGCAGGTGATGCGCATCCTGGGTCGTACCAGCACCGGCGGCGGGGGCATGACCTACGAAGAGTTCAACCGCCGCGTCGCGGCCATTCTCGAGCAGTCCGTGCACAGCGAGGGCGTCATCGACCTGTTCGACAGCAAGGACAAGGTGGAGGTGTCACTCTTCGACGAGGGCTTCCTCGAGGAGATCCGACGCATGAAGGAGAAGAACATCGCCTACGAGACGCTCAAGCGCCTCATCAAGGAGCAGGTTCGCGACTACCGGAAGACGAGCGTCGTCCAGGCGGAGAAGTTCTCCGACATGCTCCAGCGCTCCGTCAACGGCTATCTCAACGGCATGCTCTCCAACGCGCAGGTCATCGAGGAGCTCCTCAAGATGGCGCACAAGATGATGGCGGAGCGCGAGGAGGGCAAGAAGCTCGGGCTGGGCAAGGAGGAGCTCGCCTTCTACGACGCCCTCACCAAGCCTCAGGCGGTCAAGGACTTCTACGACAACGACCAGCTGGTCGCCATCACGCGAGAGCTGACCGAGCAGCTGAGGAACAACGCTACGATAGATTGGCAGAGGAAGGAGAGCGCCCGCGCGGGCATGCGCCGCTCGATAAAGCGCCTCCTCATGAAGTACAAGTACCTGCCTGATGGCCAGGAAGAGGCGCTCGACACCGTCATGCGGCAGTGCGAGCTCTGGGCTGACAGTCGGGTTATGGATTAAGGCGGCAACATGGCAAGCAAAAAGCAGTCGAACACGCAGGAGCTGGGCTTCGAAGAGAAGATCTGGAAGGCAGCGGACAGCATGCGCGGCCACATCGACGCCTTGGAGTACAAGAACGTGGTGCTCGGCCTCATCTTCCTCAAGTACATCTCGGACAGGTTCGAGCAGCGCCACCAGGAGCTCGTGGACGAGGGCGAGGGCTTCGAGGAGGACCGCGACAAGTACAGCTTCGAGAACATCTTCTGGGTCCCCAAGGGAGTTCGCTGGGAGGAGATTGCGAAGTCTGCGCACACGCCCGAAATAGGCAAGGTCATCGACGAGGCCATGCGCGAGATCGAGGCTGAGAACAAGACGCTCAAGGGCATCCTTCCCAAGAACTTCGCTCGCCAGGAGCTCGACAAGCGCATGCTGGGCGACGTAGTCGACCTGTTCACCAACGTGAAGATGGCCGGAGAGGGCGACACGCAGGACGTGCTGGGACGCACCTACGAGTACTGCCTTTGCTCATTGCTCATTGCCCGTTGCCCGTTGCTCATGCGGCGCGGGCAACCTCGGTCGCCGGCGCGGCGGCCTCCTGCGCGTCCCTGCCGACGTGGAGCAGCATGCGCGCCATCTCGGCGGCCGTGGCGGTGTT
>ERZ772772.2571-NODE-2571-length-10709-cov-2.961047_pt1 | contig 10709 bp, 6 predicted proteins | sample MGYA00511484_ERZ772772 | MGnify/ENA primary metagenome ERZ772772 (study PRJEB29015, sample SAMEA2737913) | human oral metagenome | biome: human oral; feature: human-associated habitat; material: dental | place: China | collected 2088 ... | reverse complement strand
TCGTAACTTGTAATTGACTATCCTAAGTATGTTTTTAGAATTTTACTACGGGAAGTGTGTTTGAGACGGCGAATCGCTTTTTCTTTGATTTGACGTACACGCTCACGGGTGAGATCAAAAGTTTCACCTATTTCCTCAAGGGTCATAGCGTGCTGGTCGCCCAAACCAAAATACAAACGGATTACATCGGCTTCACGAGGGGTAAGGGTTTCGAGTGCGCGCTCAATTTCGGTACGCAACGAATCTAAAATAAGCGACTTATCGGGGTTAGGCGATTCGTTACTGCGAATCACGTCGTAAAGATTAGAATCTTCTCCTTCCACCAAAGGCGCATCCATAGAGATATGACGCCCTGCATTTTTCATTGATTCTTTTACATCGTTTACGGACATATCTAACTCACGTGCAATTTCTTCTGCTGAAGGCACACGCTCGTTCGCTTGCTCGAGGTAAGCGTACATCTTGTTGATTTTGTTGATAGAACCAATTTTGTTCAGCGGTAAGCGCACAATACGCGATTGCTCGGCTAAGGCTTGCAAAATAGACTGACGAATCCACCATACGGCATAAGAAATAAACTTAAACCCACGAGTTTCGTCGAATCGCTGTGCGGCTTTGATGAGCCCTAAGTTCCCTTCGTTGATAAGGTCAGGAAGAGTAAGACCTTGGTTTTGGTATTGCTTAGCTACCGATACTACGAAGCGCAAATTTGCTTTGGTTAGTTTTTCTAAAGCAGCTACATCGCCTGCTTTGATACGTTGTGCTAATTCTACCTCTTCATCGGCAGTGATCAAATCTACACGCCCAATCTCTTGTAAGTACTTATCAAGAGACGCGGTTTCACGGTTGGTTACCTGTTTGGTAATTTTTAGTTGTCTCATTCAGAAAAAATCCTTAATTTTGTCGATTCTTATACGCATATTATACGTATGGTATTATAGAGATGTTACAAAATCTTTTAATTTTAACATTACTTTAACAGATGAAATATAGTTTTATTATCCCTATATACAATCGCCCTGAGGAACTTGACGAACTGCTAAACAGTCTTGTATCACAAACTTACGAAGGAGATTTTGAAGTAGTAGTGATAGAGGACGGTTCTACTATTACCTCAGAGCAGATTTGTAAAAAATACCAAAACGATTTATCGATTACTTATCTTTCTAAGCCTAATACAGGTCCGGGCGACTCGCGCAATTACGGTATGCAACGCGCTCAGCACGATTATTTTCTCATTTTAGATTCCGATTGCATTTTGCCTTCTCATTATTTGGAAGCGGTAGATGACTTCTTGCAAGCCCATTACGTAGATTGTTTTGGGGGCTCGGATACTGCTACCGATGACTTTACCGATATTCAGAAAGCGATTAACTATACGATGACTTCTTTGCTGACTACGGGGGGCATTCGCGGTAGCCAAAAGCGTATTCAGCGTTTTGAACCTCGCAGTTTTAATATGGGTTTATCGCGTAAAGCTTTTGAGGCGACGGGAGGTTTTGGGAAAATACACCCTGGTGAAGACCCTGATTTGGTGATACGCCTTTGGGAAAAGGGTTTTGATTCGGCTTTTATCCCTACTGCTTTTGTGTTTCACAAACGGCGCATTTCGTGGGCGAAATTCCGTACCCAAGTGAGCAAATTTGGACAGACGCGGGCTATCCTTAACCATTGGCACCCGCAAACGCGCAAGCTGACTTTTTGGTTGCCTACTTGCTTTGCTTTGGGACTTTGTGGTGCTATACTGTTAGTCTTTTTTGGACACATCGCTCCCTTGCTTGTATACGCTTCTTATTTTATATTGATAGGGTGGGACAGTGCCCGAGAGAACCGCAGTGTGAAGATAGGATTTTTATCGGTTTGGGCACTTCTGGTACAGTTTTTTAGTTATGGTTGGGGATTTCTCAGAGCAACATTAAAAATAGCTTTCGTTAAGAAACCAATCGAAACTCTTTTCCCGCATTTATTCTTTAAATAACCTCTTTTTTAGTAGTAGGGAGCTTATAGAAAGCTTATAGGAAGCTTATACGAATCTTGGAAGATTGGTATAGGATAGCTATATAAAGATTTGATTTTCAAACTGCTATAAAGGGCATTTACACAGAAATAAAACGAAAGAAAACAGACCTCCTATTGGAGGTCTGTTGTTTGTAAGAGGGAGGTGTTTTATTTTAATATTGTTTTTTGCGTTACTCTCCTTCGCCTTCTCGGTATACGCTTTCTTCGCCTTTTAGGATTTGGAGATAGCTTTTGTAGCGCGACCAAGCGATTTCATCGCGGTCTAAGGCTGCTTTTACAGCGCATTGGGGTTCATCGGTATGGAGACAGTTATTGAACTTACATTGGTGTTTGAGGGCGAAAAACTCGGGAAAATAGTCGGTGAGTTCTTCTTTTTCGATTTCTACCATACCAAAGCCTTTGATACCTGGGGTATCGATAATGCGTGCCCCAAAAGGCAAATCGAACATCTCGGCAAAAGTGGTAGTGTGCTGACCTTGCTGATGTTGCTGAGAGATTTCGGCAGTTTTGAGATGTAAATTGGGAGCTATGGCATTGATGAGGGTAGACTTGCCCGCACCAGAATGCCCTGATACCACGCAGGTTTTTCCTTTCATAATGGTTTTTACCTTATCGATATTTTTGCCCGTAGTAGCCGAAATACCTATACATTCATAACCTGCCTTGCGGTATATTGAAGCGAGGTATTTCACTTCGGAGAGCTCGTCTTCTGTATAAGTATCTACTTTGTTGAAAAGCAATACGGTCTTGATACCATAGGCTTCGGCAGTTACCAAAAAACGGTCGATGAAAGTAGTAGAGGTAGGCGGATTGTTGAGGGTTACTACCAAGAAAGCGAGGTTGATATTGGAAGCGATGATATGAGTTTGCTTAGAGAGGTTTACCGATTTGCGAATGATGTAGTTATCGCGTTCTTTTATCTCGGTAATGACGCCTCTGTTGCTCTCTTCCAAACGAAAGAGCACGCGGTCGCCCACGGCTATGGGATTTGTGTTCTTAATGCCTTTTAGGCGAAATTTGCCTTTGATGCGACACTCGTAGAACTGCCCCGTAGCGACGTCCTTCACTGTGTACCAGCTTCCTGTAGATTTATAGACTAACCCTTCCATTTACTATTCACTTTTCTCTTCTTTTTTCTCTTTCTCGGGAAATACATTGGCGTATACTACTTGACTGATACTCTTTACGGGTTTGTACAGAAGAGATTCACTCAAAGCGGAGACTGAGAGCCACTTTTCGGTTTGAAAGGTACGCTCTAAAAACAAGAACATCGACCCTGCAATTACAGCCACTTTGAGTAAGCCAAACAAGGCTCCTGCTAAACGGTTCAGAAGACCAAGTTCGGCAATTTTGAGCATCTGAGTAAGAACTTTAGCTAAGAGCATTACCCCCAGCATTAATACAATGAGAGTAATACCAAATGCAAAAATCTCCAAGGTTTGCTTTTGGGCAGGTAGAATCTTGTCTAACAACGAGGCAGTAAAGAACGAAAAGTGTATCGCCCCATAGATGCCTATCACAATAGCTAATAGCGATGCCATTTCGATGATAACCCCTCGCATAAAGCCACGTACAGCTCCGAAAGCCAGAATTACCAGTAATAAAATATCTATCTTATTCATTTATCAATTATATTTTTAGTAGTATCTATTTTACGTATAAAATTCCTTTTTTGGTTTGTTGTTGTCCTTTAAAATAGTAGGTAACCACATAGAAATAAGTACCTGCTAAGCGTTTACTACCTACCACTCCTTTTACGTTAGGGTAGCCTCTGAAATAGTCACCATTTTGCTGATAGTGGTTATTTTCATACACTTTTAAGCCCATTTCATCAAAAATAAGTAATGAGATAGGGCGATCTTCATCAGCATTTTCTACCTTGAAATAGTTCTCGGGGTTAGTAGTTGAGACAGCATTATATATTATAAGTGTCGCAGAGGGTGATTTGGACGGGTCGGACGGATTAGGTTGGGGTTGCGGTTGCGGTTGCGGTTGTGGGTTGGGCTGTGGTTGTGGTTGGGGCTGTGGTTGAGGATTTTGAGCGTTAGGATTAATAGTGATTACTTGTTCATAACGGTTTTCGTTATGAGCACTATCTTCTACAAACCATACATAGCGTATTATTTTTTTACCGTCTTTGTCTTCACTATTTTGGCTAGAGACTACTTGTAAAGCTCCGTCACAATTATCGGTTGCAGTGAGGTTTTCTCTTACAGGCACATCGGCTTCGCTCTTTACGGTCATACTTGGGGGGTAAGACGAGAGCACTGGTTTTTGGGTGTCTTTAAGGAAAATTTGTTGGGTATGGCGGATAGGCAAAGCTCCATCGGCATAGGCTATCCAAGAACGAGTGAGTTTGTAAGACTTACGGTCACCTTCTCTAAACTCTTCTTCATAGTCTATGTGAATGTTATCGGCTCCCTCTGCTTTTACTTCAGCTTTGGCAGGGATATCGCCTCGGCATTGTACGTGTTTATCCTCAGGAAGAGGAGCTACAAATCGTAAGGTTTTAGTAGGCGCTTCTTTTTCATAATAGATAAATTGCTGTGCTGTAGCAGAATAGTTGCATTTATCTTTTGCTACCCATTTGCGCAATAAATAGGTAGTATGGTCTTCTTCTGAAAAAGTTACCTCAGCTTTTTTATTAGCACCACAATAATGAGATTCGGCGGTAACGTTAGGTTTTTCGGGAATAGCATTCTTTTTAACAGTTATCACAGGTTCTGGCAAATTTTTAAAGGTAATGTCAGGGCTGTGCATATCTAAAGTGCTTGGGGTATCACTGCTCACAGCATAGGCAATATGGTCGAGTACTTCTATTTTAAAGAGTCCTTCTACAAAAAGATTAGAATTTTTCCACCCTTTGGCTTGTGTAGGAAAAATGACCGTAGCTTGTCCGTTGTTAGGCAATCCATCGGCTAATACATATTTGTAGGTCTTGCCGTTATCCTCAGAGAAGAGTATACGCACTTTGCTATCGTTGCCAAAAATATTTTTATCTACACTCCAATTAATGGTAACTTCTTTACCGCGTTTGTATTTTCCCGCACTACTTTTGCTTACAGAAGTAATCTTGAAAGGCGTTCCCCCTACTATATTTACTTTGGTTTCATAGACATCATAGAGCGCTACGTGCGGTTTTCCGTCTTTGTAAGCTCCTATTTTACCGTCGCATACGCCTAACCAAAAAGTAAAAACGCCGGTTTCGTTTTTATCTGTGAACTTATAAGGAACAGGTTCCCATTCATTGTATCCATTTTTTCTATAGGGTTGATAGAACTCTATATGGTTGCTTTCGGTAGGGCGATTAGAAGGGAAACGCGCTTTGCCAAATTGATTAAAATCGGCTTGATGTGCCATATAGAGAAGTGGGTCGCCATCGGGGTCGGTTGCTTCTATATTGAATTGAAAGTAAGTATTTTTGGGGAGTTTGTATTCCTTTTTCAAAGTAGAACGTTGGATAACAGGGGCACGGTTAGTAGAAACTTCACCGTAAGGGATATTGTCTTGTGGCAAGCCTACCAACTGAGTACGAGCTTTATCGCTATAATAAGCATCGTGCAAATTGGTACGGTTGCGGATGGTGTATATAGACGGAAGAGAGAAATAAGTGCCATTAGGGTCGTTGATGTAACTCATAATAGAGTTCCCTCTATCGGGTTCGGTATGAGAAGAAGCGGTTGCTCCTCCTATGGTAAAGGTGTGTGCGGAGCCTAATAAGTGTCCTAATTCGTGAAGGATGATATAAAACTCGTGATTGGCGATACAGCCTCCTTTTAGCTTTCCTGTAATTTCACCCAAATGCGCCAAACCGCGATTATCACTGTATATAGAAAAGACAATACCTGCATCGTAATTCTCTTCGCCTATAAGGTTATTAAAATCTGAAGTCGCTCTATTCAATACCTCTCTCACCACAGGGTAATTGTATATTTCTTTGTCTTTAGTAGTGATGATAAGGCGAGGGTCGTTCACCAAAGTAAATTGACAGCCAATCTCTCTACCGCATACTTCGTTGAGCCCTGCCTCTACTTTTGTCATAAATTCTTTTACCTTATTCATATCACCATAACAATGTTTTTTGTAGAAACTGTAATCGATGAGCATAGCCAAACGATATGTTCTGAGTACATTGGTATTGTAAAGCACTTTTTTGTCGTCAGACGGAAGTGGTTCTTCGTGCAGTATGGCACCACGTGCAGTCATCGCATTAGCAGGCGCGAGTTGCATAGGTAGTCTTTGGGAAGTGGGCGTTGTAGCTTGAGAGCATTGTCCATCGGTGCAAGTACCACAAGCGAAGTGTTCTTTATCAGTAGTAACTTTGAGTATTCCGTTTTCAGTGTTGATGAAATAAGAATGACCGTCGTGCCATACTTCACCTGATAGGGTACTTTTATTCATTGAGAGTGTTCCTGCAAAATTGCCATTGTGATAGGCAACGAAAGTGCGGAAGCCTTCTTGGGCAAGGCTATTGGGGCGTGCTTGCCAGTCGAGCGATACAGATTTTCCTTCGATAGGAACATTCCATTGTACTGAGGAGTTTGTACCAAAAAGGCGTATGACCTCAGTAGCTTTTTGTTGTGCATTTATGGTTCCTGCTACGAAGAGCCAGAGTAGTAAAAGTCGTGATATTTTCATTTGTTGTTAGTTATTAGTCGTTAGTATTAGGTAATAGGTAAGAATTCCGATTATCTTACATATAGGAATCCTTTCTTTTCTTCTAAGTTACCATCTTTATAATAGGTAACTATATAGAAATAAGTACCTGCAAGAGGTTTGTTACTTATAGTTTTTAGATTAGAGTAGCCCCTAAACACTTCACCGTTTTTGCCGTAATAGTTGTTCTCGTATACTTTGAGTCCCATTTCATCGAAGATGAGCACCGAGATAGGGCGATCTTCGTCAGCATTTTCTATTTTAAAATAGTTCTCGGGGTTAGTAGTTGAGACAGCATTGTATATAATAGCTGTTGCATTAGGTAATGTTGATGAGTCAGAAAAGTCTGACGGACTGGGTTGAGGTTGTGGATTAGGTTCAGGTTGGGGCTGTGGTTGAGGGTTAGGTCGTGGGTTGGGCTGAGGTTCTGGTTCTGGCGTAGTTTCAGGTTTTGTAGGGTCTTTTTGTATCATAAAACCTCCTACGTGATACGGCTTTGTACAAGACAATGCATAAGCCAAGCCATCGATTACTTCTATTTTGATGATACCTTGTCCTCTTTGTTTGCCAAAATGTCCGCGAGTAGTGCCTACGGATATATTGGGAAGCTCTACTTGGCAAGTGCCATTATTAGCTACTTCTTTTTTCAATACATACTTATAGGTTTTACCAGAGTCGGTTGAAAGAAGGATACGCACCTTACTATCTTTGGTAAAAATAGCCTCGTCTACCTGCCAATGAAGCGAAATTGTCTGACCTCCTTTGTAGGTCTTGTTCTGCTCCCAACTACCATTGTCGAAATTTTGTATTTCAAAAGGTTTACCTTTGACTATTTTCACTTGTACCTCTTCTACATCGTATTTCACTACGTGGTTGCTATCGCTTTTGTTATGATCGGCAGCCGATAGCCAAAAAGTGAAAGTACCTTCTTTGTAAGAATCGGCAGCTCCTATGGGTACAAAGGTATTGCGTTCACTCTCAAACCAAGTAGTTTCAAAGCGTATATTACCATCAGATTTTCCTTTGTAGGTGATAAAACGCGCGTTAGATTTGGTAGAGTGAAAACGCCTATCAGCAGGGTGAGCTATATAAGTAAGCGCATCGCCTTCGGGGTCGGTAGCGTTGAGATAGAATTGAAAATAAGTTTCTTCGGGTATGGTATAAGTTTTCTTTAAATGCGTTCTATCGAGCACTGGGGGGCGGTTGTTGCTCTTTACTCCATAAACAAGGTTAGAGCCTGTACCTTCTACGCGTTTACCTGCCTCTTGGGTACGTGCTTCATCGGCGTAATACGCCATAGAGTTCCCCAAGAATTTGCGTATTTCTTGCAGACTTATAAGCGAAAAGAAATCGCGTGGGTGCTCGTGACCGTAACTCATAATTGATTGACCCGATCCAGTTTCGGTTTTACTAGAATATTGCCCTCCGTTAGAAAATGTATGGTCTGCACCAAACATATGTCCTATTTCGTGGGCAATGGTAGAAGGTTTTATAGGACGTGCTGCCGCATTGGCTTTGTTGTGTTGCTCATAAGCAGCATAGACCATCGCCAAGCCATTGTACCTTTCGCGATAATCGGTGAGGATAATTGCTATATCGTATTTGTTTTTATCGTAACGTTTGTTGAGAGTGATAGTACCGTTGTTTACCACTTCATTAGCAGCTTCCCTTCTGCGGAATAAATGATTTTCTTCAGTTGTAAAAATAAGTGCCTCATCATCTACCAAAGTAAAATCCACCCCCACATCATTGCGATATAACTCATTCATAAAGGCAACGGTGGCATACCAAAACGCTTTGATTTTATGTACATTTCTATTAAAATATGCCGAATTGTAAATGCTGTAATCCACCGGTATTGCCAAGCGGTAGTGCCTGAACACACCATCGGTGTGAATGAGCGCTTTAGGATAAAGTGAATTGTAAATCTCGGGTTGCTCGATAGGTGGGTCGTTCTTATCTTCATTGCCTTCGGGAAAGAAATTGCGGGCAGTGAGGGCTTGTTTTCCCAAAGAACTCGCACCACAATCGTGTTCATCGGTTACTGCCTCTACAGTGAGCATTCCTTGGGGAGAAGTTCCCAATACATAGGACTTTCCTCTGTAAAACACTTCACCGCTTAACTGCTGTTTGTCAAAGCTGATAACGCCTACAAAATGGTCTTGGTAGTAACCTACAAACGAGCGAAATTCCTTAGAAGTAGTTCGCGCTTGCCATTGTACGAGCATAGAAGGTGAGTTAGGAATAGGGGGAGCCCATTCTACAGAGGTTTTTTCAGCAAAAAGAGCTATAACACTTTGGATATTAGTTTGTGCATTGGCTACCTCTATGCTTAGGCATAGCCAAAGTAAGTAGCGTAGTATATGTTTCATTAGTTTGGTTTTAAAAAACGGCGCAAAGGTACAAAACAATTAACAAATAGCAAGCAAAATTTAACAAGTTATCTTACATATAGAAATCCCTTTTTTGTTTCTTGCTGTCCTTTGAAATAGTAGGTAACCACATAGAAATAAGTACCTGCTAAGCGTTTGCTACCTATCACTCCTTTTACATTAGGATAGCCTCTAAAATATTCACCTTTTTGTTGATAATGGTTACTTTCATATACTTTCAAGCCCATTTCATCAAAAATAAGTAAGGTAATAGGTCGGTTTTCATCTGTATTTTCTATTCTGAAATAGTTATCAGAGCCTTTTTCAGTAGAAACGGCATTGTAAATCACCACTTCTTTAACAGAAGGAACTATTGGCGGTGTAGGTGGTTGTGGTATTACTGGGGTAATGATAATGGTTTGCGTATGCACTCTTTCGTTGCCACACACATCACGCGCTACCCACTTATAAACGACTTTAGAGAGCTTTCCGTTAGTGAGAGTTTCTTCTTTTGGAGACATTGTAACGGTAGGTTGTCCTGCACAAGTATCTTCTGCTGAAATACTCTGTTGTTGGGGGACAGGTGTTCCTTCTTTAATCGTGAGGTCTTGAGGTAAAGTCCCTACAAAAGTAGGTGGGGTAGTATCGGCTACGGTAATACGCTGGGTATGGGTAAGAGTTGTGCAACCATCGGAAGCGGTAAAAGTACGCTCTAACGTGAAGTTATTAAGGCATCGCTTGTTGAGTTCTTTATCGGCGCGAGTAATCACTACCTTAGCACAGCCTCCTTGTGTGGTGGGGGTTTGCACAGCTGGAATAGCTTTGGCACAATCAACGGTTATATTGTTAGGAAGTGTTGCCCAAGTGAGAGGTATAGGAGTTGTTTTAGGCACAATGGTAATAATTTGTTGGTGGGTAGTAACATTACCACAAGCATCTTTAGCTTCCCACATATAGATAAGCTGAAAGACTTTCCCATTAGTTTTTACTTCTTTATGAGAAGGCGTAACAGTAGCGGTGCCACAATTATCAGTAGCGGTGAGTGTTACTTGGGTAGGGATTGTTTCGCCTTCTTTAATACTCATATTTTGGGGTAAAGCCTCTACAAAAGTAGGGCGAGTTTTATCTGTTACGCTAATAGTTTGAGTATAAGTAAGTGTTTGATTACAAGTATCGGCAGCTGTAAAAATGCGTTTGATAGTATAAGTATAGTCACAATTGCCTTTGATGCGTTCTTCTTTTTGAAGGGTAACCACAGGAGTACAACCACCTGTAACAGTAGGAAGTGTTACGGCTGGAATAGATTGCTCACACGAAAGGGTAAGATGATTAGGAAGTGATGCCCAAAGGAGAGGTTCGGGGAGGGTGGGGTTCTTTTCAATAGTAAAACCACCGCTTTTAGGGTTGTAGTTAGTAAGATCAAAGGCTAAACCATCGATTACTTCTACTTTTAAGACGGCTTGGGTAGTGCTGATATTAGGCAAGGTGATTTCTTTACTGCCGTTGTTATCAGCTTCTGCTACTACTATATGTTTAAACGTCTTGCCTAAATCATCTGAGAGCAGGATACGCACTTTGGTGTCTTTGAAAATAGTATTATCTACGTTCCAACTAAGGGTGAGTTGAGTACCTCCTTTGTATTCGCTTTTTGGGGTAGTCGTA
>ERZ772772.2567-NODE-2567-length-10713-cov-4.933008_pt1 | contig 10713 bp, 8 predicted proteins | sample MGYA00511484_ERZ772772 | MGnify/ENA primary metagenome ERZ772772 (study PRJEB29015, sample SAMEA2737913) | human oral metagenome | biome: human oral; feature: human-associated habitat; material: dental | place: China | collected 2088 ... | reverse complement strand
AGCTCTGGAAGCTTTCCATACAACCCATAACTATATAGATACGGATGAAATGATTCTTAGAAAAGGCTCTATTGCAGCACATAAGGGCGAAAAGGTACTGATTCCGATAAATATGCGTGACGGAAGTATTTTGGCACTGGGAAAGGGCAATCCCGAATGGAACTACTCGGCACCTCACGGTGCGGGAAGACTTATGTCAAGAACAAAGGCAAAAGAAGCTCTGGCTATGGACGAGTACAAGGAGAGTATGAAAGGCATTTATACAAGCTCCGTAAATGAAAGTACCATAGACGAAGCTCCTATGGCATATAAGTCAATAAATGATATAATTGATGTTATAGAAGAGGCGGTTGATATAATTGAAGTAATAAAGCCTATATATAATTTTAAGGCATCATAAGAAAGGGTGGAAGCGGTAAAACGTTACAAACCCTATATGCAATTTTAAGACTTCATTAAGAAAGAGGTGTAAGATGAAAATGACATCGGCTTATGCAAATAAGCTTTTAAGACAGTTGGAAGATGATAAGAGTTTTTATACCGCTAAGGAATCGGACTCCTGCACTTATGTTGCGGCATTGGGAGAGGAGCCCATAATTCCGGAGTATGATTATGCAAGTGTAGATAAAGAAATATCAATCATTAACGAAAAAATACAAAAAATCAAACACGCTATTAATCTTTCCAATGTAAACAGTAAGATAGATGTAGAAGGAGAAGTCTTAAGTGCGGATGTAATACTTATAAGAATGGCTCAGCTTAACCGAAGAAAGGACAGCCTTGACTATATGAGGAAGATGCAGGTCAAGCAAAGACAGGAGAATCGCTCCTATATGTCACGCACAATAAGCGTTCCGGAGTACAGGTATATTAACTTTGATTTGGAACTTGTAAAAAAAGATTTTGAAAAAGTATCAAAGGAGATCATGAAGCTACAGATAGCTCTTGATAAACACAATCAAACATTTGAATTTGAAGTGGATATTTAATATTTCTTCCTTACAATGCGTTTTAGAATTAAATTTTAATACGGATATAGCTTAAAGTTTAGGGTTAAAGTTTTTTGTTATCTGTTATTTCTTATAAATTATTGTTTAAGGTTAAGGAAAAGACTTAAAATCTCATTTTACATGGTGAATATCTTGGAAAATACACGCTTTTGTAGAAAACTCGGGTAAAATCCACAGACATGGAAGTAAGGTTATAAATGCCTATTCATAATAGTATAAAAATATTTTTGACAGTATTTTGCTTTCTTTTTTTGAAGAACAGAATACTGTTTTTTATATAGAGTATTTGCTTTATAAATGTTAAGAAAGCAGGGAGATAAAAAATATTACAGTTTTGGAAGGTTATTACACTAAATTATGCAGATCAACAGGTCTGCAATGAGATACATACATAATAGTAAAAAAATTAAAAAAATTGATTGACAAAGCAACTCGAATGTAATATTATATAAACATGAGTTAGCACTCAAACAAGATGAGTGCTAACAAATAAAAAAGAAAGGTAGGTGAAGAAGTTGGAATTAGATGATAGAAAAGTAAGTATACTGAAAGCTATCATCCAAAATTATATGGAGACCGGAGAACCGGTAGGTTCCAGAACCATATCTAAGTTACCGGATCTAAAAATAAGTTCGGCAACTATAAGAAATGAGATGAGCGACTTAGAAGATATGGGCTATATAGTCCAACCGCATACATCTGCCGGACGCATACCTTCTGATAAAGGCTATAGATTTTATGTAGACAATATACTGAAGGAAAAGCAATTGGAACTTGACGAGTTTAAGGATTTGATGCTTCAAAAAGTTGATAGGCTTGAACTTGTTCTAAAGCAAATGGCAAAGCTTATAGCGACCAATACCAATTATGCGGCACTTATAAGTGCTCCGAGTTATCAAACGGGTAAATTAAAATTTATACAAATATCTAAGATTGAAGACTGTAAGTTACTGTTGGTAATAGTGCTTGAGGGCAATATTATTAACAACAGAATAATAGATATAGAAAGGAACTTAAGTGATAAAGAGATCCTTGATCTTAGCTTACTGCTCAATACCAGTCTTAACGGTTTAAGTGTAGCGGATATGAATATAAATATAATTACCAAGTTACAAAAAGATGCCTTAGAGCTTAGGTCTGTGGTTGATAAGATACTACAGGAGATATCAAGCAGCTTCAGCAGTGATGAAGAATTAAAGATATATACCAGCGGAACCACAAATATTTTCAAATATCCGGAACTTTCGCAAAGTGATAAAGCCAAGCGGCTTATAGATACTTTCGAAGAAAAGGATAAGCTTAAGGAAATATTTGCTGAAGTAAGGGACTTGGAGTCGGATAAAGACGGTATACAGGTACACATAGGGGAGGAGCTTCCCATACAAACTATGAAAGACTGCTCGGTAGTTACAGCCAATTATGAGCTGGGCGAGGGTCTTAGAGGAACTATAGGTATAGTAGGACCTAAGCGTATGGACTACGAGAAAGTTTTAAAAACCATACGGACTCTAATGCTTAAGTTGGATGAGCAATTTAAGCAGGATAAAACTTAAGAAAGGAGTGTAGATGTGGTAGATAATAAGAATTTAGAAGATGATGAGATAAAAGATAAGATCGAAGAAGAAACTTTAGAAGAAGTTAAAGAAGAAGAACAGGATTTGGAGGATATAAAGAAAGTTTTGGAGGAGGCTTTGAGTGCCGAGGAAGAAGCAAATGCTGCAGATGATGCTTCCAAAGACAGTAAAGATGCAAAGATAGCCGATTTGGAAGACAGACTTAAAAGACAGATAGCTGAATTTGACAATTTCAGGAAAAGAACCGAAAAAGAAAAGTCTGCAATGTTTGATATGGGAGCAAGGCATATTATAGAGGCTATACTTCCAACTATAGATAATTTTGAAAGAGGTTTAAAAACCGTACCTGAAGATAAAGAAGCCAAGGCTTTTTATGATGGTATGGAGATGATATATAAGCAAATGCTTAAGGTTTTATCCGATGTAGGTGTAACAGCTATAGACTGTCTTGATAAGGAGTTTGATCTCAACCTGCACAATGCGGTAATGCATGTAGAAGATGAAGCCTATGGCAATAACATTATTATAGAAGAATTCCAAAAAGGTTATAAATACAAAGATACGGTAATAAGACACAGTATGGTCAAAGTTGCCAACTAAGAGGAGGATTTAATTTATGGGTAAAATAATAGGAATAGATTTAGGAACAACAAACAGTTGCGTAGCAGTAATGGAGGGTGGTAAGCCGGTAGTTATACCGAACTCAGAAGGATCAAGAACCACACCAAGTATAGTGGCATTTACAAAGACAGGAGAAAGACTGGTAGGTGAGCCTGCAAAAAGACAGGCAGTAACCAACTCAGACAGAACAATATCTTCTATAAAGCGTCATATGGGTACCGACTATAAGGTAACTATAGACGATAAGGCATATACACCGCAGGAGATTTCAGCAATGATACTGCAAAAGCTTAAGGCTGATGCGGAAAGCTATCTGGGAGAAAAGGTTTCAGAGGCGGTTATCACAGTTCCGGCATACTTTAATGATGCTCAGCGTCAGGCAACAAAGGATGCAGGTAAGATTGCGGGACTTGATGTAAAGAGAATTATAAATGAGCCTACGGCAGCAGCGCTTGCTTACGGACTTGATAACGAAAAAGAGCAAAAGATCATGGTGTACGACCTTGGTGGAGGTACATTTGATGTATCTATAATAGATATCGGAGACGGAGTTATAGAAGTACTTGCAACCAACGGTGACACACATCTTGGTGGTGATGATTTTGACAACAGCATTACAGACTGGCTTGTAAAAGAGTTTAACAATGCAGAGGGCGTTAACTTATCAAACGATAAGATGGCTATGCAAAGACTTAAGGAAGCGGCTGAGAAGGCTAAGAAGGAGCTTTCAACAGCTACTACAACCAATATAAACTTACCTTTCATCACTGCGACACAGGACGGACCTAAGCACCTTGATGTAACACTTACAAGGGCTAAGTTTGATGAACTTACTTCAAGCTTAATTGAAAGAACCGTTACTCCGGTAAAAAATGCATTAAATGATGCGGGTATAACTGCTTCAGATCTCGGTAAGGTACTTTTGGTAGGCGGTTCAACCCGTATGATCAATGCACAGGAAAAGGTAAAGCAACTTACACAGCATGAGCCGAGCAAGACCTTAAACCCTGATGAGTGTGTAGCTATAGGAGCTTGTATACAGGGTGGTAAGCTTGCAGGTGATGCAGGTGCGGGAGACATACTCTTACTTGATGTAACTCCGCTTTCACTTTCTATTGAAACAATGGGCGGTGTAGCTACAAAGCTTATAGAAAGAAATACTACAATACCTACAAAGAAGAGTCAAATCTTCTCAACTGCGGCAGATAATCAGGAAGCTGTAGATATACATGTAGTTCAGGGTGAGAGACAGTTTGCAAGAGACAACAAGACATTAGGACAGTTTAGACTTGACGGTATACTTCCTGCAAGAAGAGGTGTTCCACAGATAGAAGTTACCTTTGATATAGATGCAAACGGTATAGTTAATGTATCAGCTAAGGACCTTGGAACAGGCAAGTCTCAGCATATAACAATTACCTCAGGTTCAAATATGTCAGACAGCGATATTGAGAAGGCTGTTAAGGAAGCGGCAGAATTTGAAGCACAGGATAAGAAGCGTAAAGAAGCTGTAGATACAAGAAATGAAGCCGACTCAATCGTATTCCAGACCGAGAAGTCACTTGAAGAAGTAGGAGACAAGATCGATCCGGCAGACAAGCAGACAATAGAGGCTGACCTTGCCGCACTTAAGGAGCTTGTAGAAAAGGCTCCGGTAGAGACTATAACCGATGAGCAGGTTGAAGAGATAAAGAGGGCTAAAGAAAAGCTTATGGATACCGCACAAAAATTATTCTCCAAGGTATATGAGCAGGCACAGGCAGCCGGCGCAGCACCACAGCAGGACGGCACTACGCAAGAAGGAAACGGCGGTAGTGACGATGTGGTAGATGCTGAATTCAAAGAGGTATAATATTAAACTAGGGGAAAATTATGGCAGAAACAAAAAGAGATTATTATGAAGTACTTGGTATAGATAAAAGTGCTGATGATGCAGCTATAAAAAAAGCTTACAGAGTACTTGCCAAAAAATATCACCCCGATGCCAATCCGGATAATGCTGAAGCCGAGAAGAAATTCAAGGAAGCCAGTGAGGCGTATTCAGTACTTATAGATCCTGAAAAAAGAAAGCAGTATGACCAATTCGGTCATGCTGCCTTCGATGGTATGAGTGGCGGTGCAGGCGCAGGCGGTTTTGGGGGCTTTGGAGGTTTTGAGGGCTTTGATTTTGATATTGGAGATATTTTTGGAGATATTTTCGGAGGCGGTTCATCTTACAGAAGAAGGACAAGTAACGGACCTATGAAGGGTGCCAATGTCAAGACCTCGGTACGCCTTAGCTTTGAAGAGGCTATATTTGGAGCTGAAAAAGAAATCAGTATTAATTTCAAGGAAACCTGCAGCAAATGTAACGGAAGCGGTGCAAAACCGGGAACTGCACCTGAAACTTGTGCAAAGTGCGGTGGTAAGGGCAAGGTAATGTATACACAGCAAAGTTTCTTCGGTACTATGCAAAATGTACAAACCTGTCCGGATTGTGGCGGCAGCGGCAAGATAACCAAGGAAAAATGTCCCGACTGCCATGGAAACGGTTATATAAGTAAGAAGAAAACTTTGCAGGTCAAAGTTCCGGCAGGTATAGATAACGGTATGTCCATAAGAATGGAAGGACAGGGTGAGCCGGGTGTAAACGGAGGACCCAGAGGAGACTTGCTTGTTGAAGCGGTAGTAAGTGCGCATCCTATATTCAAAAGACAGGATGAGAATATATTTACTACAGTACCTATAAGTTTTGCAAAGGCTGCACTTGGAGGTACTATAAGGATCAAGACGGTAGACGGAGAGGTAGAGTATGAGGTAAAGGCAGGTACTCAGACCGATACTAAAATCAGACTTAAAGGCAAAGGTGTTCCATATATAAGAAATAAGAATACAAGAGGAGATCACTATGTAACACTTGTGGTTTCCGTACCTACAAGTATGACAAAAGAGCAAAGACAGGCGCTTGAAGCCTATGACCTTACTATGAATCCGGACGGTAATCAGAGTACTCAAGGTACAAAAAAAAAAGGTATATTTAAGTAGTATTTACAGACTATTTATAAAAGGCTGTGGCAATATTAAGAGGCTGTTGCAAAATAAAGATAGTGCACAAATATAGTTGCGTTTTGTATAATGCAATCATATAGCTTGTGCGAAAATCCTAAATGCGGCATCCGAAGGCTACAGCCCATTTTATTTGGTATTTCAGCCTTTTGGTATCTTGATTAGAAGGTATGTATGTGTTATATTTGATAAGGTTATAGATGTATTTACCATATTATGATATTGGGTATGTAAAATACATACAATCAAGTAAAGCTTATTTAATAAAATAGTTACAGTTCAGATAGCTCATTCATCTTCGTCAAAACGACACAAAAATGTTTAATCTTATTTATAGATGAGACGAAGATGAATATTGGCAGTAGCCTGTTAGATATATATGTATAATATGTAGCTGAAAGCAAGCTTTCATTTAGCATATTATACAGATATATCCGGGCTACCAAAACTGTAACTGATTATTGACCGTTAAAATTACCATCTATGGCATCAAACATCTCTACGGCAACATTTTTAGCATTCGGATCGCTACTTTGCATGACTATAAGTATTGAAGTTTCAAATTTTTTATCATCCTTATCATATAATTCTTCCATAATTAGAAAGGTTCCGTTTTCATAAGTAAACCTATATACCTTTTTAGCAATCCCGAGAGCAAAGGATTTTATATTTATATCATTTAATACGAACTCGTCTGCAAACTCATCATATTGGGCTTTAGTATTAATTTTTGAACTTATTGAGTGTATATCAACATCTTTTATTTTTTCCGCATTACTCTCAAATTCGTACATATTGGTTTCAGGTAAATATTTAATATCAAATCCCTCCTCTAAAGCGGAGTAAATCAAACTAAGGTAACTTGGAAATGAAGACGCCAACATAGGAGGACCGGTTAATCTTTCCTTTTCTTCAGCCGGCCCCCAATTTTTTGTATCATAACTTACATAGGCTCTATTGGTATCTGTCATTGTATAAAAGAGCTTGGAAGGGTCATGTTCATTGGCAGACAAAAAATATATTCTCCTATCTCCGTCCACATATCTTCCCAGTGTCATTTTACCGTCAATACCGTTACCTATACCTTCCCACATTATTGTAAGTGCTTCAGAAGCAAGCATAGTATCTAAAGTTTCCACAGTTTGAGCTTTTAATTCTTCTCTTTTAGTATCGTCAATATTTCCTTCAAAGTCTTCATCCTTTTTAAGTTTGTTTGACAAGTTCTCTTTACTTTCTTCACTCTCTTTTTCAGTATCTTCTTTTGACTTTTTATCGGCTTTGTCCTTACTCTTTTTCGACTTCTTCTTAGCCTTCTTTTCGCTGCTTTGCTCGGTTTCTTCCTTTGTTGTCGAGGTACAGGCACTTAGCACTGTGCAACAAGCCAACACATACATTAAAACTGCAAATAACTTTTTCCTTATCATGAGTGATTTTCTCCTTATCTTATAAAATATCTGTTTTGTTGATTTTTTAATCCCCTTTTATAATTTACTAATTAGATGTATCTGAACTTTTTATTGCATTAAAAATTTCAATCTGCTCTTCCTTAGTCTTTTCATTCTCTTCAGCTTTCGCCCTCGTTGCAATGGAAATTTCCAAGGTGTCATTAGATTCACTATTTAAGGTCTCCGTGACCGCTATTTCATCATCTTTCATAAACAATAAATAAGTCTTTAATTTAATGCCATTTTGTTCATCATAAGTTTTTAAGTAAGCTTCGTATTCACTTAAATACATGTCAAACTCAGCCAATTTATCGCTATTGCTTAATTTAGATCTTATTGCTTGTAAGTTAAGTTTTTCTGCCGTCTCCTTATCGATTTCCATATAATAGGCACCGTAACTTGACGAATATGTAGGATCCAAGCCGGCATCCAAGGCAGCATAGAAAAGACTTATATAATGTATATAATTGCCATCTATCAAAGGACCTCCATCCAATAATCCGGCATCCTCTTCTCTAATTCTGTACCACCCTTCGCTATCTGCATATTTTATATATCCGATTTTTCCATCTGTTATAACATTAGTTCTATTATTTTCACTACCAAGTTGGCTTAATGAAGAATATATTACATCTCCTTCGGTTTCAACCCTAACTTCAACAATTTTATAGTTAGTCGCCTCATTACTGATTACTATCATTGTACAATCTGAAGCAAGAAAATCATCTAACTCCTCTACAAGCTTATCCTTAAGTTCTTTACTATCACCTGACTTATTCGTACCGGCAAGATTTTTGGCTTTTTCTTCACTTTTTGTATCTTCTTCTGTACTTACTTTATTTTTCTCGGCTTTGTCCTTACTCTTTTTTGACTTTTTCTTAGCCTTCTTTTCGCTGCTTTGCTCGGTTTCTTCCTTTGTTGCAAAAGTGCAGGCACTTAGCACCGTACAACAAGCCAATACATACATTATGACTGCAAATACCTTTTTATTTATCATGGGTGATTCTCTCCTTTACTTATAAAAAAATTAGCCTTAGACGAATATTTTTATATAAATTCCACTATATCATCCATTATGCTTTTTGCCGGTTTACACTGTTTTACTGATTTATTCATGCTTCCTTTACATTAGTCAACATATAAGTAATCAGTACCACTGCCATTATATAATAACTGTGATGCTATATAATATTTTTTACTCTTTAACGGTGCTCTTTATCTCCTCAAAAAATTTTATTACATCCATTTCTTCTATAGGACCTTTTTCATCAATTATTGTACGAATCCATACAACTGAAAAATCAGGGTTTTCAAGGTCTGCACCGGTCTCTTCTTTTACGAATACATTTTTATCTTCAAATCCGAATTCATATCTTTTATTATTTATTCCTGATTTAAAGGAATTTAACCTAACTTCACCATCATCCAAATAAATATTAAACTCATCAAACCTATCCTTATTTTCAATCGTTGATTTAATTGCCCTTAGATCTAAGGACATCATATCTTTTGAATCTAATTCTATATGGTATACATTCTTTTCACTGTCATATGTGCACTCTTTACCTGCATCTAAGGCAGCGTACATAAGGCATATATAAGTTACATAACCACTCATGGAGCCGGGACCCTCTCGCACTGAAGTATTCATATCCAACACTTTAGCCCAACCGCTTCCACCATCTAAACTTACATATGCTTCCTTGCTGTTCTCATATGTAAGTCTATGTGTATATCCTCCGCCTCTTGTATCGACCAGATATAAATATTCCCCTTGATACATCATTCTGTTAATGGTCATCTGCATATCAGGTAAATATCCGGAGCCTATTCTCATAGCTACACCGCTTATATCGGCTATTAAAAAATCATCTAATGCTTCTGTAAGATCTTCTTTTAATTCTTTTCTCTTGCTCTTGTTAATAGGTTTTTCAGTCTTTTTGTTATCTTGAGCTTTATTTGTAATGCCACTACTGTCCTTTTGTGATTCTTTTACTGTTTTTTTAGTTTCTTTTTCAGTATTCTCTAATTTTTCTTCTGTACTTAGCTTATTATCTATATTGCTACACGAAGTGGAAAGAATACATAAAAATAATACGCATATAATGAGGCATAATTTTTTTCTTTGCATATAGCTTAAACCTTCCTTTATGTTCAAATATTTTTAAATTGTTAACCGCTATTCTATTCCACTTTATCATTGCTTTTAAGTTGGTTAAATAAAGCTATTATAGAGTCTTTATTATCTTGTACGGCTGATGTGTTTTTCAATTTCACAGCGTCTGTTTTCATTATCTCGCTACCTGTAGCATCATAGATTGTTTCCGTAATTTCAAATACATTGTCTGAAATAAAGAACTTATACTTTTTTTGAACTATTCCATTCTTTTCGGGATATGCTTTTAAAATTAATTCTCTGGTTGTAGAATAATTGTTATTATATTGTGCCAATTTATCGGCATTATTCAGTTTTTCATCTATGGCTTTAAGATCAAGCCCTGCAACCTTGTCACGATCAGCCTCTATAATATACACATTATCATCAGAAGAATAGTAATAATCTAAACCGGCATCCAAAGCTGCATAAATAAACTTCATATAACTTATATAGTTAGCACTTATAATAAGTTGCTCTGTATACTTTTCATAATCTACATTTTTGTTCCATGAACTACTATCATTCGGATCTTCTTGCACATATTCAATCTCTCCGTCAGTTACAAAAACTCTAACTTGCTCGGAATCCATATCTTGCATTGTTACATAATAAAGTGTAATGCCTTCCATATCTAATCTACTCTCGGTAAGATTAGCTTTATTACCACTTCCTTCAGTCGATATAAATATAGTAAACTCTTTTGAATCTAAAAATGAATCCATCGCCTCTACGATCTGATTTTTTATCATTTCTCTTTCTGAGTCAAGCCCTTTTGCATCGGTTTCTTTTTCACTTTCCTTACTATCTTCTTCAGTCTCTTTTTTCTTGTCCTTCTTCTTTTTATCCTTCTTCTTAGCCTT
>ERZ772772.2564-NODE-2564-length-10721-cov-3.746297_pt1 | contig 10721 bp, 9 predicted proteins | sample MGYA00511484_ERZ772772 | MGnify/ENA primary metagenome ERZ772772 (study PRJEB29015, sample SAMEA2737913) | human oral metagenome | biome: human oral; feature: human-associated habitat; material: dental | place: China | collected 2088 ... | reverse complement strand
AGGTCAAAATCCCTGCCCAAACGCAAAAGATAGCCGCACTCTGGCACGCAAATAACCAAGTGATCTTGGTGCTAGGCGGCGCGGATAAGATCGTAACTACGACAGATCTTATCAAGAAAAATAAGTGGTTCGCCGCTATATACCCGCGCATCGCAGAGGTACCGGCTGCGCTAAACGGCAACGACATCCAGATCGAGGAGCTCGTTAAACTAGCCCCTGACGTAGTCGTCGTGTCAAATAAAAATTTCCAAGAAAACCTTACTAAAAACGGCTTTAACGCGGTAAACGCGATATTTCGCGACTACGACGATATGAAAAAAAGCGTGCTGCTAACGGCTGAGCTAATCGGCGGCGACGCAGCTAGCAAGGCAAAAGAACTAAACGAAAATCTAGATGCCAACATCGCGCTAGTTACCGAGCGCACGAGCAAGCTAAAGGACGCCGCGCGCCCTAAAGTGCTACACATCGTAGGCGGCGCAAACCTGCTAAAAATCGACGGCACCAAAACGATCATCGACACGTGGGTGAAATACGCGGGCGGTAAAAACGCGGTGCAAAAAGAGGGCAGCATGATAGAAATCACGGCCGAAGAGATCGTGGCGGCAGACCCTGATATCATCATCGTTGGCGGCGCGGATAACCAAAAAGCGGTTGAGAAAATCTACGCCGATCCCGTATTTGCAGGGCTAAAAGCGGTTAAAAACAAAAAAGTCTACGGCAACCCAAAAGGCGTGTTTAGCTGGGATAGATACGGCGCGGAGTCGGCTCTACAAATTTTATGGGCGGCTACTATCGTTCAGCCAGAGCTCTTTAAAGACGTCGACGTAAAAGCCCAAACTAAGGCGTTTTATAAGAAATTTATGAACTATAACCTTAGCGACGCGGAGTTTGACTACATCCTAAAAGGGCTAAACCCGGACGGTAGCAAATAGTCAAATTTGAGCTCGTTTGCGGGTAAATCCCGCAAAATCAAAAGGAAACAAAGATGAAAAAGAGGGCGCTTGCATTGAGCGCGGCGGCTTGCCTTTGTGCGGCGATTAGCGCGCAGGCGGCGGATCTGAAATTTGACCCGGATAAATTTGAAACTCGCTCTATAAAAGCGGGCGAAAAAGAGGTCAAATTTAGAGCCTACGAGGGGATAGTTTACGTAGCAAACCCCGTGGATAGCGAGTATCAGAGGCTAAATTTTTACGTTCCGGCGCGGTATTTTGAGGGCGGCAAAGACAAAAACAGTAAAAATGTGATGGGCAAATTTGACGCGGCAAGCGCTCCGATCTTTTTGCCAAACTCCATCGGCGGATATATGCCGGGCAAGCCTTTTACGCCCGCGCTTGATAAAAACGGCAAGCCAAACGCGGTGCTAGCGGCGCTTGAGCGCGGTTACGTCGTCGCAGCGCCCGGAGCTAGAGGTAGGACGCTCAAGGACGCAAACGGCAAATTTAGCGGCAAAGCGCCCGCCGCCATCGTCGATCTAAAGGCCGCCGTGCGGTATCTCAAATTTAACGACGCAGCAATGGCCGGCGACGCGAACAAAATCGTATCAAACGGCACGAGCGCGGGCGGAGCGATGTCGGCGCTGCTTGGCGTCTCGGCAAACGCGAGCGAGTTTGAGCCGTATCTGGCAGCACTCGGAGCCGCAAAGGCTAGCGACGAGATCTACGCCGTCTCCGCCTACTGCCCGGTTACGAACCTAGAAAACGCCGACGCAGCCTACGAGTGGATGTTTGGCGCGCAGACGAAATACGAGAAAATGGACTTTAGCGCGCTTGACGCGGCTGGATTTAACGACCGAAGCGGTAAACCAAAAACCGTCTCAGGCGAGCTAACCGCAGAGCAAAAAGAGCTCTCCGCCGCGCTAAAATCGGCCTTTCCCGCCTACGTAAATTCCCTAAATTTAAAGGACGCTAAAGGTCGCGCGCTCACGCTTGAGCCTAGCGGCGAGGGAAGCTTTAAAGAGTACGTCAAAAAGACGCTCGCAGACTCCTACGCCGCCGCAAAAAGCCGCGACAAAAGCCTGCTAAAGCCCGAGTTTTTCACGCTTGAGACGCAGGGCTGCACGCTCGGCTATGATTTTAAATTTGACGATTACGTCCTGTCTATGCCGCGCGCTAAGGCTACGCCCGCATTTGACGGACTAGAGCTACAAAATCCCGAAAACGACTTTTTCGGCGATGCGGACGCGGCGGCGAAGCACTTTACCGAATTTAGCGCCAAACGCGGCGGAGGCGAGATCGCAGACGCTAAAATCATAAAAATGGTAAACGCGATGAGCTATCTGGGCAATAAAAGCGCGGCCAAATTTTACCGCATCAGGCACGGCGCAGCCGACTCTGACACGGCTCTAGCCGTACCGCTTATCTTGGCGTTAGGGCTACAAAATGCGGGCAAGACGGTTGATTTTGCGGTGCCTTGGGGGCAAGGTCACGGCGGCGACTATGATCTGGACGAGCTTTTTAGATGGATGGACCGCGTCGTAAAGTAGCTTAAATTTGACGCTACTGAAGCTCGCACCCAAATTTGATGTAGTAGCGCGCTTGGTTTAAATTTGGCAAAGCGGCGAGAATTTGCATTAAATTTGATAGCGCGTCGCTAGGCTCAAATTTGACGCTAACGACCGAGTCGTAGAAACAAAAGTTTTGACTGCAATCGTCAAGCCATTTGGCGGTTAGGGCGGATTCTCGGTCGTAAACGGTGCTTTTAGATTACGAGCCGCGCTTGCGACGGCTAAAGCGGCAAACGCAAACGCGAGATAAAGGCTTAGACGGCTCGAGATCCGCAAAAAGCGCAAAAACAAAAAGAATTAGCAAAGCTCCGCCGCAACGGACGAATATGTCGCAAAGGCTGCCAAAATGAGCCAAAATGGCAAATTTGACTCTTGAGGCGAGCGATTTTGCGCGGCGCTGCCGTGGACGGAGATTTTATTTTAGGAGAAAGATGAAAAATATTAGTTTTAAATTTACGCTGATTTTGCTAGCCGTGCTGACCGTAGTTTGCGGCGTAGTCGCGCTTGGCGTCGGCAGGTTTTACGTAGCGCCAGGCGACGTGCTTAGCGTGATCGGCGGCTTTTTTGGAGTACCGACGGACGCCGCGGCAAATATCCAAAACGTCGTCGAAAACATCCGCATACCGCGCATCATCGCGGCTATCCTCGTCGGAGCCGCGCTTAGCATCAGCGGAGCGGCGTATCAGGGCGTCTTTCGCAACCAGCTAGTTAGCCCCGATCTGCTGGGCGTTTCGGCGGGCGCTTGCGTGGGAGCCGCGGTTGCGATCATGTTTGATTTATCGCTTTTTTGGGTGCAGGCGTTAGCCTTTGTTAGCGGGCTCGCGGCCGTAGGCATGACGCTATCCATACCTCGTCTGATGGGGCGCTCTAGCACGCTGATGCTGGTGCTCTCAGGTATCATCGTTAGCGGTCTGATGGCTTCTGTTATCGGCTTTTTAAAATACGTCGCCGACCCCGAGACCAAGCTGCCCGACATCGTTTACTGGCAGCTAGGCAGCCTAGCCAAGATCGACGCGGATAATCTCAAATTTATCGCGCCCGTGATGATAGCCTGCGCGGTGCTGCTCGTAGCGATGAGCTGGAGGATAAACCTACTCTCGCTAGGCGACGAGAGCGCGGCGAGGCTGGGCGTAAACGTAACGCTCGAGCGCGGCGTCATCATCGTCTGCGCGACGCTGCTAACGGCATGCAGCGTGTGCGTGAGCGGTATCGTGGCGTGGGTGGGGCTGCTGATGCCCCACCTGGCGCGTATGCTAGTGGGTGCGAACAACGCCCGCAGCCTGCCTGCTAGTATATTTATGGGCGCGATATTTTTGCTATTCGTCGATACCCTAGCGCGCACGATCAGCGTGAGCGAGGTGCCTCTGGGCGTACTTACGGGCTTTATCGGCACGATATTTTTCGTCTGGGTTCTCTGGCGAAACAAAAAGGTCGCGTGATGTTAGAAGTAAAAAATCTAAATTTCGCCTATCCAAACGGCGCCGGTAGGCTAGAAAACGTAAATTTACGCGTCGGCAAAGGCGAAATCCTAACGATACTCGGGCGAAACGGCGCGGGCAAATCGACCATGCTAAGCCTAATCAGCGGCACGCAGGCGCCGCACTCGGGCGAAGTTTGGCTCAGCGGCAAAAATAGCGCCGAGCTTAGCAACAAAGAGCGCGCCAAAATCATGGCCTACGTCGCTCAAAGCGAGATCTGCGAGTACGACTACACGGGCCTTGAGTTTATCACGATGGGGCGAGCGGCGCATCTGGGTATCTTTGCGCGGCCTAGCGAGGAGGATACGGCGATCGCGAAGGAATTTACCGCAAAGCTTGAAATCACGCACCTTGAGGATAAATTTATCACTCAGATGAGCGGCGGGCAAAAGCAGATGTGCTCGATCGCGCGCGCGATGGCTGCAAAGCCCGAGATCATCGTGTTTGACGAGCCGACCTCGGCGCTGGACTTTGGCAATCAGTATAAATTCCTGCGCACCGTTAAGCAGCTAAAAGAGCAAGGCTACACCATCGTGCTAACCACGCATAATCCCGATTTTGCCGTGCTTTTAGGCGGCTACGTGGCACTGGTTAAGGGTGGGGGTAAGGTGGCTTTTGGCAGTGTGGACGAGATCATCGAGAGCGAGCATCTAAGCAAGCTTTACGGGCTAAATTTGAGCGTAGAGTACATCGAGCAAGTAACTAGAAAGTGCTGCCTGACGCATCCGCTGTGAGCGCTAGATACTAGCAAGCAGCGGCGTAAATTTGCGCTACGCAAAATCAAAAAGAACGCGGGCAGGGATACGCGGCGGGGCGGATAAATTTATGCGCCTCGGGCGCGGAGCGTGCGTAACAGCTTTGTAAATTTGACTACTCCAGCTGCCTCGTCGTTTGGTAAAATTCGCTCTCAAATTTAGCTCAAATTTGAGGTTTATAAAATTTGGCCAAGCCTTGGCGCGTTTTAGTCGGTGCGGCTATGTAAATTTGACGGCTACGGGTTTGCGCCTTGAGTAAAATCGGCGTTAAATTTAAGGCTCGCAAATTTGGGTAGCTTTTATTTTTCCCCGCGTTGCGCGCCGGAAATGATTAAAATTTGCTTCGTTAAAGCAGTCTTGCCAAAACGAAGCAAAATCCCTCCAAAAAGGCTCGTTTGCAAAAGCGTAGCAAAAACGAGCCCCAAAGCCAAATTTACACATACCCCTGATCTATCATCGCATCGGCTACTTTTCTAAAGCCCGCGATATTTGAGCCAAGCACCAGATTTCCCTCGTCGCCAAACTCCTTGCTCGTCTCGTAACTAAGCTCAAAGATATGATTCATGATGCCGTGCAGTCTATGATCGACCTTTTCAAAGCTCCACGCGGTCATGCCGGCGTTTTGCATCATCTCAAGGCCTGACGTACCCACGCCGCCCGCGTTTGCCGCCTTTGCCGGAGCGAAGTAAAAATCCTTTTGCGCGAGCATGAAATTTATCGCATCAAGCGTGCTTGGCATATTTGCCCCCTCAGCCACGAAGCGACAGCCGTTAGCATAAAGCGTCTTGATATCGGCTAGGTGTAGCTCGTTTTGCGTCGCGCACGGAAACGCCCCGTCGCACGGCACGTCCCACACGCCGTTTCTGCCCTCTTTGTACTCGCTCACGCTTACGTATTTTGCGTTCGGTCTAAATTTGACGTATTCGCTAAGGCGCGCGCGTTTGACCTCTTTTAGCTCTTTAAGTACCGCTAGATCGATGCCCTCTGCGTCGTAAACGTATCCGTTTGAATCAGAAACCGTGATAGGCAGCGCGCCTACTTGATAGAGCTTTTCTACCGTGTATATGGCGACGTTTCCGCTACCGCTTATGCTGCATTTTTTGCCTTCTAGCCCAAGCCCAGCTTTTTGCAGCATATTTTGCGTAAAATAGACTAACCCGTATCCGGTCGCCTCCGTGCGCGCTAGGCTGCCGCCCCAGTTTAGCCCCTTGCCCGTTAGTATCCCGTCAAACCTGCCCGTGAGTTTTTTATACTGCCCAAACATATAGCCGATCTCGCGCGCGCCCACGCCGATGTCGCCTGCGGGCACGTCCACGGTGTTGCCGATGTGGCGGTATAGCTCGCTCATAAATGCTTGGCAAAAGCGCATTATCTCGCCCTCGCTCTTGCCTTTTGGATCAAAGGTGCTGCCGCCTTTTGCGCCGCCGATATTTACGCCCGTGAGCGAGTTTTTAAAAATTTGCTCAAATCCTAGAAATTTTAGCACGCCAAGATCCACGCTAGGGTGGAGCCTTAGACCGCCCTTGTATGGACCGACGGCTGAGTTAAACTGCACGCGGTAGCCGTTATTTACCTGCGGTCTGCCGTCATCGCCCGTGTACGTGACGCGAAATATCACCGTGCGCTCGGGGATGACGATGCGCTCTAGGATCGCGTGTTTTTGGTACTTGCTCTCTTTTTTTATAAGCGGCTCGAGGCTGTTTAGCACCTCGGTCGCAGCCTGTACGAACACGCCTTGGCCCGGATTGGTTCTTTTTATCCACTCCATCGTTTTTTCGATGTACTCGCTCATCTTTGCTCCTATTCGTCAAATTTTTGTAGTTGAATATTAACTCTCCTAGAAAAAATTTTTATTTAAATTTATTTTTATATTTTTATTTTAGGCGATAAGTGTTACGTATCGAAACTAAATTTATCAAACGTAACTTTTTGATAAATTTGTTGTAGTTTTGTTTGGGCTTTTGACGGAGATTTTAGTCGGCTTTGGCGGGACTATGCTAAATTTAGGATATTTAAATTTACGGCAGTGCGTTTTTGCCGTTTTAGTTTTTGCGTATTTGGCGAGAATTCGTCAAATTTGAAATTTAGCGGGCAAATTTGCGGCTAATCTCGTCAAATTTTGCGCGCTTAAATTTAAACTCGGATCGGACACGCTTTTTATTGTTTATGACTAACTTTACTAGGTATATACAAAGCGGGAGTAAATTTGGGCGGGTTAAAATAGTAAAAAATTAAATTTTAGCCCAAGGCGGGCTAAAATAGATTACATATCCTCTTTGATTTCGTCGTTGCTGCGAACGACTAGGCCTGAGCCGTGGATGACGCTAGGGATACACGCCGTGCAGATATCGACCTCTTCGCCGTTTTTGTGAGCGCGGATAAATACGGCGTTTTCGTTTTCCGTGCTTTTTTGTCCGCAGACGTTGCAAACTACGATATTTTCAGTTCTCATTTGTTTTCCTTTTTAAAAATTTCGGCTTATTTTATTTAGTTTTTCGCTGATTTGAAATGATTTACGTCAAGCGCGAAGTCTCGCGTAAAAAGAAAAAATGCGAAAAATAAATAACGAAAAAAACCTGCAAGAAAAGCCCGAAAATAGGCACCAAACAAAGAAGATAAAAGCACAGCGCGGCGGCTTTAAATTTATATCCGCCGTAGTCCAGCAAATAAAGCTCAAATTTGTGCCGCGAGAGGGCGTTTGGCGCGACGTCGATGAAAAGTAGCGAATAATAAAGGTAAAAAAACGCCGGGTGCAGGGCGAGGAAATTTAGCGCGGGCACGGCTAAAATCGGCAAGCAAATAAGCGCGATCAGGATAAATTTGAGCAAAATTTGACCCATGAGAGCCGTTTGGCGAGCTAGGCTGACGTTTGCCAGCTGCGCCTCGTCCACGCGGTAGTGCCTGCGGTTTATCTCGCGGGCGATCGTCGGAGTGAGAAAGCCCGCAACCGCGAGCGCGCAAAAAACCGAAAGCATGACGACCAGATATGCGCCGACGGCGTAAAATATCGCGCCGATGAGCCACTTTGCGATGCCTAGGCTAAGGATTTTGGCCACCATCGGATACTCGGCTAGCGCGCCTGAGTCGCCCGATACGGCCGCGTTTAGCGCCTCGTATAGCTCTCGGCCGCCAAACATCGCGATCGCTGCGATGATGATCGCAGAAAAAACGAGCGGCAAGATAGAGAGCGCGATAAATTTGGGCGTGAAAAGGTCCTTTATCGAAAGGCGTAAAATATCAGCGAACAACGAATCTCCATTTGTTTAAATTTGTAGCCGTTATGCGGCAAAAGGGCATCTAGGCGCGGCTCAAATGCGCGTTTCTTGCTTGCAAAAAGTAGCGCGTAAAAGTTTCTGTCGGCACGGCGAATGCCTTAACGGCAGCGCAAAGACGCACAGAAATTTTGAATGTGCAGATAAGTTTTTGCGCCCAAATTTAACCGCTTTAAATTTGACGGGGCTAGCTTTTTGCTTAAATTTGCTAAATTTAACCCGTCTTTTTGCTCGGCAAAGCAAGCCTGGGCGATCGTCTCGGCTAACGGCGCAAGAGCTTTTAGTCGGTGCAAATTTTACCGATTAAAGGGCGGCGCTTTAGCTAGCGGAGCCAAACCGCGCTCAAATTTAAACGCCCGCCCGCAATTGCCGCTTAAACTGCTAAATTTAAGCCTCGCCGAGCGACAGGCCAAATCACAAATGTCGCGGCTAAGCTTTTGGCTAAATTTGCTAAATTTAGCAGGCTCGCGCCGCAAATTTTATTTTACCGCCTTGTACTCGGCCTCTAGCGCAGCGTAGATCTCGTCCACGCTTTTTAGCCCGCGAGCCAAAATCTCGTTCATCACGGCGTTATCTTCCTTGCCGTTCCAGACCTTTTTATACGCGCCCTCTTTGTAGCCGTGGTCTTGGCGGAAGCGATTTAGCACGTTTTTACCGACGTAGCACTCGTAAAGCGAGCTGAGATTTACGCCGCATTTTAGGCTCATCGTGAAGTAAATTTTAAGCAGGTCAAAGAGCGAATACTCAAAGCCCGAGCACTTATTTATGAGCATTTCGACGTCGTTTATGATCTCGTAGATGTTTTCATCAGCGACGTTAAACGGCTCGCGGCAAAACGCCTCAAAGCCGCTGCTAGCGCAGATGTCGCTTGAAAGCTTTGCGATGTCGCCGAGGTTATTTAGCTTGTACTGCTCGAGCATCAAACTCATCAAAAAGTGCCAGATATCCACGACCTCGACGCGCAGATTGTCTTCATTCGTCGGTGCGTTTATGCTTTTCCAGTGCTTCCAGGCAAAGCTATCTATGAGCTCGGCGCACTCCATATATATGCAGCGTTTCCAGCTGATGAGTTTGCCGTTTTTGTTGACGCCGTTTTCCCAGCCGATGCCGTTGGTATCGTCGTTTAGGCTCTGCTGGAGATTTAGCATTTGGGTGATTTTTTCATTCGCGTTCATAAATTTTCCTATTTTTAAAATTTATGAATTATAGCGAAAATTTTAAACCGCGAACTAAACGTAAAATTTAAAGCTATCCAGCTGAGAAATGAGCTCGTCAAAGAGCTTTTTGGAGTTTTGAAGTAGCCTGTTATCCGCTTTATTTTGCTCCATCAGCCTATCAAAAAGCTTTAGCGTGCCGTCTGCGATAAAATTTTTATGATTTGCGTCTTTTATCTCGGGAAGCTCTTTGCGAAGGGAGTTTGCGAGATTTGTCACGCGCGAAAATATCGGATCCTCGCCCTCTTTGACGTTTTTCATAAATTTATCTATGCTAGGCGTTATCTTTTCTAGAGCGGTTGCCAGCTCCTCTTTATCGCGAGCGTCTAGCCCGTCGCCTTTATAGGAGAAACTATAGCCGTACTCGTGCGTGAGAGTGAGCGCGGATGCCGATGCGCCGGCTGTTTTGGCGCTGGCGTAGTCTAGCGTTTTGTTGTCGTACATTTTTAGATTTATCTCGTCGCCGCTGCTGGTTTTAAAGCTAAAATCAAAGCTGTTTAGGCTCGCGCTTTGGTAGTTTTGTAGTTTCATGATTTGTCGTCCTTTTGGTTTTATATCGGCCAAATTTCTTTTTTCTTAATACCCCTTGCGCTAAAATCACTCAAAAAAAGGATGAAAATGTGCTGTTTTGCCACGCGCGTATTTTTGCTCATTAGCGCGACCGTTTTGAGCTTTGTTTTGCACGGATTTTTCCCGCAAATTCCCGTCGTCGCGTTTTATTTTTTACTGGCAAATTTGATCTCGCTTACGATATTTTCGCTATTTTTCGCGGGCAAACTGCCAAGCTTCGTTAAACCCGCGGCGGTGCACTATTTTAGCTTTATCGGCGGCTTTGCGGCTGGGCTTGGGGTGGCTTTATTTAAACGCGAAAAAGCGGGAGCTAAATTTGTCAAAATAGAGCTTTTTATATTTGCTTTTTGGCTAGTTTTAGCTTGCTTTTTGGCGCTAAATTTTAGCTGGGTTTCGGCAAATTTGGCTCAAATTTTTAGCGCTTAAGGCGGACGAAATGGACGAAAAAATTTTAAAATTTATCCGCAAGATGCACCTGCTTAGCCTTGCTGTTTTAGATGACGGCAAACCTTACTGCGCGAGCTGCTTTTACGCTTTTGACGAGGAAAAATTGGCTTTTATCGTAGCTGGCGGGGGGCAGAGCGCCCACGTGAAAGCGTTTTTAGCAGAGCCTTGCGTGGCCGGCACGGTAGCGCTTGATACGAAGGTAGTGGGCAAGATAGAGGGCGCGCAGTTTCGCGCCATAGCCGCTCCCGCAACCGCGCAGCAGAGAAAAATCTACTTCGCGCGCTTTCCTTACGCTTTGGCGATGAACCCGAGCCTTTATAGTTTGAGCCTAGGCTGGGTTAAATTTACGCATAATGCGTTGGGGTTTGGGAGGAAAATAATCTGGCAAAGAGATTGATCTTTGCTATTTGCGGCTTGTCTCGCGAGCGCTTTTCCGAGATTTCGCAAAATTTTCGCTCCGCAGGCTATATGCCTAGCGCACG